>Ga0265327_10002044_pt1 | contig 22706 bp, 24 predicted proteins | sample 41621metaG_FD_202089 | JGI IMG/M metagenome (GOLD analysis project Ga0265327, IMG submission 202089) | Rhizosphere microbial communities from Carex aquatilis grown in University of Washington, Seatle, WA, United States - 4-16-21 metaG | ecosystem: Host-associated > Plants > Roots > Rhizosphere...
TTATGACCCGTTAAGCCCACCAAAGAGTAGGGACATTCCTGTCCCTGCATCTTCTTCTGATTCAGAATTCGCCGCAAAAGACGAAAAAAGGACGTAAAACAGAATCCTTCTTTCTGACCTTTTGCGTATTTTGCGCCTCTTTGCGGCCGACAATCTTTGTTAGAATAGCCGACAGTGATCCACCCACCGAACACCGAACAGGAGATCCGCTCGTTCACACGGGCGCTGGTAGTTCCGTTCGGCGTGTTCATGGGGATGCTGGTGGTGATCCAGCTCGTCGGCGGCGCGATCGAGTGGAAGCACCCGGATGCCCCCTGGTGGCGGCGTGCCCCCGAACAATGGCTCTATCCCTTGCAGGCCGTTCTCGCCTCCGGCTTCGTGCTCCGAGGCTGGAAGTACTACGACTTCCGTTGGTCGGCGAAGGCCGTGATTGCGGGAATCGCCTTCGGGGCCGTCGGCATCGGCGTCTGGCTGCTGCCGACCACGCTCTATGACCGGATGGGGCTGACCGCTGATCCGCAGGGATGGATGAAGTGGCTTGGAATAGCGGGCCGCAAGGATGGTTTCGATCCGGGCATCTTCACCTCGCCGGTGGCCTGGTGGACCTCGGTGATCCTGCGGTTCTTCCGCGCCGCAGTGGTGGTGGCGCTGGTGGAGGAAATCTTCTGGCGCGGATTCCTGATGCGCTTTGTACTGGATTGGGAAGGCGCTTGGTGGAGGCAGCCGTTTGGCAGGTCATCATGGAAGTCCTACCTTATCGTAACCGGTCTGTTCATGGCGGCTCATGCCCCGATCGACTGGGCTGGAGCCCTGGTCTATGGCTCACTGACCTACCTCCTTTGCGTCAAGACCAAGAGCCTCGGCGCCTGCGTGGTGATGCACGCGACAGCGAATTTCCTGATGGGGATCTACATCCTCGCCTATGGGAAATACGGGCTGTGGTAACTCCATCGGGTCACCAAAGGGACGGGCCCGGTTTCCAGCAGGATTCGAAGTGCTTGCGGAACTCCCGGCAGTCAACAGCGAGCCCAGGATGAGCCACGCTGATCCGGTCGAGTTCGCCGTCCATGTCTTCCTGGCTGGCGAATGGAAACACCTCTGCCATCTTCAGCGCCACGCGCAGCCGCTCGGGATCGTCGCCCGCCAGCCAACGCCGCTGCATCCCGACAATGTCGTGGCCGTTGTCGTCCAGGCACCAGACAAGCCGGTCGAGCACCTCGGCGAAGGCGATCGGCGGCAGATTCTTCGCCCTCAGCTCGAAAAGGGCCTCCAGCAAGTCAGAGCTTCCCATGGCCGGTCGTGATCATTCGACCCTTGAGAGATCGGGAATGCCGCGCTGCAGAAGCTGCTCGTCCACGGCCTTGGAGGTTTCCTCGTCGAGTTGAACGGTGAAGTTCTCCTCATCGAACTCGATGGAATTGAGGCCGTCCTTGGACTTCTTGAAGGCATCGGCGAGGCCTTTCATGTTGCGGATCTCGATGCCGTTCACCTTGCGCACGATCAGATTGCGCAACGGTTCATACCCGATGGTGGCGGGCGTGGCGATGACTCCGCTGAGGAAGACGATGTGATCGGCCTTCGCTTCGTATTTCTCGGGATTCTCGAAGACGTCCAGCAGGTTGAGCGGCGCACGGGACTGCCATTCTTCCCCGAATGATTCGAGCAGTGGCTTGGTCAGCTCCTGGAACACCAGCCCACCTTTGACGAAATACAGCGGCTGCTTCCCGAAGGTGTAGCTGGGCACCAGGCGCTGGGTGTCGTCGCTGCGGAGGAGCGTGACCTGGAGGTCCATCGGCTTGCCACCGCGGAGGATGGATATCTTCACGACATCGCCGGTGTTCTTCTCACCGCGAACCAGGTGGCTCCAGAAAAGGCTACCGTAGATCGGATGCTCATAGTAGCCGCGGCGGTCGATCTTGTGATCGGCCACGGCAAGGATCACGTCGCCCTTCTGGATGCCACCGTTGGCCGCCGAGCCGCCCTTGCGGACATTCGAAACATACAGCCCGCCCTGGTCGTCGGAAAGCTTCAGCCACTTGCGGAAGGACGGATCCTCGGTGCGGGTGGTGGCCAGCCCGAGATTCGGGAAGCCAGCGTAGTGGCCATCCTTCGAGGCATCCAGGAAGCGTTTGACGATGTCGGTCGAAGTGACGTCGCTGAGCTGGTCCTTGGAATTGTAGCTGGCCAGAAGGCCCGCCAGCTTGCCCTGGCGCAGCACCGGCAGCGAGAAACTGCTCGCCGCGCTCTGCATCGAGGCCTTCACCTCGAAGGTGAGGAAGAACTGGCCTTCCAGGAAATTGGTGATGACGTCCACGCTCTGGAGGCTGCCGGCCGTGACGAGCGGCATGCCGTTCTCCTCGATCTGCATGATGTCGAGGGTGTCGCCGATCTTCGGAGACTGCGGAGCTGTTTCGAGAGGGCGGGTGCCCTTGAAAAACGCTTCTCCCTTGTCCTCTTCGGCGGGCCCCAGCAGCGCCAGGTTCGCCTCGAAATCGACCGCGATCACCTTCGCCGGAAGCTGGCGGGTGCCATCCGGCGATTCCAATTCAAGGTAAGTGGCGTCGGCCACCAGTTCGCCGGTGGTGAGGACCTGGTTTTTGCCGACGATCGGCCCGAGCGCCCTGCGCCTGCCTGCGGGATTCTTCTCCCACGGCTGGCCGGCGTTCCACGATTGCTGGGTGGAATTGATGCGGACGACGGATTGTTTCAGCTCGGGAGCCGGCTCGACATTGACCGGAGCTTCCACCACCGGGGCTGCATTGGCGGACCCAAGCGCGGGTGCCTGTTGTTTCTGGTCGCAGGAAACCAGGCCCATCCCGAATAGGGCGATGCCGGGAAGGGTTAGAGCGAAGGAGAGAAGGCCGTGGCGTGTCATGGCAGGGAAAAAACGGGAAAAAGGTGGGGGACGAATCACTCTTCGAGGCGCGAGAGGCGCTTGATGTCGTAGGCGAGCTGGATCCGCTTGTTGGCGGCCTCCACTTCCGCGGATGGAATGATGACCGGCCGGTCGGCTCCGAAGAGCTCAATGACGAAGAACTCCGGCTTCTCCGCCGGGTGCAGGAGTTCATTGGCGTGCTTCAGGTCGCGCACTTCCACGCCGTTGATCTTGTCCACCGCATAGCCGGAGAATTGATCCATCAGGCTGGTAAGAGGGTCGCTCTCGATCCGGGTCAGCACGACAATGTCGGGCCGCTTCTGGAAAATGCCCTTCGGCACGAAGTCGGCGTAAAGGCGGCGGACATTGATGTCATCCAGCTTCATCGAGCCCAGCAGGTTGGTGTCGAGCGGCTGGAACACCAGCCCGGCGAACATGATGTAGCGCGGCTTTTTCTCATACTGGATGGCATACATCCTGGAGGGCGGCAGCGGCTTCAGGGTAATGCTGACGTCCTTGGAAACGCCGTCGCGGAGGTAGGTCAGCGAGAGCTTGTCGCCCGAGAACTTGCGCTCGACGATTTCATTCATGTTCACGTCCTCGCCGTCGATGGTGACCATCCCGGCGCTGTCCACCGGCTTGCCGTCAAGGGACATGAGAATGTCACCGGGCATGAGCACTCCGTCGCAGGAGCCGGTAGGCGTGACGGTGGTGATGAGCACGCCGTTGGCATCGTCTTTGAGGTGGAAAACCTTCCGCATCGCCGGGTTGAAGAGCGGGAAGTCCGCCACGCCGAGGTCGGCATACGAATCGTAGTGCCCGTCCTCGATGTCGGTGAGGAAGCGTTTGATGACCGGCGTCGGGATGATGTAGCCGGTGTTGTTGGCCTGCTGGAGTCCTTGAAAGGCGACGCCGACGACCTTGCCGTCCTGAAGGACCGGGCCGCCGGAATTGCCCGGATTGATCGCGGCATCGATCTGGACGATCAGGTGCGAATCGGCCCGCGAGTGCGAATAGGTGCTGAAATCGATGCGGGAAACTACTCCCCGGGTCACCGAAAGACGCTCGCCGCCGATGGGATAGCCGATGACCCGCACCTGCGATTCGAGCGCCGGCACGTCACCGAACGAGAATACCGGCAGCTTTTCGAAATCCTTGAAGTCGTCCACCGAAAGGAGGGCGAGATCGCAATCGTGGGCCACAAATTCCACCTTGGCGGCGTATTTCTTCGGGCTGCCGTAGATATTGAGCAGGATCCGGCGGGAGTTGGAAATGACGTGGGCATTCGTCAGGATCTTGTTCTTCCCGATGATGAATCCGGAGCCGATGCCGCCACCGAAGCGCCCGGAGTTCCATGGTGTGGCGTAGTCCGGAGTTTGGGATGCCACCTCGATGCGCACGACCGACTTGTAGATGCCGGACGGGGCGGTCGGGGTTTCCTGGGCCGAGGCGAAGGGGAGGATGAGGGCGAGAGCGAAAAGCCGGAACCGCATGCTGCGAGGCTACGGGGAAAAGCCGCCGGGGCAAGGGAGGAAACACGCCCTGTGGCGGATGCCGGGATCGGTCTCAGTGTGGGTCGCCCTTGATCAACGGCGGTTTTTCCGGCAGCAATACCTCGGGGACTAGTTCGGCGGCCAGTTTCTGGGTTTTCGGGCTGACGGTCTTGATGCCATTTCTCAACCCGCTCACGAGCGCTTCGTCGCGACTCGTCATGCGCTTGATCCATTTCGCGGCCTGAAGAGGATCCTTTTTGGCCAAATGGTCACGGGCCAGAACGGCGTAGGCGGAGTTGAACTTTTCGACTCCGGGATGCGCGGCGAGGTAGTCGGCCAGCAGGCTCATGTCCTTGTCGTCGTCATTGGCCACGAAGTCTTCGAACGCCGCTTCGCATTTGGCGCAGCTCTGCACCGTCCGCAGCATGTTCAGGGTGAAGGCGGTATCGGTCGTGGAGCGCTCACCCGGTGCAATGCAGACACTTCGCAAAAACAGCTTCTTGTCCGGATCCGGTTCGTGAGCGCGATAGGCATCCCATGCCTTTTCGACTCCCTTTCCACAATGGATGGCGATGATGCATCCGGCGGTAGGGCGAACCGCAGGGTCCTTGCGCTTGGAAGCGTAGGCTTCCCACGCGGCCACGAGATCCTTCGTAGTAACGGCGGCGGCAACCTCCGAGGCGTAACCGGAGCGGTTCCGACCCGGCTCGAACCGATCGAAGAGCGCTATTGCCTTTTGGGGGTCGGCTTTGACCAAGTCTGAAACAAAGATCGGGAGCAGGCGATCACCCAACACCGTAAGATGATGGAAAGCATGGTTTTGGTCCAGCCACTGAATACCGCGTTCTGGGTCCGTTTTGGCGAGATCTGCCGCCTGTCGTTCCAGTTCCGCCGAGGTGAAGCGACCGCCAGGAGAAACGGATCCATCCTGTCCGGGCACGGTCGCGGAAGTCGCATTTTCCAAAGGACCGGCGGAGCCGAGGGCGCTCCCCAACGAGAGGCAAAAAAGGACCGCACGCATGGTCGGCGATACTAGCGCCTCCTCTACCGTAAACAAGACAGAAACGGACTTTGCGCGGATTGCGGAAAATTCCGCGGTTTTTGGCCTTTTCGCCCCCCGGAATCGGGCCCACGCTGGCGCCGGAACGGCAACCTTCATGAGCAGCAAGAAGAAGATCAACGACAGACCGGACGTGGTTTTGGTGGGGGCAGGCATCATGAGCGCCACGCTCGGGGTATTGCTCAAGGAGCTCCGCCCGGAGCTGACGATGGTTATTCTGGAAGGCCTCGGCGAGGTGGCGAAGGAGAGCTCCAGCGCCTGGAACAACGCTGGCACCGGCCACGCCGCGCTGTGCGAGCTGAACTACACCCCGGAGAAAAAGGACGGCTCGATCGACGTTTCGAAGGCGATCCAGATCAACGAGTCGTTCGAACTTTCCAAGCAGCTTTGGTCCTCGCTGGTGGAGCGCGGGGTGCTGGGAACCCCCGGCGATTTCGTGACGCGGGTGCCGCACATGAGCTTCGTGCACGGCCAGAAGGACGTGAACTACCTGCGCGCGCGCCGTGCCGCCTTGAAGGATCACCCGTTCTTCAGCGAGATGATCCTCAGCGAAGACCCGGCCACTCTGGCGGAGTGGATGCCGCTGATCATGGAAAACCGCAAGGCCAAGGAGCCGATCGCGGCGACCCAGGTGGAGTCCGGAACCGATGTCGATTTCGGCGCTCTCACCAAGGCGATGATCGGCCACTTGGCCAAGCAGCCCGGCGTGTCCGTCTTCACCGGCCAGCAGGTCGCCAACGTTTATCGCAATGGCGAACGATGGGCCGTCGAAGTGGAGCCGGATTTCGCGCCACGCTATTCCCTGACGACGAAATTCGTCTTCCTCGGAGCCGGCGGCGGGGCGCTGCCGCTGCTGCAGATGTCCGGCATCCCGGAAGGTAAGGGCTTCGGCGGGTTCCCGGTCAGCGGCCAGTGGCTGCGCTGCGACAATCCGGAACTGGTGGACCGCCATTTTGCCAAGGTCTATGGCAAGGCCCCGGTCGGCGCGCCGCCGATGTCGGTGCCGCACCTCGATACCCGCATCATCAATGGCAAGCGCTCGCTGCTGTTCGGCCCCTATGCCGGATTCACCACGAAGTATCTGAAGAGCGGCTCCCTTCTCGATCTGCCGATGTCGTTCAGACCGGACAATTTCATCCCGATGGTGGCCGCCGGCCTGGCGAACTTCGACCTCACGAAATACCTGATCGGCCAGGTGATCCAGTCGCCCGAACAGCGGCTTGAGGCTTTGAAGGAATTCGTGCCCACGGCGAAGATGGAGGATTGGCAGTTGGCTTACGCCGGCCAGCGCGTGCAGATTATCAAGAAGGACAAGAAGAAGGGCGGCATTCTCCAGTTCGGCACCGAAGTGGTGTCGGCCGAGGATGGCTCGATCGCGGCCCTGCTCGGTGCCTCACCCGGTGCCTCGACGGCCGTGGGCATCATGCTCCAGTTGATCGCGAAATGCTTCCCGGCGGAGATGAAATCGGCCGCTTGGAAGGAGAAGCTCAAATCGCTGATCCCGGCCTACGGCGAGTCGATGGCGGAAAACCCCGATCTCTACCGCAGGACCAGATTCTGGACCGCCGAGGTGCTGGGGCTCAAGAAGTAGCACAAGTTTTCAACTTGTGGGTTGGGAGCGGAGGACCCATGTCAAGCAGCCCGAGCTCAATCAAAATAGTCCGCTCCATCCCATCGCAAGTTGGAAACTTGCGTTACTTCCTCAGGCGATCCACCCATTTCTCAATGTCATGGATCACCTCGTCCTTGTGGGTGTCATACATGAGAAGGTGGTAGGCATCCGGGTAGATGCGGGTGGTTACGGGCGTCGTCTTGGGGATGCTGGCTGTGAAGGTCCAGACGTCGGTCTCGTCGGTGAAGAAGTCCTTCTTGCCATGAAGGATCAGCACCGGCACCCGGATGGTGGCGGCGCATTCGTCCATGGTCTTGATGTGATGGCCCAGCGTGGAAAGCAGTCGGAGCGTGTTCTTCTCTACATGCCACGCGTTGGTCTCGGCCTGTTCGGTGTGCTTGGTAGTGTGCGTCATCTGCACGTCCTGGCCACCGGAGATCTGTTCGAGAGAGACGCGGGCTTTCGGCGCCGCCGCTGCCGCCACATCGAGTAGACCCACCTTCCAAGCGGGGACATCCTTCCGGATCTGGACGACTGGCGATGAGAAAATCATGGCGTCACAGGGGTGGGGGCCCTCCGCATGTTGCTCCCAGGTGTGCGCGGTGATCAGGGCGCCCATGCTTTCTCCCATCCACACGATCTTGGCACCGGGATGGCGCTTCTTGACCAGGTCATTGAAGACGAGCAGGTCGCGGTACCAATCGCTGGGGGTGTCGATGTCGCCCCGACGGTCCCGCTTCGGGTCGCTGCCCTGGCCGCGAACCTCATAGGCATAGAGCGCCGTTTTGGGCTGCTTGAGCAGCAGGTCCTTGCCGAGGTTTTCGTAATCGATGGAGGCCCCGTCGAATCCGTGCAGGGCCACGATGACGATATCCGGCGTCTCGGTCTTGGAGACCCATTTGCGGAAGCCGAAGGTTTCGTTCTTCCGCTCGATCATCGCGGGGTCGCGATTGAGCACGAGCGTCTCGTGATGGGCGCACTGGGTCAGCACGACGAGGCCCGCCAGCCCCGAAATGGGCCGGAGGCACGTCAGGATGCGACGCAGCGAGCCCGTATGGATCATGCACATAGCATCGCGGTTTCCCTACCAAAGGGCAATAGCGGAGCGGCGGAAAATCACGGGTGTTAGATCGCCTGTCAGCCGCGGTTTCCTTCGACGATGCCAGCTTGGTCAACGGTGATGGCATCGTCCGGTTCGAGGAGCAGGTTCTTGTGCTCCGGCTTGCGGAAATCGAGGTTCATGACCTTGCCCTTGCGGAAGAGCCGGATGTTCCGTCCGCCGTATTCATTGCGGTCGCCGGCGAGTTGCACGGCCTGGATCAGCGTCATGCCCTTGCGGTAAGGGACTTGTCCGCTGCGGCGCACCTGTCCGCCGACCGTGACCATGGCCTGCGCTCCTTCGACAATCACCTGGCGGCCGACGACTTCCATTTCGATCGCGGGAGCCGCGTAGATCCCGGCGTCGCGGTAAGCTTTTTCGGCAGCACGGGCGAACTCGTCGGGATTGAGGCCGCGGGCCGGGAGAGGGGTTGGCACCATCGGCAGGCGGATGGTGCCGCTGTCGCCAACGCGGTATTCGCCGTTGACCTTCTGCTGCTCGTCGGGCGGAACGCCGCGGAGCGTGATCTTGACCGCGTCTCCGGTCTCAAGCCCCGCGAGGGCCGAGGTGAGGAGCAACGGGAGGGAGAGGAGGATGGGGATGGTTTTCATGGGAGGGGTTGGTCGGTTGGTTGGAGCGCATCGAGGCTTTGCGGAACAAAGTTAATAGGCTGATTGATTCGGAGAAAAGGAAGCGAAGGCGTTTCAGTGCTCGCCGAATTGGCGCTCGTCGTGAGCTTGGACGGTGACGGCGTCGCCTGGTTCCAGCACAAGGTCGCGATCGGAGGGCTTGCGGCAATCGAGGTATCTCACCTTGCCGTCCCGAACGAGCTTGATAAGGGGGCGGTTGCCTCCGAACTCGTTGGGACCTCCAGCGGAGTCGATGGCCTGCTTCAGCGTCAGTCCCGCCACGAGTGCAACCGGTCCGGGCTTGTGAACCTGTCCGCCGATGTTGACCGGAGGCAAAGCCGGACCCCCGCCGCCGGGGGCAAGAGGAGGCTTCGCCTCGACCGAAGGGCGGGCAAAGATACCAGCATCCTTGTAGGCTTTTTCCAATGCGATGCCGAGCTTCGCCGGACTCATCCCATCGGCCTTCAGAGGCGCGATCAAGGGCAGATGGAGCATGCCGTCATCGCCAATCGAATAGGTGCCGTTGATCCGGTCTTGCTCAGGCACTGGGATGCCCAAGATGTGGATGCAGACCTTGTCGCCCTTCGTGAAGTCCGCCGCAAGGCCCGGGTGCGGGAGAACCAGCAGCGCGGCGAACGCGAGAGCCATGGCGGGGCGTTTCATCGTTGGATTGGTGTTAGCAGGTGATTAGCTTTGTGTCAAAAAGTTAATGCCGCCGGCCGCTTTGCCTGAAATCCGCTTGAGCACCGGAGCTTGGGACAAAACCCCGGAATGCCGTTGCCCTCCGGTGGGGATTTCGTTTCAGTCTGAACCCGTGCGCTACGACCCGATTGATCCCCAGCTCTTTGTCCGCAACCGTGACCGCCTGCGTTCGCTGCTGAAGCCGAACAGCATCGCCATCATCCACTCGAACGACATCTACCCGACCAATGCGGACGGATCGATGCCGTTCAAGCAGAACGCCGAGCTCTTCTACCTGACCGGCGTCGACCAGGAGGAAACCGTGCTGGTACTGATGCCGGATGCGAAGGATCCGAAGCAGCGCGAAATCCTTTTCGTCAAGGAGACCAGCGAGCTGATCGCCATCTGGGAAGGGGACAAGCTGACCAAGGAGCAGGCCAAGGCCGCGACGGGCATCGAGCGCATCGAATGGAGCGGTTCCTTCGAATCCCTGCTGCACACGCTGGTGCCGCAGGCGGACCACCTTTATCTGCCGACGAACGAGCACCTGCGTGCCTCGGTGGTGGTGGAAACCCGCAACGACCGCTTCATCAAGGATTGCCAGTCCCGCTACCCGCTGCATCGCTATGAGCGCTTGGCCCCGCTGATGCAGCGCCTGCGGATCACCAAGGATCCGGTGGAAATCGGGATCATCCAGAAGGCCTGCAATATCACCGAGGCGGGCTTCCGCCGCCTGCTCGGGTTCGTGAAGCCGGGCGTGGGCGAATGGGAGATCGAAGCCGAACTGTTGCACGAGTTCGTCCGCCATGGATCACGCGGCTTTGCCTATGGTCCGATCATCGGCAGCGGCCCCAGCGCCTGCGTGCTGCACTACGTCGAAAATTCCAAGCGCTGCCTCGATGGCGAAATGGTGCTGATGGACGTGGCCGCCGAGTATGCCGGCTGGGCCTCCGACCTGACGCGCACCATCCCGGTCAATGGCCGGTTCACCAAGCGCCAGCGAGACGTGTATGATGCGGTGCTCCGCGTTCTGCGCGGCGCGAACCAGATCCTGCGCCCGGGCAACACGCCGATGGACTATCAGAAACAGGTCATCGAGATCATGGAGGGCGAGCTGATCGGCCTTGGTCTCATCGACGCGAAGGCCGCGAAGGAGCAGGGCCCGGACAAGCCGCTGGTGAAGAAGTATTTCATGCACGGCACCTCCCATCACATGGGCCTGGATGTGCACGACGTGGCCCCGCCGCACGAGCCGTTCGCGGAAGGCATGGTCTTCACCATCGAGCCGGGCATCTATATCCGGGAGGAAGGTCTTGGCATCCGGCTTGAGAACGACGTGGTCATTGGCAAGAATTCGAACTTCGACCTGATGGGCACGATTCCGATCGAGGCGGAAGAGATCGAGGAACTCATGAATGCCGCCCGGGCATGACCGGGCTGGTGCTCGGTTCCGGACTCGGTCCTCTCGCCGATGGGGTGGAGGTCGAGCGCATCGTCAGCTTTGCCGAGGCCGGCCTGCCCGCGTCCTCGGTGCCCGGGCACGCGGGCCGTTTCATCATTGGAACACTCGGTGCCGCTCCCGTGACAGTCATGCAGGGACGGGTCCACCTTTATGAGGGGCATGATGCTGCCACGGTCACCGCAGGGATGCGGTGGATGGTCGCCAGCGGGGTGGCCCGCGTGATTCTCACGAATGCGGCGGGCACCCTGAATGCGGCCCATGAGCCCGGTAACTGGATGATGCTCTCGGATCATCTCAATCTCACCGGGACCTCGCCGCTGGCCGGGCCGCAGTTCATCGACATGAGTACTGCCTACGATCCTGAATGGCGGGCGGAATTCCGCACCGCCGCTGCGGTTTCCGGCACGGCCTTGCACGAAGGCGTCTATGCCGGCCTGAGGGGGCCGCAGTATGAAACTCCGGCGGAAATCCGGATGCTGCGGGCGATGGGGGCCGATGCTGTGGGTATGAGCACGGTGCTGGAGACGATCCAGGCGCGGGCGCTCGGAATGAAGGTTGCTGCGTTTTCCTGCCTCACCAACTGGGCGGCGGGGATGACCCCGGAAGCGATCCACCATGGCGAGGTGCTCGAGACCGGCAGGTCTGCGGCGGATGCGATGATCCGGTTATTACGCCAGGTGTTGAGCACGCCGCGGACGTGACAGGCTGGCCACCATGGCGAACAAAGGTGCCGTAATGGCGACTGCTGGTTCCGGAATCGACGTGAAACTGCCAGCAACGATCCCATTGCCGGTGTCGTCGATGGCGCTGCTCAGAAGAACGAGTCCGGATTGGGTGGTATATTGAATATTGGCCCAGCCATAGCGCTGGGATGGAGAGGCTTCGGGGCCGGTGGGAGGGCCCATCCAGAATGCCAACATGAAAGTCTGCCCATTGGTCAGGTGGATGCTGCCATTGAGAGTTCCGGTGATGCTGTTGGCGAAGTCATTTCCCGAGGTGGTGAAAGCCTGGTCGATCGGGATCCCGGTCGTAACGAGATGCCAGATATGCGAATCACCGACGGTGTAGGACGTTGGGGTGAGGGTGTTGGTCTGGGAAATATTCAGTGCCAATTCGGCACCGTCGCCCCCCAGATTCGGCTGACTCCAAGCGGAGATGGTCGGAGGATTCGCGCCGTATAGGTTGATCGCGACTCCGGTCGTATAGACCGCGGCCTGTGTCTCCGGGCCCAAGAGCAGGAGACATGCGCCCAGAAGGAAAAGGGATTTCATCGTTGAAAACATACAATTTGAGAGATGAGGCAACATAATTGATGCCATCCTGGCAAGGATGGAAGTTGTCGCCGATCCGGGATGAGAGATGGTGAGGGTCGCCAGCCTGGCCTGGCGAGTATTTCGGATTGCCTGGGAGTTCGGCACGGTCACGGAATGAAGGCCGCAATTTGATTTCCCCCCAACGTAGGCGTTCTGGGTGATCTGGAATGGAAACGATTGTTTTCCGGCTCTGTCACCCGCAAATCCCAGCGGCGTTGTTCCACATCGGTCTCGACGCCTGCCCGCCGTATCCGACATGATCGAGCCATGAAACTGGCTGCCGTTCTCGGTGTGATCGCCCTCGTCGGGATCTTTTTCGCCGCCGGCACGCTCACCGGTCTCGGTCTCAGGGACGCGACGGCCGGGCTTCCCATGCGGTCGGAATTCCGGGTGCACCTGAACAACCTGGAACGGAAGGACCTTTCGCCCCAGTTGCGGGAGTATCTGAAAAGCCGGATCTACTATCTGGCTAGTATCATGGCGGCGAAGGAACTGCCGAAGGAGAATTTCGACTACGGTCCGGTCGACGAGGCCGTTCTCGGCGGAGCGAGCGGGATCAAGGATGCTTCGTCCCAGAAGGAGGTCTACGAAAAGGCGATGGCGAAGCGGAAATAGGGGAGCGGAGAGGGATGGGAGCTGATGGCCGACGAGGAAAAAGGAGTCCAACCGGAGCCCGATCACTCTCCATCGCTCATCAACCTCTCTTGCCTGCCTTCGCCTTGGACACGGGCTGGACGGCGGGGCGCTTGCTTTTCGGAAGGAAGGGCCCGGTCAGCGACTCGTCCAGATCGAAGGTGCCGGAGAAGTCTTCCTTGGTGTCCGAATCCTGCTTGCCGAACATGCCGCAATCGATGAGTAGGAACACCATTTCGCCCACGTCGCTGCACTGGCGGATTCCCCACTCCTTCATGAGGGTGGAGCCCATTGGCCCGAATTGTTCCAGAGTCAGGTCGCGGAAGCCGTCGAGCAATTCCTGTCCGGTCACGTGGCGGGCGTGGCCGCCATTGCCGTCCGAGATGCGCTTGAGCGTGAAATCGAGCGCATCCTTCAGAAAAAAGAAGGCATGGGGTTCGAAACGCTTGTCGCGCGAAAGGATCGCCAAGACTGCTTGTTCGAACTGCACCGGCTGCATGGCGGGAAAACTGCGTTATTCGCCGCGCGGTGTCAAAGGAGTTAGAATGCGGGTGCGCTTGAAGGCCCTTATTGTCGCAAAATCAGGTCGGCGACGACCATCCGGTGGTCGCTATGGCGGGTGGTGAAGGCGCGGCAGCGGATCGGCGTGAACTGGGAGGTGGAATAGAGACAGTCGAGCCGCAGGATGGGAATCCGGCGCTGGAACGTGTCACCCCAACCCGTACCGGCGGCGTTGAAGGCATCGGTGAAATCCCGGGCCAACTGGAGGTGGACGGGGTCACTGGCGGGGGAGTTGAAGTCTCCACCAAGGAGGGTGGCACGCTGCGGAAAGGGTGAGGTCTGCTCCAGCAATTGAAGCGCGACGGATAGCTCCTGTGCCCGCTTCTGGCGGACGTTTTGATGTTCCCGCCAGGTTCCGCGGTTCCAGAGGCTCAGGTCGGTGGCGGCGCTGGTGAGATGGAGATTGACCACTTCGATCTCGTGCCCGGCGGGATCAAGGACCGTCACCTGTTGATCGCGATAGGTGGCGTTTCTTACCTCACGTTTGATCTTCCAGCGGGTGACGATGCCGCTGGTGTCGTGAAACCGGTAGTCGCCCCGGCCTCCGTAAAGCGTGTCCGCGATCGACTTCACCTGAAGGGGCGAGACCTCCTGCAGCAACAGGACGTCCGGCTCCCAGGCTGCCAAATCCTGGGCAGGGTCTCCGAATTCGTATCCCGCGCAATTCAGGGTCACCAAGCGGATCACCGGCGTGCCCTGCCAGGCGGCAGGGGAGCCGGGGAGCGGAGTCTCCTTGCTGAAATTGGTGAGACTTTTCGCCTCATCCGCGATCAGCAGGATCGTCATCGCCCAGATTCCAGTGAGAATCAGGGAAAGAGAGGCCCTCAGAAAGTAAAAAGCCGAGCAGGAGAGGAGCAACCCTGCCCCTCCCCATGCCCACACCGGCATCACCGTGAAGGCGGCCAGCCGGTCCGGTTGGCGCAGGAAGGCGACGAGCGTCAACAGGTGAAGTCCGAGAGACAGACCCACGAGAATCCAGCCGAGCCGACGGTGGAAGCGGGTGGGGGTCATCGGGTGAAAGGCTGATCGCTGTAATTGGAGCGCGGACTTCAGTCCGCTTTCCTCTTCCATTTCAGATCGTGCCGCTTCGCGGTTCTTTTTAGAGGCGGACTGAAGTCCGCGCTCCAATTACAACTCCGCGCGCTTCACATCCCCGGAATGCCCAAGCCACCGGTGAGCTTTTTCATTTCGGCGGCGGCCTGTTCCTTGCCCTTGTTGACGGCTTCCTGAACGCCCTTGAGGACCAGGCCTTCGAGAAATTCGACGTCGGACGGATCGACCACCGCAGGATCGATCTTGATGGAAAGCACGTCGCCTGCACACGTGGACACTACGGTGACCTTGCCGCCACCGACGCTGGCTTCCACCGTGCGCTGGGCGAGTTCTTCCTGTTTCGCGGCGAGCCCGGCCTGCATCTGCTGGGCTTGTTTCATCAATTTCTGGATGTTCATGGGAGAGGAGAGTTAATGGTTATTTGTTAATGGTTAATAGTGGAAGATCGGCTCGAACCGCAGGTGTAGGCTTCTTCTGATTCTGCCATCATTCACCATTTACGATTCACGACTTACTCCGTCACCCCACGACCCTGCCTTCCAGAGCAGCGAGGGCATGCTCGATCAGCGGATCGCGGTGGAAATTCTCATCGACTGCCTGGCGCGGCTTGGGGGGAGACGGCGCTTCGACGGGTTCGGCACTGCGGAACGGCGGTGGTTCCACCAGCGGCGGTGGCGGCTCACTGTGCTCGGGTGCGTTGGCGATGAGCGAGTCGAGACGGCTGGTGATGGCATCGAGCGGACGTTTCGGAACCGAGGAAACCGGCGCATCCACGGCTTTCTCGGTTTCCGGCCCCCAGACGCGTGCGGGTGGGGGGGGCGTCGGAGCAGCTTCCGGCTCGGGCTCGGGCTCGGGTTGCCGCGCGGGTTCGGGAGGTGCCGGGATGGGACGGAGTTCTTCGGTGACGGGAGCGGGCAATGGAATGGCGGGTGCAGCCACGGCCGAGGTGTCCCCGATGCTGTCGGCCCCGCGGGCGAGCACCTTGATTACATCGGAAAGGCGGACCTCGCCCAGCACCTGGATCGCCTTGATCACGCCGAGTTCGAAATGGAGCCGCTTGTTGGTGGACCATTTCATGCGGCCCTCGGTTTCAGCAAAGACGTCGATGGCGGACAGAATCCGGTCTGGCGGGTAGGAATCGGCTGCGGCCAGAAGGCTCTGCCAAAGATCGGCCGGGATGCCGTCGCCATCGGCTGATGGATCGAGCTTCGCCACCAGCAGGGCGCGGAGAGCCCCGATGAGTTCCCCGAGAAGCTGGCCGAGTTCGCGGCCGGTTTCGGCCTCCTTTTGAATGAGAGAAAGCGCGGACGGGGTCTGGCGGGCAAGCAGGGCCTGGGTGAGCTGCGCCACCTTTTCGCGCGAGGTGAAGCCGAAAACATCGAGCACGTTGGCCTCGGTGATGTGGTCGCCGCAGAAGGCTACGAGCTGGTCGAGCATCGACTGCGCATCGCGCATGCCACCATCGGCCCCCTTGGCCACGGCCCACGCTGCCGCGTCGTCGAGCTTCACGTTCTCCTCCTTCGCGATATGGAGCAGATGCTTGGCGATCAACTCGGTTGGGATCGGCCGCAGGTCGAAGCGCTGGCAGCGCGAAAGGATCGTCGGCAGGATCTTGTTCGCCTCGGTGGTGGCGAAGATGAATTTCACGTGCGGAGGCGGTTCTTCGAGGGTCTTCAGCAGGGCGTTGAACGCCGCGTTGCTGAGCATGTGGACCTCGTCGATGTAGTAGATCTTGAACTGGCCGCTGGCCGGGGCGAAGCGGACGGATTCGCGTAGGTCGCGCACCTGCTCGACGCCGTTGTTGGAGGCACCGTCGATTTCCAGCACGTCGAGCGAGCGCCCTTCGGCGATCTCCACGCAGACGCTTTCGTCCGGGTCGAAGTCCGCCTTCGGGCCGCCAGTGCAGTTCAGGGCCTTGGCGAGAATGCGAGCGGTGGAGGTTTTTCCGGTTCCGCGGGGGCCGACGAAAAGATAGGCGTGGGCAAGGCGCTTTTGCTCGATGGCATTGCGCAGCGTCCGGACGACATGGTCCTGGCCGAGGACGTCGTCGAACGTTTTTGGACGGTATTTGCGGGCGAAAACCTGGTAGCTCACGCGGCGACTGTATTGGAGTTTGCGGGTTTGTCAGTTTTCAGTTTTCAAAGGGCATGCGAATTCCGGAACACGATGAAAAACAAGGGCTTTACGAGGACGCGGAGTTGCGAATCCGCGGACTGATCGCCGGTGAACCGGACCGAATTGCCCGCATGGCGGGGATCGTGGCCATCCTCCACGGTCTGATGCCGCACTATTATTGGACGGGATTCTACCGCGTCCTCGGGGACGGGCTGGTGATCGGCCCGTATCAGGGAACCGTCGGCTGCGGCCGTATCGCGAAGGGCAGGGGAGTCTGCGGGGTGGCCTGGGCGACCGGGGAGACGCAGGTAGTGCCGGACGTGCACGCGTTTCCGGGCCACATTGCCTGCGATGCCGCCTCCGAGAGCGAGATCGTGGTGCCGGTGCGGGATACGGCTGGCGAAATCGTGGCCGTGTTCGACGTGGATTCCACGCTGGCGGCGGCGTTTGACGACGTGGATCGAACGGGTTTGGAGGCGATTTTTGTGGCTTGGGGGGAATGATTCTTGGGCTCGTGACCGGACCATGACATCCGCAGGACGCTACTCGATGCTGTCCCGGAATTTGCGCTTTGCGATCCAAGTTCCAGCCAACAAGCCCAGGGTGATTCCTACGTAAGTTCCGAAAACCCATCGGCCAACGTCGAGGGTTGAGAAGACATGAAACAGCGCGCCGAAGGCCATCGACCCGGTGAAGATCATGCAGAGGTATAAATTTTGAAGCGGATCACTCCACCAGGACAAAAGCGAAAACCGCGTCCATGAAGCGCTGCGAATCATCATGCCTGGCCTCTTTCGAATCGCGTATTCAATGCTTCCGTAAGAAAAGAGGATAAAACCGACGAAAACCGCCAGGCATGCGAAGATGTCCACGTTTACGTTTCGAAGATGTTCGGGATTCAGGCTGACATAGCCTTGGACTCCGGATCCCAACACCAGCAGGAGATTGATGCGTTTCGCAATATTCGGCTTCATGGATACGAAAATCTGGACGGTTTGAAAGAGGGCGGCACTAGCATCCCGGCGTGCCGGTGGCAACTGTGACAAAAGTCAGGCAAATTACCGCTTAGTTGATCAACCGGGGTTGCCGCCCACGTTGAGGCTGCTAGACTTTCCCAAAGCATGTTCGAGCAACCGATCCAGAGCTTCCGCAAACGCCGGCCACCGAAGCGCAAGTTGGTGTGGGTGGTGGTTGTTGCCGTGGCGGGGATCATCGGGCTCGGGCTGCTGTGCGTTCCGAAGATCAGGCACGCCATGCGGAGCAAGCCGGTCGAGCAAAAGCCGGTGGATCCGATGCAGGCGGAGCGGGACGAATTGGTGAGACGCGAGTCCGAACGAATCCAGGCGGAGAAATACGACGAGATGCAGCGGGAGATTGCGGATCTCAAGCGTCAGTTGGCAGCCGCCAATACGTCCGCCCCGCCCCGGTCCGACGCGCCGGCCGAGCAGGGAGACTCGGCGACGGAATCCTATTCCCCGGAAACGAACATCCGCCAGTTGCGCTCCGGCATTCCCTTCAAGGCGGACGTGATTGTCGAACACGGCACCCTGGCCTCCAAGGAACGCGTCAAGTCGGACAGCTATACGGCCAACTACACGCTCAATGTCCGGCTCCCCGCTCCGGCGAAAACGCTCGACGAACTCCAGACCTCCAATCCGAAACTCGGGAAGATCCTTCCGGGGCTTGGCGAGATCCTGTCCAAGGGCGAGGTGTCGAAGTGGTACTATACCTTGTATGACCTGAAGACCGCCCGCTTGAAACAGGACGCCACTGCGCTCAATGAGTTGCTGACCAAGCACAACCTTTTCGACTGCGAGACGATCCTCAATCTGAAATCCGCCGGTGGCCGGCGGGCGATGCTGCTCCAGGCGGACATGGACGTTGTCGCCGATGGTTCCGATGGCGACCGGTTGGCAACGATGCCGGACGGAATCGTCAATTCACCAAATTACCAGCCGTTCACCAGCTATGGCTGGGCGAAGAAGACGCCGACCGCCAATCCAATCGTCGCGGGATGGGAAAAGCGCGTGGCGGCAGGGGAAAAAGAAATCGCGGACAAGGCGACGACCGCCGAGCGGAAAAAGTGGTTGCGCACCCGGGTCGCGGAATTGAAGCGGGGTATTGCTGACATGAAATCACGTTCGTTCCTGATCGCCGAGTACGATCCATTCATCGTGGTGCCGGTCAATATCCTGGCGGCCCACAGCGATCCGTTCGCCCCGGCCATCGGGGACTACGCGCTGGTCATTTACGGAGACAAAGTCCTGCCGGCGATCGTGGGTGATGGCGGGCCCAGCTACAAGGTCGGGGAGGCCTCATTGCGGATTGCGAAGGAGCTGAGCTCCAGGGCCACGCCCAACAATCGTCCGGTTTCTGACTTGAAAGTAACTTACTTGATATTCCCTGGCACCAAGGATGCCGATCGGGGACCGCCGGACTACGACGCGTGGCGGGCCAAGTGCGAGGGTCTGATGAAGGAAATGGGCGGTATTGGCGAAGGCTTCGAGCTCGGAAGCTGGAAAAATCTGTTGGCTCCGCCGCCCCTTCCTGTTCCGACCCCTGTTCCGCCGACGGGTGCCAGCCCGCTTCCTGGCCCCCCTCAACTGCCGGTCACGCCCCAACCGCCGGCTCCCACGGCACCGGTTGGCCCGGGCATCAAGCCCGGTCCGGCGCTGCCCCCGGCGAATCCAGGTACACCCGTTGCACCGGCAACCGGCGCTGGTCAGGCCGGGAATTGACGCAGGTCTTCGCGCTCAGTGCTGCTTTGCTTTCCACTCCTTGATGATTTCGGGGAGTTCGAAGAGTTCGATATAGCCTGCCGGTTCGGGTGCTCGCGGCAGAAGGACGACTTCGAAATTCTTGATGTCCTCCGCCAGCGCACGTTCGCCGATGGCTGTTTCCAGGACGATGCCAACGGCAAGGCGGGCCTGGCTCGGAGTGGTGGAGGTGAAATTTGGAAGTCCAACCCGGATCGAAAGCGAAGGCGGTGGCCCATTTTCTTCAATGGGGAGGAACCACATGGCCTGTGGCTCGTAGCGGGTTCCCTGGAAGGTGGTGGTGAAGGCAAAGCCAAACGGAGGCTTGAGAGCAGTGAATTTCCAGCCGGCGATCTGGGGAGCGTCGGCGATGAGCGCTTCGGCGAGAGGGAAACTGGAGATCTTGCCGCCCGCAGTGATGATGAATTCGTAGCGTGGACCCGTAACCGGTGGGATCACGAAGGCGAGATGTGGATCGAGGCGGTGAAGTTGGGCAAGAGCCGAGGCGCGGAAGTCGGATTCCGTTGTGACCAGGTTTTCAAAGTCGGCTCGATGTTCGATGAACCAGCGCCAGAATTCGTGGATGGGAGTGGGCATGCAAAAGTGGTTGGGCTATAATCGCGTAACTCCGGCGTTCTTTCGTTCCTCTTCCTCCCGCTCTTCTTTTTCCATCTGTTCGAGAAGGCGGTGGTGGCGTTCGGCCACCACGGCTTTGAAGGTGGCCACGAGCAGGAGCAGGCTGATGACGGTGATGGCGGTTTCCAGGACCGGCAGCGGACCCGTTTCTCGGTCGCCGCGGAGGTAGTGGAGCAGGTTGGGCAGATTGAGCACACCACGACCGAAGCCCAGCAATGCCATGATTCCGCCGCCAAGCAGGCCATGCCAGTACCACCGGATGGAGAATAGTCCGCTGATGATGAGCCCGCCGCCCAGCGAGAGGGCACCCACGAGGAAGCCCATCGCTTGATTGTGGTCGATTAGTTCGGAGCCCAAGGCCGCTCCGCCAAGGGCCAGCACCGAGATGCCACACAGGAAAAGGAGAAATCGCATGGACGTGAGCATTCCCCGACCGGGGCCCGGGTCAATCCAGAAGCGTGGATGGAATTGACACGAGGCCGCGCGGGGGGCGTGCTGGGAGGCATGAGCCGCCGGATCTGGTGCAACGGAACGATTCTGGATGAAGACGAGGTGCATATCTCGCCGTTTGACCGCGGGCTGACCGTTGGATTGGGCTTGTTCGAGACAATCCTGGCAGTGGATGGGCGTCCGGTTTTCCTGAAACGACATCTCTCCCGTCATGCCGCCGCCTGTCGCGCCTTGGGCTGGAAGATTCCTGATGAAGCCACCCTGCGAACCGCCATCGGCGAGCTCCTCGTCGCGAACGATCTCACTTCAGGCCACGGCCGCCTGCGGCTTTTCCAAACCGCTGGCAGCGGTTCTCTGGACGATCCCGCTTCAGGGGCGGATGCCCTCACGTTTCTCACCGCCGTCGCTGCGCCACCCGCGCCGGAATCCGTGAGCGTCACCTTTTCCAAGTGGCCGCGCAATGAACGCTCGTCCGTGGCCGGTTGGAAATGTGCTTCTTATGCGGAAAATCTCATCGCCCTTCAGGACGCCCGCCGTCAGGGTTATGATGAAACCTACTTCCTCAATACCCGTGGCGAGATCTGCGAAGCCGCCACCGCCAACCTCTTCGTGGTGAAAAATGGCCGTATCACGACCCCGCCCCTCTCATCCGGCTGCCTGCCAGGCATCACTCGGGGGTGGGTGCTGGAGAATGCTTCCGCCACCGAGGAAATCGTGACCCGCCACGATCTGCTTGAAGCCGACGAAGTTTTTCTGACATCGGCCCTGCGCGGCCCGGTGGCCGTTTCCCGTTTGGACGGGCGCGAATATCGGATACCCGTGATCGCCTCCCGCCTCCGCAAGGCCTGGGAATCGTCGATTGGCCCAAACGACCTCGCATGACCCCGCGTTTTTGCTTCCGGTCCGGCGGAAAGCGTTTCTAACTTCTGTTCCGACTTTCAATCAATCAGCCCATGTCACGTCCCGTCACACTCTTCACCGGCCAGTGGGCCGACCTGCCACTGGAAAAGCTCGCCCCACTCGCCTACGAGATGGGCTACGAAGGCCTCGAACTTGCCTGCTGGGGCGACCATTTCGATGTCGATGCCGCGGCTTCCTCGAAGACCTACGTGAAGGAGAAATGGGAGCTCCTCGCCGATCACGGCCTCACCTCCTACGCGATCTCGAATCACCTCGTCGGCCAGGCGGTGTGCGACCTGATCGATGAACGGCACAAGGCGATCCTTTCCCCGGAGATCTGGGGTGACGGCTCCCCCGAAGGCGTCCGCAAGCGTGCGGCGAAAAAGATGATCCTCACCGCCAAGGCAGCGCGCGCGTTTTTCAACGCCAAGCCCGGCCGCGGCAAAAATGACGAATTCCCCGCCGTGGTCAATGGCTTCACCGGCTCCTCCATCTGGCACTCCATCTACGCCTTCCCGCCCACCACCCAGGCGTATTACGAAAAGGGCTTTCAGGACTTCGCCAAACGCTGGCTGCCGATCCTCGATGCCTTTGAAAAGCACGACGTGAACTTCGCCCTCGAAGTCCACCCCACCGAGATCGCCTTCGACATCGTCTCCGCCCAGCGCGCCCTCGCCGCCGTGGGTCATCACAAGCGTTTCGGCTTCAACTATGATCCGTCCCACCTCGGCTATCAGGGCGTGGACTACGTGAAATTCATCCGCACCTTCGGTAAGCGCATCTTTCACTGCCACATCAAGGATGCCTGGTGGAGTCGCGGCGATGGTGAGGTCGGCGTCTTCGGCGGTCACACCGATTTCGGTGATTCACGCCGTTTCTGGGACTTCCGCTCTCCCGGTCGTGGCGACATCCAGTTCGAAGACGTGATCGTGGCCCTCAATGACGTCGGCTACAAGGGCCCGCTCTCCGTCGAATGGGAGGACATCCGGATGGACCGCGTGCACGGTGGAACCGAGGCCGCCGCCTTCGTCCGCGATATCGACTTCGCACCGAGCAATGTTGCCTTCGACGCCGCGTTCGACAAATCGAAGCAGTGACCACCAGTGTCTCTTCCACTGGGTGCGCGGACTTTAGTCCGGCCTTCGGGAAGAGACTCCGCCGGCACATCCGTATTCCATCGCCATCATGCACGCCCCGCGCACGATCTGGATTCCAACGGTGATCTCCATCGCCGTGATCTGGATCGTCTACGGTGGCCTGTTCGCCTACCAGCTCCGCCAATGCACTGATCCTGCGGCTGGAGCGGGAGTTGGCTTTGGTTACGTGGCCCTCATGAATTCCGTCGCGCCTGCTTGTGTCTTGATGACGCTGGCCCTCC
>Ga0265327_10002045_pt1 | contig 22696 bp, 18 predicted proteins | sample 41621metaG_FD_202089 | JGI IMG/M metagenome (GOLD analysis project Ga0265327, IMG submission 202089) | Rhizosphere microbial communities from Carex aquatilis grown in University of Washington, Seatle, WA, United States - 4-16-21 metaG | ecosystem: Host-associated > Plants > Roots > Rhizosphere...
AAAATTTCTTCCAGTTCACCATCTTTTCTGTAATTCAGACTTGGAAATGTTCCGGCAATTCCGCTTAGCATAGCAGCGACAAGCATTTTTTCGTTGCTGACATAATGCATTGGTGCCATGATAACAGGAAAGTCAATTCCTAATGTTTTGGTAAGATAATTTTCAATTTTCATCTCTATTCCATATTGGGTTTAACAATTTCATACGCCAGCATTTTTTCAACTGCCGATTGCGAAATTTCTTTTGATTTACCGGTTAACATATCAATCGAAACAAGTGTGGTTATTGCAACTGTCGCTAAACGTTTATTCAATAAATCACCCTTTTTGCAAGCGACTATCACACTTTCGAGATCGAAACTTCTTTTACCCATGTGTGAGCATCTTGTAAAAACCTGTACATGGTCGTCTAAAAAAATAGGATGTTTGTATATAATATCAATACGCCCAACCACAGCATTAAACTGTAATGTCTTTTTATCAAAACCAACAACAGTTTCGTGATACGAAATTCGCGCTTCTTCCAAATATGTCAAATATGCTTTGTTGTTGACATGCCCCATTGTGTCCAAATCGTCATAGCGCAAATCCAAATCAATTTTATGTTTGAAATTTATTAAATCAGCTTCTGTCATATTTATAATTGTTTACGTTCAAGTTAATTTTATTCTTAAAAAAATTTTATGCAAAAATAAAAATTTTTTCAAAATAGTTTGCATGCACAGTATTTTTTTTTACTTTTGCAATGTACGCATAGTAATTATTTTTTCTCAAAAATGGACATTCAAAATACAATAGATTATTATTTAAAATCAGCTTGGCACGGCATAACCAGAATGTACAACCAAATTGCGCTCGAATATGATTCGACGCAGACTACCGGTTATGTACTGATTAACATTGCAAAAGAAGGAACCTTTGTTACCAAGATTGCGCCTTTGATGGGAATGGAACCGACCAGTTTAAGCCGTGTATTAAAAAAAATGGAAGATAAAGGTTTAATTTACAGAGAACCGGATTTACAAGACAAAAGAGCTGTGAAAATTTTTTTAACTCCTGAAGGAGTAGCAAAAAGAAAAATTGCAAAAGCAGTTATTGTTGAATTCAATGAATATCTGATGAAAAGCGTTTCGAAAGAAGACATTGCAAACTATCAACGAATTTCGCAGGAGATAAATAATGTAGCAAAAGAATTTATCAATAATAAAAAGAATTGTAAAAATTAAAAAAAATTGCGAAAGCAAAATTCGTAATTCGTAATTATTAATTCGTAATTAAATTTAGTCCATTCATTCAAAATAAAAATCAACAAACAAAAAAATTCAAAAAAGATGATGCGAAGAATAAACAAAGTAGCTGTTCTCGGCTCCGGTGTGATGGGTTCTGGTATTGCCTGTCATTTCGCCAACATCGGGGTTGAAGTCTTATTGTTAGACATCGTTCCGCGAGAACCAAATGAAGCAGAAAAGGCTAAGAATTTAAGCCTTAACGACAAAGTAGTACGAAACCGGATTGTAAACGATTCGTTGACTGCTGCGCTAAAATCAAAACCATCGCCAATCTACAAAAAGTCGTTGTCCAACCTGATTACCACCGGCAACATGGACGACAATATGAAAGACATTGCCGGTTGCGATTGGATTATTGAAGTAGTTATCGAACGACTTGACATTAAAAAAACAGTTTTCGAAAAAGTTGATGCTTTAAGAAAACCCGGAACTTTGATTACATCGAACACTTCGGGTATTTCGATTGAGCAAATGATTGAAGGTCTCAGCGACGATTTTCAAAAACATTTTTGCGGAACACATTTTTTCAATCCACCACGCTACTTAAAACTTTTCGAAATTATTCCATCATCAAAAACTTCGCACGAAGTGCTGGAATTTTTACAAGATTATGCATCAAAATTTTTAGGCAAAACAACCGTTTTGGCGAAAGACACTCCTGCATTTATTGCAAACCGCGTTGGAACTTTCTCTATTATGGAATTGTTCAACAATGTAAAAGAGTATGGTTTAACAATTTCGGAAATTGACAAACTGACTGGAACAATTATCGGACGACAAAAATCTGCAACATTCCGCACTGCCGATGTTGTTGGTCTTGACACACTTGTTCATGTTGCAAACGGTGTTCGCGAAAATACCTTCGACGAATCGAACGATGCTTTTAAAATTCCAGGATATTTACAAAAAATGTTGGAAAACAAATGGCTTGGTTCGAAAACAAAACAAGGTTTCATGAAAAAAATTGAAATTAACGGCGAAAAGAAAATTCTGTCGCTCGATTTTAATACCATGGAATATGTTGAAGACCCAAAGCCAAAATTTTCTGTTTTAGAAAAAACCAAAGGTATTGACGATGTTCGCAAAAGAATGGCCATTTTATTAGAAGACGACGGCAAAGCCGGAAATTTTTACCGCAAATCTTTTTATTCGTTGTTTAGATTTGTTTCAAACAGAATTCCAGAAATCACCGATGCTGTTTACAAAGTTGACGACGCTTTGAATGCCGGTTTCGGCTGGAATATCGGGCCATTTCAAACTTGGGATGCTCTCGGAACACCAGAAACTGTCAAAAAAATGGAAGATGCCGGAATGAAACCAGCACAATGGATTTATGACATGCTGGCAATTGGAGCAACGTCTTTCTACAAAGTCGAAAATGGTGCTAAAAAATATTACGACATTCCTTCTAAATCATTCAAAACAATTCCGGGAACGGAAAATTTATTGTCATTAGAAGTTTTACGTTCTACCAATTTATTGTGGAAAAACGAAGAAGCAAGTATTATTGATTTGGGCGACGGAGTTATCAATGTAGAATTCCACAGCAAAATGAATACGATTGGTTCAGGCTCATTGCAAGCGCTCAACAAAGCGATTGACATGGCAGAAGCAAGTTATAAAGCTGTTGTCATTTCAAACGAAGGCGAACATTTTTCTGCCGGAGCAAATGTCGGAATGATTTATATGCTGGCTGTTGAGCAAGAAGTTGACGATTTAAATTATGCAGTTCAGATGTTCCAGAATACTACCATGCGTTTACGTTATTCTTCAATTCCTGTCATTGCTGCGCCACACGGCATGGTTCTCGGCGGTGGTTGCGAAGTTTGTTTACATTCAGACAAAGTGATTGCACATGCAGAAACCTATATGGGTTTGGTTGAATTTGGTGTTGGAATTATTCCTGCAGGTGGCGGTACAAAAGAATTTGCTTTGCGTTTATCTGACGAATTAAAAGACGGCGATGTTCGTACAAATGCGTTCTTAAATCGTTTTCTTACAATCGGACAGGCAAAAGTTTCGACTTCCGCACACGAAGCGTTTGAATTAGGCTATTTACGAAACGGTATTGATGAAGTTATTGTTAGCCGCGAACATCAATTGGCTTATGCGAAAAAAGTAGCATTACAAATGGTCGAAAAAGGTTATACAAAACCGGTTCCACGCAAAGATATTAAGGTACTGGGAAAAGAAGCACTGGGATTGGTTTATGCAGGAACTGACGGTATGAATGTTGGCGGTTATATTTCTGACCACGATAAACTTGTTGCTGAAAAATTTGGTTTTGCTTTGGCCGGTGGCGCTATTTCGCAACCATTGACCGAAGTTACTGAAAAGTATTTGCTCGATTTGGAACGTAAAGCGTTTGTAGAACTTTGTAGTCAACGCAAAACATTGGAAAGAATGCAGCATCTCATTACTAAAGGTAAAATTTTAAGGAATTAAAAATTGAAAATTGAAAATTGAAAATTTGCGTATGCCAAAGTTAGTTTTCAATTTTCAATTAAAATATATTTTTAATTATCAATTTTCAATTTTCAATTATCAATTATAAAAAAATGGAAGCATATATAATAGGTGGATATCGCTCGGCAGTTGGAAAAGCGCCGCGTGGAAATTTCCGGTTCACACGTCCGGACGACATTGCCGCCACAGTCATTAAAAAATTAATTGCCGATTTCCCACAAATCGAAAAAAATACAATTGACGACATTGTTATTGGTAACGCATTTCCCGAAGCAGAAAGCGGCTTAAACATGGGACGTATGGTTTCGTTGTTGAGTCTTGGTATTGTTGACGTTCCGGGTTCGACAGTAAATCGTTACTGCGCGTCTGGTTTGGAAGCGATTGCAATTGCAACTGCAAAAATCCGTTCTGGTTTGGCTGACATAATCATTGCCGGTGGCGCTGAAAGCATGTCGCAAATATCAATGGGCGGCTGGCGCAGTGTTCCAAATCCTACAATCGCTCAGAAAAATCCGAACTGGTATCACAACATGGGTATTACAGCAGAAGCTGTTGCAAAAGAATATAAAATTTCGCGCGAAGATATGGATATGTTCAGTTTGGCATCGCACGACAAAGCATTAATCGCTCAGGAAAAAGGTTTATTCAAACACGAAATTGCTCCGGTAACAGTTAGCGAAAATTATTTTGTTGATAATGTTACAAAAACACGCGAATATATTGTTGACACTGACGAAGGCCCAAGAAAATCGGACATGAAAGCTATTTCGCAATTGAAACCGGCATTTGCACAAGGTGGAACTGTTACTGCAGGTAACTCATCACAAATGTCTGATGGCGCTGCATTCGTTTTGGTTGTTTCGGAAAAAATTGTCAAACAATTAAACTTGACACCAATTGCAAAATTGATCGATTATCAGGTAGCAGGTGTTGAGCCTTACAAAATGGGAATCGGGCCAATTGCTGCAATTCCAAAAGCTTTGAAACATTGCGGTAAAAATCTTTCGGACATTCAGTTAATCGAATTGAACGAAGCGTTTGCAGTTCAGGCATTGGCAATTGTTCGCGAATTGGAAATTAATCCGAATATTGTAAACGTAAACGGAGGTGCAATTGCATTGGGACATCCACTTGGTGCAACCGGTGGAAAACTCAGCGTACAATTATTGAACGAAATGCGTCGCAGAAACCTGAAATACGGAATGGTTTCAATGTGTATTGGTTCAGGTCAAGGCGCAGCTGGTATTTTCGAATTATTGTAAGATTAAAGGAATGTTCGTAGAACATTTAATTATTGTAGAATAATTTTTTGGTGAATAAGATGTTCTACGAACATCAGAAAATTTGGTTATTAATTTACTACAATAATTTGATGTTCTACGAACATAAATGAAACAAAAAAATTAAAAAAATTTTTAACATAAAAAAAAACATAAACAAAATGTCAAAAAAAGTATTAAAAGGCGGCGAATTTTTAGTAAAAGAAACCGATTATAAAGATGTATTCATTCCAGAAGAATATTCGGAAGAACAACGTATGATTGCAAAAAGTACCAGCGATTTTATTGCAAAAGATGTACGTCCGTTTGTTGAAAGATTAGACGAGCATGAAGAAGGATTGTTGCGCAAAATGATGGAACAAGCCGGTGAGCTTGGTCTTTTGGGAATTTCGATTCCCGAAGAATATAATGGTTTCGGCCATAATTATGTTACTTCTGGTTACGTAGCAGAACAAGTTGCCGCAGGTTTCTGTTTTTCAGTTGCGTTCTCAGCGCACACAGGTATTGCAACTCTTCCAATTTTATATTACGGAACGGAAGAACAAAAACAAAAATATGTCAGCAAATTAGCGACCGGCGAATATATCGGCGCTTATTGTTTGACTGAACCGGGAGCTGGTTCGGACGCTAATTCCGGAAAAACAAAAGCAATTCCAACCGCAGATGGTAAACATTATATTGTTAATGGTCAAAAAATGTGGATTACAAACGGCGGGATTGCTGACGTACACATTGTTTTTGCTAAAATTGAAGACGACGCAAATCTCAGCGCTTTTATTATCGAACGTAAATGGGACGGCGTAGTTGTAAATACTGAAGAAAAGAAAATGGGTATTAAAGGTTCGTCAACAACGCAAATTTTTTACAACGACGTAAAAGTTCCTGCTGAAAATTTGTTAGGTGTACGTGGTGATGGTTTTAAAATTGCACTTTTTATTTTAAATATTGGTCGTGCTAAATTGGCTTCGGCTGTTGTTGGTGGTTGTAAATCTATTACAACATCGGCAGTAAATTATGCAAACGAACGCAAACAATTCGGTAAATTAATTTCAACATTTCCTGCAATTCAGTTTAAATTGGCAGAGCAGGTAATTAAAACTTTTGCTGCTGAATCAGCAACTGTCAGAACGCTACAGGCTACCGATGATGCTATGCAAATGTACATGGAACAAGGCATGGATAAAAAGAAAGCTTCCTTGGAAGGAATTCGTCAATACGGAATTGAAGCTTCTATTTTAAAAGTTTTTGCGTCCGAAGCATTGGATTATATTGTTGACGAAGCTGTTCAAATTTACGGTGGTATGGGTTACTCTGCCGAAACCGATGTTGAACGTTCTTACCGCGATGCACGTATCAATCGTATTTTCGAAGGAACAAATGAAATAAACCGTATGGTCATTGTAGGAGAATTGTTGAAACGTGCAATGAAAGGTGAATTGAATTTGCTTCAACCGGCAATGGAAGTCGCAAAAGAACTTGTCGGAATACCAGATTTCGGAAATCCGTTAACAGATTATTACGAAGTAAAACACGATTTGCTTAAACGTTTCAAAAAATCAATTTTGATGGTTGCCGGTGGCGCTATGCAAAAACTTGGCGCCGGTTTACAAGAAGAACAAGAACTACTTTTCAATCTTGCTGATTTAATTATTAATACCTACGTTGCAGAATCGTTTGTTCTTCGCGTTCAAAAACTCGAAAGCATGAAAGGCTCAGAAGCTGTTGTACTTTACAAAGACATGCTTGACGTTTTTGTTTACGATGCCGCTTGGGAAAATTACAAAACTGGTGTTGACGCTATCAATTCGTTTGCCGAAGGCGACGAAAAACGCGGAATGATGATGGGTATTAAACGTTTTACAAAAGTTGACGACCTTAATATAAAAGACGCTCGCCGACGTATCGCTAAAAAATTGGTTGAAGATAATAAATATAGTTTTTAATCAATTGAAAATGGACAATTGAAAATGGATAATTGACTATGATTCTGAATTGTCAATTGTCCATTGTTCATTGTCAATTATAACCATAAATCTTATCTAACTGTGCTTTGTATTTAGTTTTTATAGTACGCCTCATCAATTTAAGTGTTGGCGAAAGTTCGCCAGTTTCGGGCGACCATTTATCGCAAGTCAATACAAATTTTTTAACCTGTGTCGATTTACTGGCATCTTTATTTAGTTCATCAATTTCTTTTTGAAAACGTTCAATAATTTTTTCCTTTTTAATTAAATCTTCGTTGTCGGTAAAATGAATATCGTGGATGCTGCACCAGTCGTGCAAATAAACGAAATTTGGGACAATGACCGCAGTAGTAAATTTTTCTCCGGCGCCAACAACCATTATTTGCTCGATTAACGGCGAACTTTTAAATTTATTTTCTACCACCTGTGGCGCAACATAGACGCCGGTTGTCAGTTTGAAAATTTCTTTTTTACGGTCAGTAATTTTTAAGATATTGCGATCATTCAAAACGCCAATATCACCTGTATGAAACCAACCTTCAGAATCAATTACTTCGACCGTCAGTTCTTTGTCTTTATAATAACCCAACATCAAATTAGGACCTTTGAAAAGTATTTCGCCATCTTCGGCAATTTTTACTTGAGACGTTTCTATAAGAGGTCCAACACTTCCAAATTCAATTTCCGAAATTTTCATCATGTTAACCGAAATGACCGGTGAAGTTTCAGTTAATCCATAGCCTTCGGCAACACGAATTCCGGCAGCGTAAAAAATCCGTATCAAACGAACCTGACACGCAGCGCCACCTACAACAATACATTTTACTTTATTTCCAAGCGCTTCGCGCCATTTTTTAAAAACGAGTTTGTCAACAATTTTTAACTGAAATTTATAAAGCATACTTTTGCCTGTCAATTCATAATTTTCAGCAAGACGGATTGCCCAGAAAAATATTTTACGTTTGATTCCTTTTAAATCTTTACCGCGTGTTAATATTTTATCATACAGTTTTTCGAGCACACGAGGTACTGTTGTAAACTCGGCAGGTTGCACTTCTCTAAGGTTTTCGCCAATGGTATCAATACTTTCGGCATAATATACACTTGCGCCTTTAAACTGCGTCAGATAATTTACCATTCGTTCAAGAACATGGCAGAGCGGCAAAAAACTTAATGTCCGGTCATTGACATCAAGTGGAATATGTTTTTCGCAGGCGATAACGTTGCTGATAAAATTTTTGTGTGATAACATTACTCCCTTTGGCATATCAGTCGTACCGGATGTATAAATAATTGTGCAAAGGTCGTCTTCCGAAATGCTGGTTTTTATATTTTCGAGTTCAAGTTTATATTTTTCCTGATTTTGTCTGCCGAGTTCAATTATTTCATTAAGATTCGCCACACCCTCTACAACATCAACTGTAAATATTTTTTGAATGCCTTGAATTTCTGTGGCAAAAGGTTTTATGCGTGTGTAAAATTCTTCTGTGGCTAAAATTAAAATTTTTGATTCGGAATGTCTGAAAATGTGTTTATAGACATCTTTGCCGACGTTTGGATAAATCGGAACATGTACGACGCCAATCTGACTCATACCCATATCGATAAAATTCCATTCGGGACGGTTATTCGAGACACTTGCAATTTTGTCGCCTTTTTTGAAACCCATTGCCAATAAACCGTAGCTTATAAAATCGACTGTTTCGCAATATTTCTCAGTCGAAAATTTCACCCAAACTCCGTTTCGTTTAACTGCTAACGCATCTTCTTTATTATATTGCTTTAGAAGTACATCTACAATGTCAAAAATTCTTTTTACTTCCATGTTTTTGATTGGTTTTTATAATAGTAATAAGGGATAAAGCTATAAAAAAAAATGTAATAATTCAAATTTATGGTAGTATTTTATCTGAGAAAATTTATCAGATTTCTACTTGTAAATAGGGCAGGGTAAAATAAAATGCGCTGCCTTTGCCGACGGTCGATTCGACCCACATTTTGCCGTTCATTAATTCAATAAGACTTTTAGAGATTGCCAAGCCAAGCCCTGTTCCTCCGTATTTGCGGTTGTGTGTTTCTTCGATTTGAAGGAAGCGCCCGAAAATGATTTTTTGATTTTCTTCGGATATTCCAATGCCGGTATCTTTGACACAAAATAATAATTCCGGTTTTTGTTCTTCGTTTTCAATTTTACGATACACAATTTCGATATAACCGTTTTGCGTAAATTTAATGGCATTGCCAACTAAATTATTAATTACTTGAATGAATCGCACCGGATCGCAAGTAAACCGACTTTCTTCGTCTGTTAAACCAACGCGTATAATAATTTGCAAATTGGTTTTATTATTTTCGTGTATAATTGGATCGAAAGTTTGCTTGGTTTGACGTAACTGTTCGTTAAGAAACAATGGTTTGTAAAATAATTTTAACTGACCAGTTTCTATGCGCGAAAAATCGATGATGTCTTCAATCAAAACCTGCAATTGTTTTCCGCTGATGTCAATCAATTTATAATATTCGTGACGCGATTGTTCGTCGATGTCGTCTTGCTTGAGTAATTCTGTAAATCCGATGATTCCGTTAAGCGGTGTTCTTATTTCGTGCGACATGTTGGCAAGAAATGCTGACTTTAAATAATCGGCTTTTTCCGATTTTTGTTTGGCAATAAATAGTTTTTCTTTTTCTTCGTTCAATTGATTTCTGATAATAATTTCTTTTTTGATAAAAAATCGCAATTGGTTTAAAAGCAATCCTATCGAAACCGTCAATAATAGATTTAGTGCGACAAAATTGGCAGTGTTAGCCCACCACGAATCTGGACTGTAAAAATTTATCATTGCATTTTTGTCGAACAGATGAAAAACCAACATTAACCCCATTACAATTAATGTTAACGCATTTGTTATAACGGAAATCAATGCCGGACGCAATGGCAAAAATATTCCGGCAAATACCGAAAAGGCAAGCATCCACAATAATCCAACGCCAAACGGACCAATAAAAATTATTAAAAATACCGATAATAAATAAATGGTCGATAATACTCCAATTACACGAATTTTGAAAGGAATTTTAAAAAAGAGTGTGAAAAACGAGATTAATAAAAGAGCCGCTGTATCAAGTATTAATACGTTTAAAATTTTAAGCCGGACGCATGCTATAATGCTGGGTATGTAAGCAATTAATGCAACTCCCAACGATGACGTCATTAGTATATTAAAAGTACGTTCTTGCCAAAACTCCAGATTTTCTGTAGGGTATGGTGTTAAAGTATTAAAAAGACGCCGGAAAATTTTGCTTAGAAAATTCATAAGTTTTAACAAACGATAAATCGAATTTTAACGTCTGCGAAAATAGCGATTATTATTTATTTCTGCTATCAATTTTTGTTATAATTAAGTTATTTTAATTATTGTATTTTATTCATCAAGCCAATTCAATGCCTGCGCTCTGTTATCGAAATATCTGCGCTGAATAAGTTGGGTCTTGTCTTCCTCAAAAGCCAGCTCAATCGAAAGCCGCGACACAAATTCTTCGGTAAGCAAAATGGCAGTTTTTTTCAGTCCGTTTTTAATCGCAACCGATATAATATTTTTATTCACCCACTCTTGCAAATGATTAGATATTATAAACACACTCTTACTTGCATCGATTAAAACTTTTCTGGGTTTATACGTCTCAAGCATTTTTGCATAAGCGAGAAATTCGATTTTATATAATTCTTCGGTGAGCGTGGCGTTGGTCCAATCAAGAACAAACATTTCTTTTTCAACAATAAAATCTATAGTCAAATAATTACTTTTGTGGATTATCATGGCAATTCAATTTTTCGATGATTTTTTGTGCAAATATAATGCAAAAATGATTATATTTAACACAAAAATAAAATTTTATTTCGACATAAAAAAATGGATAAAGTTTTTTATAAAATATTAATTTTATATTATTTGATTTTACCTTTTTGCGGTGTAAGTCAGAGTTATTACTTGGTAAAGACTATCAATACAAAAGTTGATTATTTAAGGATAGATATTTTTGGAAGTTTATATTTGGTTAACGATAATAAACTAAGTCGCTACGATTCAATTGGTAATTTTATTGACGAATTTTCGTCGAATAAATTTGGACAGATAACTTCGGTTGACCTTTCTAATCCTATGCGCCTGTTGCTTTTTAGCAAGACAAACAATCAAATTATTTATCTTGACAACAAATTAACACAAATCGGTGACGCGATTGATTTATCGCAATTCGGAATTTATAACGCAGGACTGGTTTGCAATTCGATGATGGGTGGACTTTGGCTGTTCGACGAAACCGAAAATAAATTATTGCGCGTTGACCAAAATATGAACTTAATATTTAAAATAGATTTGCGAACATCAACCGGAAATAATTCGACCCCAATTTATTTTACAGAGTATCAACGAAAATTATACGTATTAAATCAGAATTATGAATTATTTGAAATTGATAATTTCGGAAATCAAACTTTTTTAATGCAATTGCCAGAAATCAAATATTTTGAAGTTGATAATACGCAAATTAACTATTATTTTGAATTTGATTTCTATAAAAAATCTATCGATGGCAAATTAATTGATAAAATTAATATCCAATTAAATGGACAAATCAATGATGTACAAATTTTTGAAAACCGGTTGTATATTTTAAAAAATTCCTGTTTATTTATCCATTATAATTCAAGTCATTAATGTTCGCGAAATCGAATAGTTCCGTCTTCGCCAATAACAAATTCATGCTCTTCTTTCAGGTCATACAAATTAAAAATTTTGCTTTGCGAAAATTTGCAATAGATTCTTGGTTCTTTCGGATTAACAGCTTCGAAAACAACAATAGCATCAACAAATTCTTCGTTGTCATTATACAAATAAAGATAATTCGAAAATAACGGTCCATCAACCGGATCAAAACAAAAACTTTGTACGAACATACCTTGCAGTTTATCGCCAAATGAAACACGCCCGAAAGCGCTCAGGTTGCGTAAAACTTTTGCTCGTTCCATCAAAATAATTGGTGGATCATACGATCCAATGCGTCGAACAGGTTTGTCCATAAAACCTATTAAATCGACAATCTGTCGTCGTCCGGGTGTAAAGTCGAGTGGGAGAGGTAGCATCACTTCTTCAAAATACGACAAATATTCTTGCAGCGAAATACTCCGGTCATTATCGTCTATTTTGAACGGTGGCGCGTGCTCCAAATTTATTTCTTTGAAATTTATTTCTTTAGGACTATTTCCCGAAATAAAATAACCGGTTAGCGTGCTGTCATTCAATTTTCCTTTAATATATCTGCTGCCTTTGTCGCCCGAAGTATTAATTTCGAAAAGTATAAAATTATTCTTATCGAGCATCTTACCGCGAAAATAAATCAGTCGAGCATGACCAATGATTTGACATTGCGCGGAAATTGCAGTATCGTTGTGCGTGATGTCAATTCTATATTGATCGCGAATATCTTCGAGAAAACCTCTAAACTCACGTTCAACACTTTCAAGAATTGTGCTGTCTTTTGGCATACCAATTTTACTGCCGTAACCAATATTTGACAAAAATAAAATAAATATTGTAACCGTCATTAAAATAATAACTCCTAAATTAGGCTTGTAAACTTGCTTCATTCACTAAAAATTTGTTTTATTTAAATGCTACAAAATTTATGCTAATAAAAATCAACTAAATTTACAAACGTAAGGAATTAATAATTTATGTTAAAAAAATACCTGAAAGTATTTTTTTATTTTTAAAATTATTACATTTGCATCATAAATAATTTGAAATATTCATTTAAAAAAAATATAATTATGTCAGTATTAGTTGGAAAAAAAGCTCCGAAATTTAAAACTTCAGCCGTAGTTAACGGTGGTGAAATTGTAAACGATTTTTCGTTGGAACAATTCATTGGTAAAAAGCATGTTGTCTTTTTCTTTTATCCTGCCGATTTTACTTTTGTTTGCCCAACTGAAATTATAGCATTTCAGGAAAAATCTGCAGAATTCGAAAAACGCAATGTAGCAGTTGTTGGTTGTTCAGTTGACAGTCCTTTTTCGCATTGGAAATGGTTGCAAACCGATAAAAAAGAAGGTGGAATTAAAGGCGTAAAATTCCCGATCGTTGCCGACGAAGCAAAAACTATTGCAGAAAACTACGATGTACTTGCCGGTGATTACGATTACAGCGACGATGGCGAATTGGAATTTCACGGAACTCCAAGAGCTTACAGAGGATTGTTCCTTATCGATAAAAATGGAATCGTTCAACATCAAGTTGTAAATAACATGCCTTTAGGACGCAGCGTTAGCGAAGCATTGCGCATGGTTGATGCACTTCAGTTTTTCGAAGAACATGGCGAAGTTTGCCCAGCCGATTGGCACAAAGGTGAAGAAGGTTTAAAAGCATCGCAGGACGGAATCAGAGAATATTTGTCGAAAAAATAATTTGAAAAAATTGCAAAGAAAAAAACCGTTGCATTTGCTAACGGTTTTTTTTATTAGATACATTAAATCATATTCCGATAATTTAATCTCAAAAAAAAATATATTTATTTTTCGTATTAATTTTAAAAATCAAAATTCTATTAATCAAACTATTCATTAAATGAACATTTTTTTTCTATTTTTTTGTAAACAATAGAAAAGAATGAGATAAAAAAAAAAGTGAAATTTAGCAATTGATTATCTGCAAACTAAAATTAATTAACAATATTTATTCATAATTTAATTTAATATATAATAAATTCATTAATTAATTAAATAAAAATTTATATTTTTGTATAAGTTATAGAGCCAATAATTTAATTGGAAAAGTCTTTATTTTGAATGTGTAACATGAAGAAATATTTGGTGCATCCCGTATTCAAAAAAATAAGTAAAATTGCAGATGATAATAATGTCGATGTGTACGTAATCGGAGGATTTGTAAGAGACATATTTTTAAAACGACAATCAAAAGATATTGATATTGTGGTAATAGGTGATGGAATTAATTTTGCTCAACAAGTAGCGGAATCAATTAAACCACAACCGGTAGTAAATATATTTAAAAATTTCGGTACAGCAATGTTACGCAGCGAAAATTTGGAAATTGAATTTGTAGGTGCAAGAAAAGAATCATATCAATTGAACAGTCGCAAACCGGAAGTCTTTAGTGGAACACTCGAAGATGATCAAAAACGACGCGATTTTACAATTAATGCACTGGCAATAAATTTACGTTCTTCGCATTTTGGTCAACTTATTGATCCTTTTGACGGAATGATGGATTTAAATAAAAAAATTATCCGCACACCACAAAATCCGGATAAAACATTTTCTGATGATCCATTGCGAATGTTAAGGGCTATTCGTTTTGCCACTCAGTTAAAATTTGCGATATTCGAAGAAACTTTTCAATCGATAATAGCCAATAAAGAGCGCATCAAAATTATTTCGAGTGAGCGTATTAGCGATGAACTGAATAAAATATTGCTTTCGCAACAACCATCCATCGGTTTTAGACTTATGGATAAATCCGGTCTATTAGAAATAATATTTCCGGAAATGAATCAACTTAAAGGCATCGAAGTCAAAAATGGAAAAAAACACAAAGATAATTTTATTCATACGCTGAAAGTGTTAGATAATATTTGTGAAAAGACTCAAAATTTATGGTTGCGTTGGGCAGCATTGTTGCACGATATTGCCAAACCGGCATCAAAACGTTTTTCAGAACAGCTTGGCTGGACATTTCATGGGCATGATTTTTTAGGTGCAAAAATGGTTCCTGTTATTTTTGCAAATTTTAAATTACCATTAAATGAAAAAATGAAATATGTTCAAAAATTGGTACAGCTCCATTTACGACCAATCGGTTTAGTTTGCGACGAAGTTACCGATTCTGCTGTTAGACGACTTTTATTCGAAGCAGGCGATGACGTTGATGATTTAATGACGTTATGCGAAGCCGATATTACGTCGGAAATAGATGATAAGGTACAACTATATTTAAGTAATTTTAAATTAGTACGTACAAAATTACTTGAAATTGAAGAAAAAGACGCTGTACGTAATTTTCAGCCTCCGGTAAGCGGGGAAGAAATAATGAAAACATTTAGTTTGCATCCCTGCAAAATAGTCGGCGAAATTAAAAATACAATCAAAGACGCCATACTCGATGGAGTCATAAAAAATGATTATAACGAAGCTTTCCATTTCATGATTGATTTAGGAAAACAATATGGTTTAACAAATAAAGCGATCAACAAATAAATATAAAATTTATGAAAAAAATAGAATTATCAGAAAATGAAGTCAACATTTTAATGTCATTTTACGAAAGTGAAATTATTAAATACCAACAGCGACTTGACGACGTAAAACGTATCATCTCATTGTTGAAAAAACCGGTTTCGAATGAAATTTCCATTGAAGAAACGCAAAACGTGCCGGTGCAACAAGCTGAAATTGCAGAACAACCTGTAATTATTCCGCGTAAGAGAGGCAGAAAACCCAAGAATCAACAATCCGAAATTTTACCAGTTATCCAAACTCCAAGTGAGCCGGTCGTTAAAAGACGCGGACGAAAACCCGGAAGTAAAAATTTAAAAACATTACAACGAGAACAAAGTGCGGGAGGTATTAAAGTAGTCAAGACAAAAATTATTGGCGATGAAAAGACTGTTGATAATCAACAATCATCTGGCAAGCGTAGAGTATATATAAGAAATATTGACGCAACAAATTTAATTTCACAAAGCAAAGCAGCTAAGAACAAATCTGCTAAAAATAAACAAGATATGCCGGCTATTGTTGCTGATGAACAGTTAAAAAAGGAAATAGTATTTACTGAAGAAATTCCTTCGAATTTTAAAATTGAAAAAAAAAAAGAATACATTGAACCTCCAACATTTTATAATAGACCTGAAATAATTGAAAATAAATCTACCGAAATGCAAGATATAACTTTAGAAAATTCTGAAGATTCAAATATTTCAGAAACCGATGCAAATAAATCTATGCAAAACCAGATTGGCAATATTGAGATTTTTAATTGGGCTCAATTTGTATTAGGCACTTTAATAAATATAAAAGAAACATTGACTATTGACGATTTTGTTGATCAAGCGCGCACCGAAAATATTATTGAAAAGGCAGATAGACCAAAAGCAATTCGCGAAATTACTGATACACTTAATGGAATGGTTTATAAAATGGGATTAATTAAAAGGCAAATAATTAAGGGATCGCAAATTTATGCATTTGGTTTACCGGAATGGGTTACACCTGAAGGAAAATTTGAAAAGCGATTTTGGAATCACATTGAATAATAACAGTTAACTGTCAATTGCTACAATCATTTCGCAATTATCGCAATTAAAATTAAGTTTGAATTTATTAAATTCGTTCTCCAAATAAAACGGCTCTTTAAATTCTCCTTGATTAGATTTATTTTGATATTTCGGACAAAATCCCAATTGATATTTGATGCACAATTTTGTTATCATTAATGCATTACCCATAAAATTATTTGTAATTTCGGGGGCAAATTCAAATTTTTCGATTCCATGTCGGCGATAAAAAGCCAAAGCCAACCGATTGGTAATGTTTGTATGGTAATCAACATCTTTTAATGGAAATGGAAAATCGTTTTTAGTTATTTTTTTCTCTGCATACAAATAATATTTAGAAATTTTATTTTCTAAATCAATTAAAACCTCGCGGCGCAATTCATTCAACAATGAAACAGGAAAAAAATAAATTTCCGTTAAATTTATTTCGACTTTACTGATTTCAAAAATAGAATTTCCGGTTTTGTTCAATTGATTTTTTATATTTTGCATTGCCAATTCTGGTTTTTGAGCCAATGTTTTTTCAAATACTTTTGACGAAGTTGCTGATATATTTTGCGAACAAATTTTTGCCGTTACAATTAATAAATCATTTTTATTTTCAATTGAAATGTCTGCTGGAATTTTTCTTAATTCCATGGCACGTTCCAACGCTTTGTTAAATTCAACATCAAGATTCCGGTAAATTGAAATTCCTGTTGCTAATTTTATTTTTTCAAACGGACTGATTTGATTTCCTTCGACAGTATTCACGCGGAAACCTTGCAATTTATTTTCAAAATCCAAATAACAAAGTCCGTCGCCATTGCTTATTTTTATTTGCGTATCGAGCGTAAAAAATCCATTGCCAACATATTTAATTTTACCAATAAATTTTCCCTTAGATTTTGGGCTATCCATCGCCGAAATGTCTTTTTGACGTCCTTGAATAAAATAATTTGAATAATTGCGGTTAAACGTTTTTTCAGTATCCGGCTCAAAATTGAAATTGACATTGCCAAGCGAAGGCTTTTGCAGATTTGAATTTGACGCAATAATTTTATCAATTTCTTTGCGATAAAAACCAACAATATTTTTAACATAATTAATGTCTTTCAAACGACCCTCAATTTTTAAGGACGACACGCCGGCATCAATCAATTCTTTAATTTGACCTGACAAATTCAAATCGCGCAACGACAAAACATGTTTATCTTTTAAAATAATATTTCCATTTTTGTCAGATAAATTGTAAGGTAATCGGCAAGGTTGCGCACATTGTCCGCGATTGCCACTTCGCCCGCCGGCAAAGCAACTCAGGTAACATTGTCCGCTATAAGAAACGCACAATGCGCCATGAATAAATGTTTCTAATTCGATGGAAGTTTTTGAATGGATTTCTTTAATTTGTGTAATTGACAATTCGCGTCCAAGTACAATTCTGCTAAATCCGGTTTTTTCTAAAAATTCAGCTTTCTGCCATTGGATTGTGTGAGCTTGTGTACTTGCATGCAAAGGAATTGGTGGTAAATCCATTTCCAAAATTCCCATGTCTTGTATAATCAAAGCGTCAGCGCCAATGTCGTAAATTATTTTGATAAGTTCGTTAGCTTCGACAAGTTCTTCGTCGTATAAAATTGTATTTAAAGTGATATAAATTTTTACGTGATATTTGTGCGCCCAAACAATCAATTCTTTGAGATCATTTATCGAATTGGCTGCATTAATACGCGCACCGAATTTTGGTGCACCAATATAAACAGCATCAGCGCCGCAATCTATGGCTGCTTTTGCAATGGTACAATCTTTGGCTGGAGCGAGTAATTCGATGGGGTGCATAAATATATAAAAAATCGAGGCTGTCCCAAAACTAAGTTTTTCACCGCAAAGACGCTAAGGCGCAAAGACTTTGTGTTGTTAATTTAAGACTTTGTGTCTTTGCGCCTTTGCGGTAAAATTGGCTCTGAGACGGACTCGATTTAAAACTTTAATTTACATCTTTATCTTATAAATTCCCAAATCTTTCAACTCAGAATTTTTGATAAATTCGTAGCGCGATTTATTTTCAGCAAAGCCGTATTTGATATATATTTCAGCAGAGTTTTTATATTCAGCATCGCGCATGGTATCCATTAATAAAAGATAGCCCATTATTATATGTCCAGCCATTTCTACCAAACGTCGCGCATGGAAATCGAGATATTCTGTATCTTTTACGTCATTCACCAATCTGACAGCAACTTCATATTCCGAAGTCATTTCCAATAAACGGCGTTTTAAATAATCCAATTCAGGAACATTTATTTGCGCTTCGTATTCGCGTATTTTTTGTAGATACGTTCCGGTTGTAACACCACGAATGGCAGCAACAACCTGTAATTGCGATGTTCCTTCGTAAATTGTTGTTATACGTGCATCGCGGTAGATGCGTTCAATCGGAAAATCTTTCATAAAACCTGTACCACCATGTATTTGCAACGAATCGTACGCAATCTGGTTGCAATATTCGCTCGACATCATTTTGAGCATTGGTGTAAAGACATCCGCAAAACGTTTGAATTCTTTGAAATCGTCGCGCTCTTCTTTGCTCAAAGGTCTTTCTTTGCTGTCCTGTATGTCTTGCAAAATTTTATACATATCTACAAAACGGCTGGTTTCGTATAAAATACTACGCGACGCCTGTAATTTTGCCTTCATCAGTTGCAACATTTCATAAATTGCTGGAAAATGAACAATTGTTTTACCGAATTGCGCGCGCTCATCAGCATATTTAACGGCTTCGCGATAGGCAGCCTCCGAAATTCCGACTGACTGTGCGCCAACACCCAGACGTGCAGAATTCATTAACGCCATAACATATTTTATCAATCCAAGTTTGCGATCACCAACAATTTTTGCCGGTGCATTTTTGAAAACCAATTCGCAAGTTGGTGATCCTTTGATTCCTAATTTATTTTCGATTCGACGAACTGTTACGCAATTGTTTGTACGATCATAAACAAATAATGACAAACCTCGACCGTCAGTTGTTCCGTCTTCGGAACGTGCCAAAACCAATGAAATATCCGCGTCGCCATTTGTAATAAAACGTTTAACACCGTTTAAAATCCAATTACCTTTTGCATCCAACGTCGCTTTTAACTGAACAGCTTGTAAATCACTGCCGGCATCTGGTTCTGTTAAATCCATTGCTGCAGTTGCGCCGTCTTTGTTGAAACGTGGCAAAAATTCGTCTTTAATTTCGTCAGACGCAAATTCGTGCAAAGTTTCTGCGCAGTCTTGTAAACCCCAAATATTTGCAAAACCTGCATCGGCACGCGAAACAACTTCGGCAGCCATTACATACGGAACCAATGCGAAATTTAATCCGCCATATTTTCTTGGAAGACTCATTCCAATTAATCCGGCTTGATAAAGCGCGTCATAATTTTCCTGTGTTCCGCGCGCGTATTTTACTTCGTTGTTTATCAATTGTGGACCGTCGTGGTCAACCGATTCGGCGTTTGGTGCGATGATGTTTCCACAAATTTCTCCTACAATATCAATTACTTTAAAGTAACTGTCAATTGCATCTTCGTGATCCATCGGTGCATAATCATATTTATCTTTGTCGGCAAAATTTCTCTCTTTTAATGCTACAATACGCGCCATTAATGGATGTTCGAGATGAAATTTTAAGTCTTTATTGTCTGTATAATAATTTGCCATTTTTTTATGAATTGTTAATTATTAATTGTTAATTATCAATTGTCAATTATTTAGAGTTTTTTTTGTAATATTTAATCATTTTCGGAATGACTTCGCCAACGTCGCCAAGAATAACATAATCGGCGATGCTGTTGATTGGTGCATTTTTGTCATTATTAATGCTGATTATCATTGCCGATTCTTGCATTCCTGCGCGATGTTGCACAGCGCCAGAAATACCACAGGCAATATATAATTTTGGGCGGACGGTTACACCAGTTTGTCCGATTTGACGTTCGTGCTCAATATAACCGGCGTCAACCGCAGCGCGCGAACCACCAACTTCGCCACCGAGTACGCTCGCCAATTCGAAAAGCATATCAAAATTTGCTTTTGAACCAACGCCGTAACCGCCTGCAACAATAATTGGCGCACCTTTTACATTGACTTTACTTTTTTCGATATGACGTTCAATTATTTCGACAACAAAATCTGTTTCAGTAACATAGTTCGCAACGTCTAATTGATGAATTTCGCCTGTGTAAGTTTCTGAAACGATTTCTTTTTTCATAACACCTTCACGCACTGTTGCCATTTGTGGGTGCATCTCAGGATTGATAATTGTTGCAATAATATTTCCGCCAAATGCAGGACGTATCTGATACAACAAATCTTTATAAATATTACCTTTTGTATCAGCATGATCGCCAATTTCGAGCGATGTACAATCTGCCGTCAATCCGCAACGCAATGCCGATGCAACACGCGGCGCTAAATCTCTACCAGCCGAACTTGCGCCAAACAAAACTACCTGCGGATTTTCTTCCTGTACCAGTTTGATTGTAATGGCTGCATGTGGCAAATTTCTATAAGGCGACAATCGTTTATCATCGGCAACGTGTATTACGTCAACGCCGTAAGGAAAAAGCTCTTTACCGATTGTGCTCAGATTATGACCGATAGCAATTGCTTCGAGTTTGCATTTCAGTTGGTCAGCAAGTTTGCGTCCTTTCGAAAGCAATTCGAGACTGACATCGGCAACTGCACCGTCTTCAATTTCGCAATAGACAAATAAATTATTCATTTTGTTGATTTTGAATTTTTTGATTCTATTTATAAACGTTCCTGAATTTTAATTGAAATTTCAACAACGTCTTTTATTAAATTAAAATTATTTTATTTTGACCAGATTAAATATTAATAATCATTGATTTGTTTTTGAATTTCTTCTAATACAATTTCCAGATTTGGTTCTTTATTTTCAATAACTCCAGTAACTATGTGACACGGAAATGTTTTTATATCTCTATGATGTTTTGCATTGTCGTACCTGAAAATGAGTTGTTTTTTTTTATCCATAAAATGATATTTATATTTTACTTTGTCTTTTTTATTCGTATTATTAACCTCCAGAAACATTAGGATTGTTCCATCAACAAAAAATATTTCGCCTTCCATTATTCCTTTATCGTCAGCTAATTCATTTTTATTTATGGTAAAATCTTCAATAATATAATTGTAATTTTCAAGTATTTTATCGATTTTCTTAAAATACTTCAATATCATAGCAATGTAGCTAATTTGTTTTTACTATCTAATTGAAGTTCATAAATTCCAGCCCATATCATAAAATCATTTTCATCACCGAATTCACCTTGTTCAAACTGTTTGTAAAAATCGCTTGTTTTTAAATTATATTTTTTTTCATATTTCTCTAACTCATTTTGCATTCGCACAATTTCTCGTTTTATTCGATTGATGTGATAATCAATAAATTTATCAAATAGCAACTCTTTACTTCCAAATAATTGAACATATTTGTTAAATTTATTGGCAATTGCTGGTTGTAAATCAATAATTATTTGTTGCATGAAAATTTAATTTAAAGAAATATCTAAATCATTAAATAAAGTTGATTTCTATCCAATCGTATGGTTGTCTATCAACTCTTTCATCAGGAAATTCATATCTTCGTCCGAAGTGCTCATTATTTTCGATTCTTTTGCCTGCAACACTACGTTTTCAATCTTTTTTACTTTTGTTGGCGAACCGCTTAATCCCAACCATTTTATGTCGGCTTGTATATCGTCCACGCTCCATTCGTTGATGCGCAAATATGGACGGTCATTTTGAAGTTTAATATAATCTTCGTTGGCAGTTTGCAATTCAGTTGGCGTTTTTGCGTGTTTATATTTCATCACATATTTTGCGTTACGTGCTCGCGCATCTGGTGCGGAACTGTGAACGGTTATTAAAACCGGATAAGTCGATTTAACAATTTCAACACCGCGCTCTAAGCGACGTTTAACAGTAATATGTTTCGAATCGACTTTAACAATTTCCTCGCAATAGGTAATTTGTGGAATTCCTAATTTTTCGGCTGTCTGCGGTCCAACTTGTGCGGTGTCGCCATCGATTGCCTGACGTCCTGCAAAAATAATATCGTAATCTTTTATTTTGCGAACTGATTCTGCCAGCGCATAAGAAGTTGCCAACGTGTCGCTACCTGCAAACTTACGGTCTGTTAACAAATAGCCATTGTCAGCGCCGCGGTACATCGCTTCGCGAATAATTTCGGCTGCACGTCCCGGTCCCATTGTTAATAATGTAATAGTTGTGCCCGGAATTCTATCTTTCAATCGTAATGCTTGTTCGAGCGCGTTTAAATCTTCGGGATTAAA
>Ga0265327_10002046_pt1 | contig 22695 bp, 18 predicted proteins | sample 41621metaG_FD_202089 | JGI IMG/M metagenome (GOLD analysis project Ga0265327, IMG submission 202089) | Rhizosphere microbial communities from Carex aquatilis grown in University of Washington, Seatle, WA, United States - 4-16-21 metaG | ecosystem: Host-associated > Plants > Roots > Rhizosphere...
AGGCAAGAACCCCAACACCACCGAACCTCGCACCTTTTGGGCTACCCTAACGCCTTCTTGCAGCCCGTCTGCAACATCGCGCCCTCAAGCCCATGTCCACCCCCGCCACCAGCACACCACCACCGCTGAAGTTCGCTGCCAACCTGTCGTGGCTCTACACCGACCTGCCCTTCCTGGACCGGTTCGAGGCCGCCGCGCGTGATGGCTTCAAAGGCGTGGAATGCCTCTTCCCCCACGAACACCCGCAAGCCGAAGTGGCTGCGCGCCTGCGCGACAACGGGCTGGACTTGGTACTGTTCAACGCTGCCCCCGGCAACTGGGCCCAAGGCGAGCGCGGCCTGGCCAGCCTCGACGGCCGCGAACCCGAGTTCCAGGCCAGCATCCTGTCGGCACTGGATCTGGCCGGCGAGCTGAACTGCCCCCGTGTGCACGTGATGGCGGGCCTGTGCGAGGCGCCACAGCGTGATGCCGCCTGGGCCCGCTATGCCCAGCGCCTGCAATGGGCCGCACACCAGGCCCAGTCCCACGGCCGCACGCTGATGATCGAGCCCATCAACCCTCGTGACATGCCCGGCTACCTGCTGACCCACCAGGCGCAGGCCCACAAGCTGGTGCGCGACATCGGCTCGCCACATCTGCAAGTGCAGATGGACCTCTACCACTGCCAGATCGTGGAGGGCGACGTCAGCATGAAGCTGCGCCAATACCTGCCCACCGGCCGCGTGGGCCACCTTCAGATCGCCGCCGTACCCGATCGCGGCGAGCCCGATCAGGGCGAGCTGCACTACCCCTGGGTCTTCGACGAGCTGCGCCGCCTGAACTGGTCAGGCTGGATCGGCTGCGAATACCGACCACGCGCCGGCACCACCGCCGGCCTGGGCTGGTTGCAAGCCCAAAGCCTTTGACGCCCCCCAACAACCACCCAGCCATCGAGCGAGACCCCAGCCATGAGTGCCTCCACCGCCTTCCCCGCCACCGTCCGCACCCGTGACGGGCTGGACCTGGTCACCCAACACTGGCCCCTGGCCGCCGGCCAGCTCAGCCACGGCGTGGCCATCCTCGTGCATGGCCTGGGCGAGCATTGCCTGCGCTATGCGCACGTGGCGGCTTACCTCAACGAACACGGCTGGGCGGCTGTGGGCTATGACCACCGCGGCCACGGGCGCTCGCCCGGCAAGCGCGGCGGCCTCGCCCACGGCGACGACTTCCTGCACGACCTGGCCAAGGTGGTAGATACCACGCGCGCGGCCTACCCTGGCCAGCGCCTGATCATCGTCGGGCACAGCCTGGGTGGCGCCATCGCGGGCCGCTTCGTGTCCGCCCTGGCCCAGCCCACCGAGGCCGCCCCCTGGTCTCGTCCGGTGGACGGCCTGGTGCTGTCCTCGCCCGCGCTGGACGTGCCCATCAGCGCCGTGCAGCGCGGCCTGCTGGCCACCATCGGCAAGCTCACGCCCGATGTGCCCGTGGGCAACGGCCTCAAGCCCGAGTGGGTGTGCAACAACCCGGCCACGGTCAAGGCTTACATGGCCGACCCGCTGGTGCATGACCGCATCACCGGCCGCCTGACCATGTTCATCCTGGCGGCCGGCGAGAACGTGCGCCAGCGCGCGCCGAAGTGGACCGTCCCCACCCTGATCATGTGGGGTGGGCAGGACCGCTGTGTCAAACCCGAAGGCTCGGTCGCCTTTGCCACTTCGGCCCCGAAGGCCCTGGTCAGCAGCCAGCCCTTCCCCACGCTCTCGCACGAAATCTTCAATGAAGTCGAGCAGGCCGAGGTGCTCCAGGTGATGGGCGATTGGCTGGGCCGCGTTTTTGGAGGATGATCGCAGTCTTTGCTGTTTTCCGTTAGACCGACATCATGGCGCTCAAAGCCACCATCTTCAAAGCCCAGTTGCAGCTGGCCGACATGGACCGCAACGTCTATGCCGATCCGTCCATGACCATCGCACGGCACCCTTCTGAAGCCGACGAACGCATGATGATCCGCGTGCTGGCCATGGCCCTGAACTGGCCGGCCGACACCAAGGAAGGCACGCTGGAGCTGGCCAAGGACATGTGGGAGCCCGACGAGCCCGCAATGTGGCACAAGAACTTCTCTGACGAGATCCTGCATTGGATCGAAGTGGGCCAGCCCGATGACAAGCGCATCATGAAAGCCTGTGGCCGCGCCCGCAAGGTCAGCGTCTATGCCTTCCAGAGCAGCACGCCGGTCTGGTGGGACAACATCGCCAACAAGCTCACGCGCCCGCAGAACCTGACCGTCTGGCAAATCCCCACCGAGCAGAGCCAGGCTCTGGCGGCCCTGTCCAAGCGCACCATGCAGTTGCAGTTCACGGTGCAGGATGGCACCGCCTGGATCAACGATGGCGAGCAGACCATCGAGATCACCCCCATCAAGCTGATGGGGCCTCAGTAACCTCCTTGGCAGCCTCCTCGGATGCGGCGGCTGCCGTGGCCCCGGCGGCGAACGCCTCGTCACGCAGCGCCCGGCGCAAGACCTTGCCGATGGCCGTCTTGGGCAGGTCCTGCGTGAACACCACCACACGCGGGCGCTTGTAGCCGGTGAGCACCTGCGCGCAGTACTCGCGCACGGCCTGCTCGGTCAGCCCGGGCCTGTCGGGCACGATGAAGAGCTTGACGGCCTCGCCCGAGTGTTCATCGGGGATGCCGATGGCCGCGCACTCGCGCACACCGGGCATCAGCGAGACCATGTCCTCGATCTCGTTGGGGTACACATTGAAGCCCGAGACCTTGATCATGTCCTTCTTGCGGTCGATGAGCTTGATGTAGCCGCGCTCGTCCATCACGCAGATGTCGCCCGTGCGCATGAAGCCATCGGCGGTCATGACCAGGGCGGTTTCATCTGGCCGCTGCCAGTAGCCCGCCATGACCTGCGGCCCGCGTACAGCCAGCTCGCCGGCCGCACCCAGCGGCAACTCGCGCCCAGCTTCGTCCAGGATGACCACGTCGGTGGAAGGCAAAGGCAGGCCGATGGTGCCCGTGAAAGCCGGCTGCTGCCCCGGGTTGCAGGTGACACCGGCCGTGGTCTCGGACAGGCCATAACCCTCGCAGATGATCAGCCCGGTGCGGTCACGCCAGAGCTTGGCCGTGGCCTGCTGCACCGCCATGCCCCCCCCCACCGACTGGCGCATCGCGCTCCAGTCCACGGTGTCGAAATCAGGGTGGCGTGCCATGGCCGCAAACAGCGTGTTCACGGCCGGGAAGCTGTGAAAGCGCTGGCGCGACAGCTCCTTGAACATCGCGGGGATGTCACGCGGGTTGGGGATCAGGATGTTGCACGCGCCCAGGCGCAGGCCCAGCATCAGGTTCACTGAAAAACCGAAGATGTGATAGAGCGGCAAGGCGGCCACAAAGGTGAACTGCTCTTGCTGCGACACCTGCTTGAAGAGGGTGTCGTTCCAGGCCTCGGACAAGAGCATGGCCGCGATGACATTGCGGTGCAGCAGCATGGCACCCTTGCTCACGCCGGTGGTGCCGCCGGTGTACTGCAGCACGGCCACATCGTCGGGGCCCGGGGAGGCGGGCCGGAAGGTTTGCCCGTGGCCCAGGCGCAAAGCCTTGTTGAAGGGCACGGCCCCCGGCACGTCAAAAGGCGGCACCAGCTTGCGCACATGGCGCACCACCTGGTTGACCAAGGTGCCCTTGATGGCCCCCAGCATGTCGCCCAGGGCCGTGGTCACGATGTGGCGCACGGGGGTGGCCGGCAGCACCTCCTGCAGGGTGTGCGCGAAGTTCTCCAGGATGACGATGGCCTTGCTGCCCGAATCCTTGAGCTGGTGCGCCAACTCGCGCGGGGTGTACAGCGGGTTGACGTTGACCACCACAAAGCCCGCCCGCAGGATGGCCGCCACCGCCACGGGGTACTGCGGCACATTGGGCAGCATCACGGCCACGCGGTCGCCCTGCTGCAGCCCCAGCCCTTGCAGGTAAGCCGCCAGGTAGCGCGAGGCCACGGCGATGTCCGCAAAGGTCCAGGCCCGCCCCATGAAGCGGTAGGCCGGCAAGCTGGCATGCCGTGTCAAACCCTCGTCGAGCAACTCGACCAGGGAGCGGTAGGCCGAGGTGTCGATCGTGTGAGGGACGCCCGGCGGATACTGCTTCAGCCAGATCTTTTCCATAACCTGTTGATGTGTATAGGTTTTCAGGAAATCAAGCACGACCTTTACAACATCACCAACACACTGTGCGGCGCGGCCGGGCAGACAGGTTCTGGCTACATCCTGACACTGATCCGAATGGCCCTCTACCGGGGTTCCCTGGGGATGGGATCTCCATGAGAACAAAAGGTCACGGCCAGGGTTTGGCCCCTCTGGCCAGGCGAATCCGGACAAGCTGTGTGGCCCGCCATCACAAAGCGTCATTTCTGCCCTCATTTCTCATCACCGGGCAAAGACCCTTTCCATGAAGATGATTTGACTGGGTGGCCACACGCCGCCCAGGAGCCGCCCGGAGATCCAGCACCTCTCAGGCGGAGATGCGATCCCCTTGGCACCAGCAGTCTTCTCACCAACGGGTTCTCAAGATGTTCAATTGGTTCAGACAATTCAGCGTCGCATCACGGTTGCGGGCCATGGCCCTGCTGGCCGTGGTCGGTGTGATCGGCGTGGCCTGCGCGCTGATGTGGTCCAGCTACCAGCAGCAACTCGCCGACAAGCAGACGTCCGTGAGGCAGGCGGTCGAGGTCGCGTACTCGACGCTGCAGTGGGTTCATGCACGCCAGGAAGCGGGCGAGCTCAACGAGCTGCAGGCGCAGAAGGTGGCGCTGGCCGCCCTGGACAAGCTGCGCTACGGCGGCAACGAGTACTTCTGGGTCAACGACATGAGCCCCCGCATGGTGCACCACCCCATCAAGCCGCAACTGGATGGGCAGGATGTCGGCAACATGAAGGACCCCAACGGCGTCTACCTGTTCAAGGCCTTTGTCGACACCGTGCGCACGCAGGGGCAAGGCTTCGTGACCTACCAGTGGCCCAAGCCGGGCATGGAAGCGCCGCAGGACAAGGTGTCTTATGTCAAGGGCTTTGCCCCTTGGGGATGGGTGCTGGGCTCGGGCCTGTACCTCGATGATGTGCAGGCAGCCTTTCGGGCGCAGGCCTTCACCGCCATCGGCCTGGTGCTGGTCACGGCGCTGATCTTGTGGGGGCTGATCGAGATCACGGCACGCGACCTGAGCGCCGGCGTGCAAGTGGCGGTCAGGCGGGCCGAGGCCATTGCAGCAGGTGACCTGGCCACAGGGCAATCGCCCCACATCCTGACCCGTGGGCGTGACGAGATCGCCCGCCTGCTCAAGGCCATGCAGCACATGTGCGAAGGCCTGGGCCACACGGTGGGCGAGGTGCGCCACAGCGTGGACAACGTGGCCATGGCCAGCCAGCAGATCGCCGCCGGCAACATGGACCTGAGTGTGCGCACCGAACAGGCATCGGCCAGGCTGCAGTACACGGCCTCGTCGATGGAGCAGTTCTCCAGCACGGTGCAGCACAACGCGCAGTCGTCCACCTCGGCGCAAGAGATGGCCGCCGAGGCGTCCAGCCAGGCTCAGCGCGGTGGCGAGGTGGTCTCGCAGGTGGTGCACACCATGGAGGCCATCCATGCCAGCGCACGCAAGATAGCCGACATCATTGGCGTGATCGATGGCATCGCGTTCCAGACCAATATCCTGGCCTTGAATGCGGCCGTGGAAGCCGCCCGCGCCGGTGAGCAAGGCCGCGGCTTTGCCGTGGTGGCCGGTGAGGTGCGCACGCTGGCACAACGCAGCGCCCAGGCCGCGCGCGAGATCAAAACCTTGATCCAGGCCTCAACCGAGCAGGTTGAGTCCGGTGCCAGCCTCGTGCACGACGCAGGTCAGACCATGCAGTCCATCGTGGCCTCGGTCGAGAAGGTGGCCTCGTTGATCCACGAGATCGCGCACGCCACCACCGAGCAGACGCAGGGCGTGGGCACCATCCACACGGCGGTGTCCGAGCTCGACCAGATGACGCAGCAAAACGCCGCGCTGGTGGAAGAGTCGGCCGCTGCGGCTGGCAGCCTGAAGGACCAGGCCGATGCCTTGTCCCTGGTGGTCAGCCGCTTCAGGGTGGCCGGCGCGTTCTGAGCCCGGACCGGCCTTACAACACGGCCGCCAGGGCCTCGGCCACGCGGTCCACGTTGTTGTTATTGAGGCCCGCCACGCACATGCGGCCCGAGCGCAGCACGTACACACCATGCTGCTCGCGCAGGATGTCGGCCTGCGTGGCGCTCAAGCCCGTGTAGCTGAACATGCCGCGCTGCTTGATGAAGTAGCTGAAGTCACGGCCGGGCACACGCTGCACCAGGCCGTCATACAGGCGCTGGCGCATCAGCTGGATGCGGCTGCGCATGGCGCCCAGCTCATCGGCCCACAACTTGTGCAGCGCAGGCGTCTGCAGCACGCGCGCCACGATCTGGCCACCATGGGTGGGCGGGCTGGAGTAGTTGCGGCGCACCGCCGACATCAGCTGGCCAAACACCCGGCCCGCCTGGTCCTTGTCGGGGCAGACCACGCTCAGGCCGCCCACGCGCTCGCCATACAGCGAGAAGCTCTTGGAAAACGAGTTGGCCACGAAGAAGGGCACCCCGGCATCAGCCAGGGCGCGGATGGCATGGGCGTCTTCGTCGATGCCGTCGCCAAAGCCCTGGTAGGCGATGTCCAGATAGGGCAACAACTGGCGGTCACGCAGCACGGGGATCAGCTCGGCCCATTGCGCCACGCTCAGGTCCACCCCGGTGGGGTTGTGGCAGCAGGCATGCAGCAGCACGATGCTGTGCTGGGGCAAGGCCTTGATCGTGTCCAGCATGGCGTCAAACTGCAGGCCGCCCGTGGCCGCGTCGTAATACGGGTAGGTGTTGACGACAAAACCCGCGCCTTCGAACATCGCGCGGTGGTTGTCCCAGGTAGGGTCGCTCACCCACACCTGCGAGTCGGGGAAATAGCGCTTGAGGAAGTCACCGCCCACCTTCAGGCCGCCCGAGCCACCCAGGGTCTGCAAGGTGGCGATGCGGCCACTCTTGACCGCTTCGTGATCGGCACCAAACAGCAGGTGCTGCACGGCTTCGCGGTAGTTGGCCGCGCCGGCCATGGGCTGGTAAGGCTTGGGGCCGATGCTGGCCAGCATGGCGGACTCGGCCTCGCGCACGGCGGCCATCACGGGCAGACGGCCTTCTTCGTCGAAATAAATGCCGATGCTCAGGTTGATCTTGCCCTGACGCGGGTCTTTCTGGAAATCCTCATTGAGCGTGAGGATGGGGTCGCCTGGGTAGGCATCAACGTGCTGAAACATGGGTTGCCTTGTGGGGAATGCAGATAAACGCAGATGGACGGACCGCATTATCGCCAAGGCCCGGACTCGTCCGGATTCCTGAATGACGAAAAAGCGCCCAAACGCCCTTGTTCATGGCAGATCGCGACCGGGCGGTTCGCGGCATCGTGTGTATTGCCGCTGGCCTGCGCCTGGAGCCTTCTCATGCACACACCTTTCCGCTCGTTCTGCCCTTCCCAACCTTCTTTCTCTCTGACCCAACGTGCAGTTTGGCGTGGTCTGGCAACCGCATCCCTTGCGGCCGTTTCACTGCTGAGCGCCTGTGGCGGCGGTGGGGGCGGCGGCGGGGGCAATGAAGCCGCAGGCAGCGCCAACGCGGGCTCGGCCGCGACCTCGCCCTGGCCCTTCCCGATTGGCATGTCCGTGGGCTCGCCCGCCGTGCTGGCCAGCAGCAGTGCGGTGGTCAGTGGCGCCATGGGCGTGGACAACCTGGGCCTGCACACCACCATGACCACGCAGCAAGCCGTGGTTGCCAGCCAGGCGGACGCCGTGGCCACGGGCCGCCTGAGCCTGTCGGGCGCTGCGCTGGTCAACGTGCCCGCCTTGTTCGACACCGCGGCGCGCAGCCATGCGGCCTGTTATGGCCAGAGCGTGGCCTACCTCAACCATGACAACGCCAGCGGCGCCAACGGCACGCTGCCACTGGGTGAGGTCGCCATCTGGCGTGATACCGACCCCAGCACCAGCCAGGCCTGCGCCGCCGCCGAACTGGCCGCCCAGACCCAGGGCCTGAGTGCCCAGGCCCACCAGGCCACCCTGCTCATGGCCGCCCTGCGCCAGGCTGTGGCTGCAGACACCAACGTGCCATTGCCCGCCACGGGCAGCACGGTGGACCTGAGCAGCAAGGCCAGCACGCTGTTGACGCCGCTGCTGAGCGGCGCCACCGTGCAGGCCGCCAGCGTGGCCCTGAACACCGATGGCAGCGAATACACCTACCGCCTGCTCTTGCAACGCGGCAGCGGCGCCGGCGCCCAGGCGCTGGAGATCACGGTGCTGCACACCCCGGCTGACACCGATGCGCACTATGCGGGCGTGCTGCGCCTGGCCTTGTCTTACCTGAGCACGGACGCCAGCATCGGCTGCATCGACCACATGGACAGCAGCGCGCGCTACAAAGTCGCCCGCCTGATCTCGCTGGGCTACAACCGCCAGGACCAATGGCTGAGCCTGCGCCTGCGCGCCGGGCAGTACTGCGGCAATGGCAGCAGCAACACCGATCAGTTTGAAGAACTGGCCGCCACGGCCATGTCGGGCGAGCTGGACCCTGCCGTGTTCCTGGCCAGCAACCTGCGCGGCAGCACGCTGGGCTGGCGCCAGGGCTTCATGCGCATGGCCAATGACGTGCTTGTGTCGGCCCAGACCAGCGACTTCGCTTACGCCTGGCAGGATCTGCCTTTGGGTGGCATCAGCCGCGCACGCCTGTTTGCCGGTCATGGCACGCTGGACACCGGCACGCAAGCGCGCACCTTGGCCCTGTTCCATGGCTACACCGACGACATCAGCAACACGGATGGCACCCTGCGCGGCATGGTCTGCAACTGGAGCGGCCCAGGCGCCACCAAGACGGTGCAGAACGCCTACCAGTACCAGCAGCTCACGTTGGGCAGCAGCGCCACGGACTGGGCACTGGGCACCTCGCGCGTGCATTACGCGCCCACCAACAGTTGCAATGCCAGCAGCACCATGCGCTTTGATGCCAATGGGGATGGCAGCCTGGGTGGCACCGAGGGTCAGAGCTTCAACTCCGATCTGGCCCTGCCTTCGGGCAGCAACGATGCGCATGACGAGCTGATTCAACAAGGCTATCTGTCGCCTGTGTTGTTGATGTGAGGCGCGGCAGTCTGAGCGCGGCTGACTGAGCGCTTCGGCATGAGCGCGGGGCGCGGCCGAGGTGGCATGCGTCCGGGCTTCATGTTGACGGTCCTGCCTGCGGCAGGACTGCCCTGTGCTGCTCGCGGCAAGGTGGCGCTGGCGAACTTCCTGCGCGCCCTGACGGCCGCTCCGGTCGAACAACGCCAGCGAGTCAGATGACGAAGCGCGCTGCGCGCGCCCACCTTGCCCCTGCGCTGCGCGGCGTCCCCAAGGCGCCCCGCCGCATACCCCCTCAGCCTTTGATCGCCCCGCTTGAGCACCGCCACGGCTGTTGGCGCCGCGAAGGGTGACGCAACGGCAGGAACAGTCACGGCAACGGCAACGGCAACGGCAACGGCAACGGCAACGGCAACGGCAACGGCAACGGCAACCATGTTGTTGCATCGCCGCCAGAATCGCCCCATCCGCCAGGACAACAACCTGCGCACGCCACGAGCGAGGTGGATAAGGGCTGAGCCGGCATCTGGCCGGGCGCCTTGGTGACGCCGAGACGCGCAGTGGCGAGGTGGGCACGCGCAGCGTGCTTCGTCATCTGACTGGCCCGACTTGTTTGAGTGAAGCGGCGCAGCCGCGCAACGAGTTGAAGGGCCCCACCTCGTCACGAGCACCGAGGGCAGTCCTGCCTGCGGCAGGACCGTCAACATGAAGCCTGGCCAGATGCCGGCTCAGCCCCCACCTCGCGCTCCCCCGACAAAGCGCACCTCAACCAAACACCCCTTTTCAAGCCCCCCACCAAAGAAGCCCCCAAGCTGTGGAATAGTGCAGGTCATCACGACCACCCATGCCCTGGAGCCCCAAGATGAAGACCAAAGCCGCAGTTGCCTGGAAAGCCGGCGCCCCTTTGACCATTGAAGAACTCGACCTGCAAGGCCCGCGCGAAGGCGAAGTGCTCGTCGAGATCAAGGCCACCGGCATCTGCCACACCGACTACTACACCCTCTCCGGCGCCGACCCCGAAGGCCTCTTCCCCGCCATCCTCGGCCACGAAGGCGCTGGCGTGGTGGTGGACGTGGGCCCGGGCGTCAAGTCCCTGCGCAAGAACGACCACGTCATCCCGCTCTACACGCCCGAATGCCGCGAGTGCAAGTTCTGCCTGAGCCGCAAGACCAACCTCTGCCAGAAGATCCGCGCCACACAGGGCAAAGGCCTGATGCCCGACGGCACCTCGCGCTTCTCGCTCAATGGCGAACCGATCCTGCACTACATGGGCACCTCCACCTTCAGCAACTACATCGTGGTGCCCGAGATCGCCCTGGCCAAGGTGCGTGAAGACGCCCCCTTCGAGACCATCTGCTACATCGGCTGCGGCGTGACCACCGGCGTGGGTGCCGTGCTGTTCACCGCCAAGGTCGAAGCCGGCGCCAATGTGGTCGTCTTCGGCCTGGGGGGCATCGGCCTGAACGTCATCCAGGGTGCCAAGATGGTGGGCGCCGACAAGATCATCGGCGTGGACCTGAACCCCGCACGCGAGGCCATGGGCCGCCAGTTCGGCATGACCCACTTCCTCAACCCCAAGGACATCGAAGCCGCGGGCGGCAACATCGTCGATGCCATCGTGCAGTTGACCGATGGCGGCGCCGACTACAGCTTCGAGTGCATCGGCAACACCAAGGTGATGCGCCAGGCGCTGGAGTGCACGCACAAGGGCTGGGGCCGCTCCATCATCATCGGCGTGGCCGAAGCCGGTGCCGAGATCGCCACACGCCCCTTCCAGCTGGTGACCGGCCGCAAGTGGGAGGGCTCGGCCTTCGGTGGCGCACGCGGCCGCACCGACGTGCCAAAAATCGTGGACTGGTACATGGACGGCAAGCTCAACATCGACAGCCTGATCACGCACAAGCTGCGCCTGGACCAGATCAACGAAGGCTTTGACCTGATGAAGCGCGGCGAGTCCATCCGCTCTGTCGTGATCTATTGACCATGAGCACGCTGGAACTGCTCAGCGCACACGGCTGCTTTGGCGGCGTGCAGCGCTTTTACCGCCACGCCTCGGCCGCCATCGGCCTGCCCATGCAGTTTGGTGTGTACCTGCCGCCGCAGGCGCTGGAGCCGGATGCCAAGGTGCCCGTGCTGTTCTACCTCGCGGGCCTGACCTGCACGGAAGAAACCTTCGCCATCAAGGCCGGTGCGCAAGCCCATGCAGCCCGCCTGGGCCTGGCCATCGTCACGCCCGACACCAGCCCACGCGGCGCGGAGATCGATGGCGAAGCCGATGACTGGGACTTCGGCGTGGGCGCCGGCTTCTACCTGAACGCCACTGAGGCCCCATGGGACGCTAATTGGCAGATGGAGCGCTACATCACGCAGGAGTTGCACGCCCTGGTAGAGCACCACTTACCTGTGGACATGGACCGCGTCGGCATCTTCGGCCACTCGATGGGCGGCCACGGTGCGCTGACCCTGGCGCTGCGCAACCCCGGCCTGTACCGCTCGGTATCGGCCTTCGCCCCGATTGCCGCCCCCTCACAGTGCCCTTGGGGGCAGAAGGCTTTCACCGGATACCTGGGACCGGATCGGGGGCCTTGGGCCGCACACGACGCCTGCGCGCTGATGGGCGAGTACCCCATGCCACCCTACCCGGATGGCATCCTGATCGACCAGGGCCTGGCCGACAAATTCCTGCCCACGCAGCTGCACCCCGAGCAATTTGAAGCCGCCTGTGCCCGAATCGGCCAGCCGCTCACCCTGCGTCGACATGAAGGCTATGACCACGGCTATTACTTCATCCAGAGCTTCGTGGCAGACCACCTGGCCCACCACGCCCAAGCCCTGGCACAAGCCTGATCAACGCAGCTTGAAAACCGAGACCGCCTGCACCAGTTGCTGAGCCTGCAGCTTCAGGCTCTCGGCGGCGGCGGCGCTTTCTTCCACCAGCGCGGCGTTCTGCTGCGTGGCCTGGTCCATCTGGCTCACCGCCTCGCTGACCTGGGACACGCCCGAGCTCTGCTCCGTGCTGGCGCTGCTGATCTCACCGACGATGTCATTGACACGGCGGATCGCGGTCACCACCTCCTGCATGGTGGCGCCGGCCTGGTCCACCAATGAGGAGCCACGCTCCACGCGCTCCACGCTGGCATTGATCAAGGACTTGATCTCCTTGGCCGCCTCGGCGGAGCGTTGCGCCAGGTTGCGCACCTCGCCGGCCACCACCGCAAAGCCACGGCCCTGCTCACCGGCGCGGGCCGCTTCCACGGCGGCATTGAGCGCCAGGATATTGGTCTGGAAGGCGATGCCATCGATCACGGTGATGATGTCGGAGATCTTGCGCGAGCTCTCGTTGATGTCCTTCATGGTCTCGACCACCTGGCTCACCACCTCGCCACCTTGCACGGCCACGGTCGAGGCCCCATTGGCCAGTTGATTGGCCTGGCGGGCGCTTTCGGCGTTCTGGCTGACGGTCGAACCCAACTGCTCCATGGAGGCCGCCGTCTGCTGCAGTGCCGAAGCCTGCTCTTCCGTGCGCTGGCTCAGATCCTGGTTGCCCTGGGCGATCTGCGAGCTGGCCGTGGCCACGCTCTCGGCCCCCATGCGCACCCCGCTGACCATCTGCGACAGGTTGTCCTTCATGTCGGACAGCGATCGCATCAGGTTCCCGATTTCGTCACGACCAGCCACATTCAGTTGAGCCGTCAAATCACCATCGGCAATGCGCCGAGCCACCTCGGCCGCCTCATTCACGGGCCGCGTCACCATGCGCGTGATCCACAGCGCCAGGCAGGACGCCAGCGCAACGGCGCCAACCAGAAAGGCCATCACCAGGGCACGTGACTGCGCATAGGTCGACTGAGCGTCCTTGTAGGCGCCATCCGACCCCTTGTTGTTGTAGTCAATGTCTTCATTCAAGGTCGCACGTGCAGCCCGAAAAGCCTCTCTGGAACTGGTCTTGTAAGCCTTGCGCGCTTCGATCACACCTGCGTCCCCCTCTCGCGAGAGCGCCACCACCTTGTCATTGGCGGCGTAATAGGCGCTCAGCTGTTGCTTGAAGCGCTCCACCAGCTGGCGCTCCCCCGGCGTGGTGACGGTCGGCTCATACACCAGCATCAGATCCTCGACCTGCTTCTTGGCCTTGGCCATGCGCGCCTCTTCGCCTGCACGCTCTTGCTGGCTGTCCAGCATCAGAACCAGGGACTCCGCACGCCGGAACTCGGCCAGCGCGTCGCGGATTTCTCCCAGCGACCTCACACCGACCATCCAATTGGTGGCGATCTCTTGCGTGTTGCCGTTGATGCGTGACAGCTGCGTCACGGCAAAACCGCCGACCATCAGGTTCAACAGCACCACAAACGCAAAGGCCGCGCCCAGCTTCTTGCCAAGCTTGATGTCAGACAGGTTCATGGCTCGCATTCCTCGTTTTCGGGCGCCGGACAAGCGCGATGCACAACGTCGTGCAGAGGGAAGACATACCCCGCCTCCCCGCATGGTATTTCGGAAGCGGTCAAACGGACTTTAGATGGCAAATGATCCCGCCTGCAAATAAATCACCTTGCGCCATGAAAACGGGCAAGCAGCCTTGCCACCACACCCCGCCCCCTAGAAGCACAGTCGCAGCTCGACATCCATTTCACCCTGCGGTAGAACAGCCAAAAGCACCAACCCAAGAGGATGCAATGTTGCCCAGATGGCTATGGATAGGCCTGCTGGCTGGCCTGTGGCTGGTGTCGGCCCAGGCCCAGACCTGCGCACAAAAGGCCACGCTGACCGCCAGCACCGATGTCTACAAGGAGTTGCCGCGCTACGTGACCGGCCTGGGCTGGCAAGGCGCGCGGAGCGACCGCCTGCCCGCCGACAGCGTGGTGTGGATTTGCCAGGACCGTGCCGTGGACTTCGGCTTTTCCAGCAAGACCTGGTCGCAGGTCGGCTACCGGGCCCCGCGCAACACCGACCCCTGGCGTTTTGGCTGGGTCCTCAAGGAGCAGTGGCGCCCCGCCCCGCGCACCCCGGCGCGCCAATCGATGGGCGATACGGGCTTGCAGCTGGCCGGCTACACGGCCAAAGCCACCACCAAGCCACCGTCAGCATCGCCACCAGAAGCGCTGCCAGCGACACCCACCGACACCCCGCCTGAGGTGCCCCCCACCGCGCCCCCCACTGACAACGCAGACACCCCACCCAACCTGCCCGCGGTCAAATCCGGCACGGGGACGACCCTGGACACCCCACCCGAGAGCGCCAGTCTGAGCGAGCAGATCGTGCTGTACGGCCCCCTGTTCGTGGCCATGCTGCTGGGCATGCTGGCCAAGGCCCTGTTCGACCTGCTGGACGACGCCAAACCCTCCTGGCGCGAACACCTGCGCCACGGCGCCATGGCCATCGTGATCTCGCCCATCGTGTTCCTGGGCTTCATCACGGCGGGCCAATTCAACAGCACTTCTCAAACCTTCCTCGTGCTGGCCTTGTTTGCCTTCCAGAACGGCTTTTTCTGGCAGACCGTGCTCAAGCGCAACCCGCCCTCCCCTGACAAGCCCGCCTGAAGCGCCCCGAAGCGGCCGCTCGAAACGGCCGCTCTTTGCCACTTCTTTACACAGCGGCCTGAACCGGCAACCAAGGGCTGCGGCGTATGCTCGCGCTTTCCTGCATCGCTCCTGGCTGACTCATTCATGATCAAGCATGTCATTCGCGGCGTGGCCCTGGTGGGCGCCTGCGTGCTGTCCTTTCTATTGTGGACGGCCTTTCACATCCCCAACACCCAGGACATCGCCATCGCCAATGCCCTGGCCGACGAGGTGATGGCCCAAGACGGGCAGTTCCACCCGCGCCCCGAGGTGAACAAGACCAGCCAGGGCAAGGTCCTGTACGCGCACCCCGGCCCTGGCGGCACGCCCACCTTCGTGATCTATGAGGTCACCGACCCGGCCGAGCGGGCGCGCATCGTGGCCGCCACGCGCCAGGCACTGGGCAAGGCCCACGCCACCAGCGCCACCCTGAAGTTCTACGAGCGCCAGAACGTGACGCACTTTGAAGGCGGCGGCATCCGCCGTGGCCCCGAGCACCTGCTGGAGACCGATGTGGTCACCGCAGGCTGACCAGGCTGGGCACGGTTCTACCTCAGCGCATCACATCAAGGCAAAGCGGCGGCGCAACCAGCGCGTGAGCACCGTGGTCACCAACAGGTAGCTCACCAGGATGGCTGCCAGCGCCGGCCAATAATGCCAAGGCAGGGCCACCAGGCCCAGTGAAGAAGCCAGCGGCGAGTAGGGCAGATACACCCCGATCGCGCACACGGCCAGCGTCGTGCCCAGCAGGGCCTTGCTGGCGCGGCTTTGCACAAAGGGCAGGCGCCCGGTGCGGATGATGTGGATGATCAGCGTCTGCGACAGCAGCGACTCGACGAACCAGCCCGTGTGGAACAGCGCCGCCTGCTCGGGCGCTTGCGCCTTGAACACGTAGAACATCAGCGCAAACGTGGCGTAGTCGAACACCGAGCTGATGGGCCCCACCAGCACCATGAAGCGGGCGATGTTGCCGATCTCCCAACGCCGCGGCTGCATCAGCTCCTCCCGGTCCACCTCGTCACTGGGGATGGCGGACTGCGAGATGTCGTACAGCAGGTTGTTGGTCAGCACCTGGATCGGCGCCATCGGCAGAAAGGGCAGCCAGGCACTGGCACCCAGCACGCTGAACATGTTGCCGAAGTTGGAGCTCGCCCCCATGCGGATGTACTTGAGCAGGTTGCCAAACACCTTGCGGCCCTCAATCACCCCGTCATTGAGCACCATCAGGCTCTTCTTGAGCAAGATGATGTCGGCCGACTCCTTGGCGATGTCCACCGCCGTGTCCACCGACACGCCCACATCGGCCGCCTTCAGTGCCGGTCCGTCGTTGATGCCATCCCCCAGGTAGCCCACCACATGCCCCCGCGCACGCAGCGCCCCGATCACGCGCGCCTTCTGAGCGGGTGACAACTTGGCGAACACCTGCGTGTGGGCAACGGCCTGCTGCAGCTGCGGGTCGCTCATGGCCTCGATCTCGGCGCCCAGCAAGAGTTGCTCGACAGGCAGCGCCACCTCTTTGCAGATCTTGCGTGTGACGATCTCGTTGTCACCCGTCAGGATCTTGACCGTCACCCCATGGCGGGACAAGGCCGACAAGGCCTCGCGCACGCCCTCCTTGGGCGGGTCCAGAAAGGCGATGAAGCCCAACAGCACCAGGTCGCACTCGTCGGCCACGGTCACGGGAGGCTGACCTTCTGGCAGGGGCTTGTAGGCGATGGCGATCACGCGAAAGCCGTCTTCATTGAGCGCGCGGCTGGTGGCCTGCACACGCGCCAGGTGGCTGTCATCCAGCGCGAAGTGCACGCCGCCTGACTCCGCCAGCTTGCAGGACGCAAACACTTCTTCCACAGCCCCTTTGCAGATCAGCAGGCGCTTGCCCTGGCCCTCCACCACCACGGACATGCGCCGGCGCTGGAAGTCGAACGGGATCTCGTCGACCTTCTGGTACTGCCCTTTTTCATGCAGCTTCTCGTGCACCTCGGTGTACTTGAGCACCGCCTGGTCCAGCTGGCTGCGCAGCCCCGACTGGTAGTAGCTGTTGAGGTAGGCGAAGTCCAGCACCCAGTCACTGGGCTGGCCATCCAGGTCCACGTACTTTTCCAGGATGATGCGGTCCTGCGTGAGCGTGCCGGTCTTGTCGGTGCACAGCACGTCCATCGCGCCGAAGTTCTGGATGGCCTGCAGGCGCTTGACGATCACCTTCTTGCGCGACATGGTCAGCGCGCCCTTGGCCAGGTTCACCGTGACCAGCATGGGCAGCATCTCGGGCGTCAGCCCCACGGCCACGGCGGTGGCGAACAGCAAGGCCTCCAGCCAGTCGCCCTTGGTCAGGCCATTGATCAGGAAGACCAGCGGCACCATCACCAGCATGAAGCGCAGCATCAACCAGGTGAAGCGGTTCAAGCCCGTGTCGAAACTGCTGGGCCCGCGCTCGCCCGTCATGGCCTGGGCGATGCCGCCAAAAACGGCACGCGGGCCGGTGTGCACCACCACGGCCGTGGCCGAGCCACTGGCCACATGCGTGCCCATGAAGCAGGCATTGCGCAAGGCCATGGGGTCCACACCGGGGGGCTCGACCAGGGCGTACTTCTCCACTGGCAGGGACTCGCCCGTGAGCTCGGATTCATTGACGAAAAAGTCGCGCGCGGTCAGCAGCAACACATCGGCCGGCACCAGGTCACCGGCCGAGAGGTGCACCACGTCACCCGGCACCAGTTGCGCGATGGGCAACTCCTGCAGGCTGCCGGACAGCGGCCCATCCGTCTTGGTGTCACCCTTGGCGCCGGCCTGCTGACGCCTCAACACGGTGGCCGTCGTGTGCACCATGGCGCGCAAGGCGGCGGCGGCCCGGTCAGAGCGGCGCTCCTGCACAAAGCCCAGCGTGATGCTGAGCACCACCATCAAGAAAATGATGACGGCCGACTCGCTGTTGCCCGTCAGCAGCGATACCAGCGACAGGCCGAACAAGAGGAAGTTCAGCGGGTTGGCCACCCGGTGCAGCAATTGCACCAGCATGCTGCGTGTGCCCGGCGCAGCGGCCTGATTCAGCCCGAACTGGCCCAGGCGTTGCCTGGCCTGCGCCGGGCTCAAACCATCCGCGCAGGTGTCCAGGGCCAACAGCACCTGATCAACAGGCTGCGCGGCCAGCCCGCTCAAGCCAGGCACGGGTTCATCAGGTGACGCGGTGGCGTGGTTCATGGGGGCATCATCCCCCATTCTCGTGCCAGGCCGGCGCACCAGAACTGCTAGGCTTGGGCCTTCGTCTTTTTCTACACAAGGGAGCCCCCATCTTGAATACGAAGTCCCTCATCGGCGCAGCCGGCCTGGCGCTGTCGCTGTCCATCCTGTCTGGCTGCGCGTCGGCCCCTTCAGCCAACAAGCAAAGCCTGAATGGCGCAGCCACCACGGGCAGCAGCGTGCCCAAGCTGAAAGTGGTGAGCAACTGTGCCTGCACCGTCCCTCAGGACATCCCTGGCCTGATCGACGCGGGTTACAGCATCGCCGCGCACAACGCCGGCAAGCAGATCAACGGTGAAGACGAAGCCGTCTTCTCGATCACCAAGTTCTCCAAGCGCGACGGCGCAGCCCGCCTGCTGGCAGGCGCCTTCGCCGGCAAGGACGAAATCACCGGTGTCGTGAGCTACAAGGGCCGCACCTTCACGGTCAACGAGTACTACATGAACATCATCCAGACCATTGACGATGCGGCCAACAAGGTTGGCCTCTACGCCTTCAATGGGCTGAGCGGCACCCAGAACTGAGCGCGCAGCACCGATCGAGCCATAGCCGGCTCGATCAGCCCCAGCGGTCAGTTGATGGTCAGCTTCTTGCCGTTGGCCGCGGCCTTCTTGGGCAGCGTCAACTCCAGCACGCCATCCTTGAACGAAGCGGTGGCCCGGCCTTCATCAATGTCGTGCGCCAGCTGGAAGGAGCGCGACACCTGACCGTAGTAGCGCTCGGAACGCAGCACACGCTCGCCGTCCTTGACTTCCTTTTCCTGCTTGACCTCGCTGCTGATCGACACCTGGTTGCCCTCGATCTCGACGTGGATGTCTTCCTTCTTGGCGCCGGGCATCTCGGCGTGCACAAGGTAGGCGCCCTCCTGCTCTTTCACGTCCATCTTGATCTGCTGCGGCGGCATATTGGAGGGCAGGTCCATCGGCTTGACGAAGAAGCCGCGGAACAGTTCATCCATGGGGTTGTAACGGCTGATTTGGCTCATGACGATCTCCTGCAAGTGGGTTGGCATCGGGGCATGTTCATGCCGACAAGACCTACATAGGTGGCGCGCCTATTTTTTCAAGAGCACGCCCCACCCTGCCTTGACCTTGATCAAGGTCGATAAGCTGCGCGGCCTGGCACACAATCCGAGGCATCGCCCACTGCCTAGATGCCCGATGCCCTTTGCCACCGCCCAGGACGGCACCCGCCTGTACTACGACACCCTGGGCAGCGGCCCGCCGCTGGTGCTGATCAGCGGGCAGGCTTTCGACCACCACATGTGGGACGGTGTGCGCGAGGACTTCGCCGCACACTGGCAGGTCATCGTGTACGACCAGCGCGGCACGGGCCAGAGCGACAAGCCCAGGCAGGCCGCATGGTCTACGCGCGGCTTCGCCCACGATGTCATCAGCATCCTCGATGCATTGGGCGTGGCCAGGGCCCATGTTTATGGCTTTTCCATGGGCGGGCGCATCGCGCAATGGCTGGGCATCGACCATGCAGCGCGCGTGGGGGCACTGGTCCTGGGCGCCACCACACCCGGCAACGCACACGGCGTGCCGCGCTCACCCGAGGCCGATGCCGTGCTGCTCAGCGGCAACCCGACGGCGATGATGGACTTGCTGGTGCCGCCCGACTGGCGCGCACAGCACCCCGAGTGGCTGGCCATGATGGCCCACCGCGCCCGCCACCCGATGCCGCCTCACGCTCAGCGCCTGCACTACCTGGCCAGCGAAGGGCACGACGCCTGGGCGGACCTGCCCGGCATCCAGGCGCCCACACTGGTCATCCATGGGGACGCTGATGACATCAACCCCAGCACCAACGGGGCCTTGCTCGCACGGCGGATACCGGGCGCACAGCTGCACCTGCTGCCCGGTGCCCGACACGGCTACTTCTGGCAGGCGCGGGCGGAGGCCAGCCAGGCTGTGATCGACTTCCTCAAAGCAGCAGAGGCCAGGCCCGTCGCTTGACTGGCCTGGCCTCCACGCATGGTTGGGCGTCGATCAGTACGGGCAGTTGGTCGCGCCGTTACAGCTGATGAACGACGACTCGACACCCATCTGCTCCGGCGTGCGCCCGTAAACCGACACGATTTTCAGATCGCTCGCGGCGCTGGGGCGGTGACTGGAGAGGTTCAGCACCGTCGTGGTGGGGCCGCTGGCAGAAGGCATGATCTCCTGGCTGCTGGGCATCGCCGACTGGTTGCCTGCCAGGTAGAAGGACAGGTCCTTGGCGCCCACCTTGCGGTTCAAGGCAAAGGTGGTCGAGAACGAGGCCGATGCGCCGTCGTAGCTCACCAGGTTGCCCTTGGTGGCCGAATCCAGCTCGAACCAGGGGAAGCTGGGCAGATCGGCAAACTTCAGCGGCACACCGTCAATGCGCTTGTACACGGTGTCCAGCACGGTGGTGTAGTTCGTGTCCGCGTACAGCACGATCTTGACCTGGCGGCCACGCTTGAAGAAGTTGTCGACCAGCACATCGGCGGCGGCCGTGTCGTTGCTGTTGCCATCCAGTTGATACCAGGTGCTGCCACAGCTGGAGCCGGCGATGGTCAGGCGCTCGGTTTGCGCCGCGATGCAATTGCTGTCGCCTGCATTGAGTTGCGCCAGGGGTGTGGCCTCCCAGCCGGTCCCGGCCAGATCATGCTGGTAGACACGGGCCGAGCCAATGACGGGCACGCCCGACACATACGAGGTGCCGATGTCCAGCGAAATGGCGCGGGTGTAGACGGGGTCGATGTCAAGGCGGTCCACGCGCACGCGGCGCGAGATGGTGGCGTTGACATGGATCTCATAAGCAGAGTCCTGACCCAGCAGGCGCCAGGTGCTGCCACCTTGGCGCTGCACCACGGCCAGCTCGGCCCCGCTCATCACGCTGTCACCCTTGACGAGGTTGAAGGTCACGGTACACAGCTTGTCGCTGCCGCTGAAATCGCAGTCCTTGATCACCGGGTCGGCGAACACCCCACCCAGGAAGCCCTGGTTATCAGCCAGTGTGCACAGGCCCGTGGGCACCGTGCTCTTGGTGAAGGCCGTGCCGTGATCGATGTTCAGCGAGAACGCGTCATCGAACAGGTTGGCCGTCATGAGGCCGGTGCAGGTCGAGATGTCCCCCGCGTTGATCGCGTGGCTCAAGGCGCTGAACACGGTCGAGATGCCCGACATGTTCACGCTGAGCTTGCTGGTGTCGCCACCCAGCGTGCCAGCAGGCGCCGAGCCCGGATCGATGTACACATTGCCGCCATCGAGCCGGCCTTCAATCTGCACGAAAGGCGCCGAACCACCCGATGAACCGGTGCTGATGCGCACGGCATCCAGCAGCTTGTCCATGCCGGTACGGTCCGCGGTGAACGCGGTCGTCGCGAAGTCCACGCTGGACGAACCCACGACCGTGCTGATGACCGGCTGCAGGGCCGTCAGCAGCTTCTGCTTTTGCGTCTCCAGGCTGTTCGAACTGGGTGCGGGGGCATCGCTGTCAAACAGCGCGGCCGCATCCTGTCCCAAAGCCAGCGACACGGTGGCGTTCGTGAGCGGCGTCACATTGGCGCGCCCTGCTTGCGTGACCACCGAGTAGTAACAAGCTTGTGTGCCTTCGACCAGGCCGCAAGCCTGCACACGGAAGGGCCCCGTCAGCCCGGACACGTCCAGCCCGCTGTAGGCGCCATCGCTGCCGACACTGGCCGTGCGCGTCAGGCCATTGGCATCTTTGAGTGTGACCGTGGCATTGACCATGGGTGCCCCCACGGCCACGGTGCCAGACATCGAGGTGGCACTGGCGCCCGCCCCCGAAGACCCACCGCCACCTCCGCCTCCGCAGGCACCCAGCATGGTCAGGGCCGCCAGGGCCGTCAGTTTCAGTGCACGAGGAACGAGCGAATGAGGGTGAGCGTGGGCCATGGCCTTGGAGCCTCCAGATGGGGACAATGGAAAACAGCGCTCGCAAGCGCCGCCATGTGCCTTATCGTCTGGAAACCGCAAGCCTGAACACGCAAACCATAGAAATCCGGTCAGATCAGGTCAAATGTCGCAGGGCACTCAGTTCAGCGCTGCCCCACCCCGAAGCTGCGCGTCCAGCCGAGGTCGATCACCCGGCTATTGAGCCCGGTTTGCTGGCCGCGGATGCGCCCGACGCCCAGTTGCCACTCGCTGCCCGGGTTGAGCGACAACCCCAGGTAGGCCATGCCCTGCGCCACGGCTCCCCCCTGATTGGCCACGCCGCCCCCACCCGCCGCCCCCGCCAGCATCTCCGCCGACAAGCGCCAGCCGTTGTCGCTCAGGCCGGTCTGCACCCCGGCGCCGGCCAGCCCCACGGAATAAGCGCCTGCCTCGCCGGCCACCGCACTGTGTGCTTGCCCGGTCACGTAGAAATTCGGCCCCACCAGGCGCTTGAGCTTGATGCCCACCGTGTCCAGATCAAGCTGCCGGCCATCCTTGCGCGCCACCTTCAACACGTGCTGCACGCTGCCTGACCATGCCAAGCCGACCACCGGTGCGTCCCTGGGTGCACCTGGGTGGTCCAGTTGCAGGCCGACTTGCCATTGGGCGTAACGCGCGTTGTAGATGCCGCTGCCAGAGCGCACCGCGCCGGCCTCGAAGCCCACAAAGGCATCGCGGCCCAACTCCCAGCGCAGCACCCCGGCCGCCTTGCCAAGGGTGCCGCCCCCGGTTTCTACCGCCCCGCCTCCACCCAGCCCCAGAGCCACACGGGCACCCAGGTACAGATCACTCAAGCCAATGTCCGAGGCGGAG
>Ga0265327_10002047_pt1 | contig 22684 bp, 16 predicted proteins | sample 41621metaG_FD_202089 | JGI IMG/M metagenome (GOLD analysis project Ga0265327, IMG submission 202089) | Rhizosphere microbial communities from Carex aquatilis grown in University of Washington, Seatle, WA, United States - 4-16-21 metaG | ecosystem: Host-associated > Plants > Roots > Rhizosphere...
CCCTTGATCTGGCGGGCCTTGCGGTACAAATGCACCAGCGGGGTATGGTCTGTATTGAGGTTGTCGCAAATATCCGGATACACGCACGACAGCTTGCGACAGGCGGATTCAATCTTCGGGTCTTTGCAGGCCAACCGATACATGTTGGCAGTCGGGCCGCCAAGGTCGGAAATGATGCCGGTAAAGCCTTCAACCTTGTCGCGGATTTCCTCGATCTCGTGAAGGATGGACTCTTCCGAACGGCTCTGGATGATGCGGCCCTCGTGTTCAGTGATGGAACAGAAGGTGCAGCCGCCGAAGCAGCCACGCATGATGTTTACCGAGAACCGGATCATCTCCCACGCCGGAATCTTGGCGCCCTTGTAGGCAGGATGGGGGCTACGTGCATATGGCAGCCCGAATACGTGATCCATCTCTTTGGTCGTTAGCGGAATCGGAGGCGGATTGAGCCACACTTCGCGGTCGCCATGACGCTGGATCAGGGCTCGAGCGTTGCCGGGGTTGGCTTCCAGATGTAGCACGCGCGAGGCATGCGCGTACTGCACTGGGTCTTTCGAGACTTCTTCATAGCTCGGCAGCCGCACCACCTGATGGGTTCGGTCGGCCTTGGGCTTGCGAAGAAACTGCACCGGCTTCACGCCAGTATCAGGCACCCCATCCGAGGCGCAGGCGGCCCCATCGTCCATCTTCATGACGTAAGGGTCAATGTGCGGGTCAACACGGCCGGGACGATCCAGTTGGGTCGAATCGACCTCCTGCCAGCCCTCTGGAATAGCTTTTCGCAGAAACGCGGTACCCCGCAGGTCGGTGATCTCGCGGATCGGCTCACCCTTCGCCAAACGATGCGTCAACTCGACCAGCGCACGTTCCGCATTGCCATACAGCAGGATATCGGCTTTGGAATCCACCAGCACCGAACGTCGCACCTTGTCTGACCAATAGTCGTAATGCGCAATACGGCGCAAGCTGGCTTCGATGCTGCCGATCACCACCGGCGCATCAGAATATGCCTCGCGGCAGCGCTGCGAATACACAAGCACGGCGCGATCCGGGCGCTTGCCGGCTTCGCCACCTGGCGTATAGGCGTCGTCCGAACGGATCTTGCGCTCAGAGGTATAGCGGTTGACCATGGAATCCATATTGCCCGCGGTCACGCCGAAATACAGATTGGGTTTGCCCAGCGCCTTGAAGGCATCCGCAGACTGCCAATCAGGTTGGGCGAGAATGCCAACGCGGAAGCCTTGCGCCTCAAGCAATCGGCCCACCAGCGCCATGCCGAAGCTGGGATGATCGATATAGGCGTCGCCGGTGACCAGAATGATGTCGCACGAATCCCACCCGAGCGCATCCATTTCCTTGCGCGACATCGGCAGGAAAGGAGCATTTCCAAAGCGGCGCGCCCAATAAGGTCGGTAGGAAGTCAGTTCACGCGGGGTTTGCATAGGGCGCCATTGTACCCTTTGGACGCTCGGCAATGGACCCAGTGCCGGGTGTGGCTATTTCAAAACAGCGGCAGAAACCTGTGTCGCAAAATATCCGTCGTCGTAAGCTTCGCTGAACTCTTGCCAGCCGAGGGTCACTTGATCGCCATAATCGGCTGCATAGTCCAGCACGCTCTTCTGCCAAGCACTCGACTCGCCGGCAAACTCGATCAGTGCATCCATGACAGCAGAACCCTGGCGGCCACAACTGCGCAAATGCCCCCATGCGACCAGCCGCCCCATATCCACCATCACGCGTTCCAGCCGCTTGATTTTGCCGTTCCATAACTCAAGGCGCAGACGATCTTGATTAGGCAACAATTCACGCATCACATAGGGATTCTGGCCGATGCTCACCGCCGACAGAAAAGCAGGGGAAATGGCTTGTATCCGATGTTGAATGGCGACCACGCGTTCCGCTTCGGTTTTCCACTCAGGCTGTTTGATCGGGCCGAGATACGGGGCCAGCGCAGAAGGTAGCGCACGTTTCAAATCCAGCAGTTGATTGCCGTCGACATCACCCAAACCCCGGATCAGGATAACGTAACGCTCAACACCAAGACTCCCGGTACCGGCGATGCGTCTGGCTACATCACGTACCTTGAAAAAGGCAGGATCCGCCTGCGTTGATGCAAATTCCGCCATAAAATGGGTGACCTTGGCGTAATCTTCATCGGTCGCCTTGAGCGTTTTCTTGCCATCGATCCGCAACATCCGCTTGCCGCCACTGACGCGGGTGCGGCTAGCGAGCAATTCCGCGCGGCTGCGCTGTTTGAGGCTCTGCAGCAGGCTACGGATCATGCCATCGGATGTCGAGCGCTCAATCCAGCGCGCCTTGCCATCCGCCAGAGCAGTGATGTATGCATCTAGAAATTGCTGGCACAGCTTGTTGGCCTGAGCATGATTGACGCCCAATGTTTCGGCCGCGACAAGCACGCTGACCAGAAAACGTGATATCTCCCAGGTGCAGGGCGCCAACACCGCTTCGTCAAAATCATTCAGGTCAAAATAGGTCAGGCGGTTATCGCCCTTGAACGAGCCGAAGTTCTCAAGATGCAGATCACCGCATATCCATGTCAACGGCGCAGCGTCAAGTTGCTTGTCGTGAGGCCAGTCCTCATAGAAGAGATGGCAGGTTCCTCGCAAAAAAGGAAAAACACCCGAACGCATCGCTCGGTACTTCAACGCCAGCCGCTCGTGTTCCCGGCCTTGATTGAAGCGGCTGATGCGTTCGGCGACGCTGGGTTTGGTCATCGCCAACTAGACCAGCGCGGCAATAAACAAGCCCACACCTGCTGCAGCCGTGCCAAGGGCAGTAACAAACAGCCAGCGACGACGCGTCAATGCGGTAATGGAAGCCAGCGAAATGGCCACTTGCAGCAACGTCATGGCCTCTGCCATACGGTGATGCGGGCGCAGAACATTCGCGCTTTCTTCATCGGCCTTTTCTGACGCATGATCAAGCCCCTCGGCCTGAGATTTGTACTTCGCCATTTCTTCATGGTATCGAGTAAGGTCAGCCGCGTGTTTGTCATGCAGTTGCGGTGGTGCCAATTCAATGGCCAGTTCGGCCAGATGGGCCTTGGTGCTCTTGCTCTGGTACAACGCCCACACGTCAGAAGCCTGGGCCTTTTTCAGCACGGCTTCGTTTTTGAGCAGCATGGCCTCATTCTGGGTCAGGCCGCTCTCGTAACTGATATAGGCCCCTAACGTAGCCAGCACTGCTGTAAACAGCGCAACACGCTGCGAAAGAGCATCACCATGTCCGCTATCGTGCGGTTCGTGTGGGCCATGTACGTGGAAACCTTCACTCATGTTTGGTTCTTCCTTAGCTTTGCAGAAATACAGGGACAGCAGAAACGTCAGGAGAAGGGTCGCAAAACACCGTTCCTGACACTTGCAGAATGGTCACAAAGTGTAGGCCGAAAGCCTTACTAAGGCCTTACATTTTGGTGACAGATTTGTATCGTAATATTTCAGCAGATTCAATATTTATGAAGCTCATGGACAAGATTTTGGCGTAATCTCCGGTCTCGGCTAAACTGCCACGACTGAACTCTGCTCACGGAACAAGCCTTGCCTAAACTCGCCATTTTCTTCTGGGTGCTCAATATCACGCTGGATACCGTCGGCCACCTCGCGCTGAAATCCGCCGCCATCGCCGAGCATGAAACCGAATGGGGCCGCTGGAAAGCCATGCTGAGTTCTCTGCCCCTCTGGCTGGGCATTAGCTGCTTCGGACTGGAGTTTCTGGTGTGGCTCGCGCTGCTGTCACTGGTGCCCTTATCACTTGCCATGTTGATCGGCTCCATCAACATCGTGGTCGTCATGCTGGCCGGCAAGTTGCTGTTTAAGGAACGTCTCGATCGCATGCGTGTTGCCGGCATGTGGTTCATCAGCATCGGTGTGGCACTGGCGGGAGGATTCGCATCATGAGTACCCGCCGCTTCTATATCCTCGGGTTCGGCGCTCTTATGGTGTTCGATACCCTGACGCAGGTGTCGTTCAAGCTTGCTTCCACCCACGCAGGCGAATTCCAACTGACGCTGGAATGGCTGATTCAGGTATTCCACAACTACTGGATATTCGGCGCAGTCATTGGCTATCTGGGCTCGTTCATCACCTGGATGACCCTGCTCAAACACGCACCCGTCGGCCCGGCCTTTGCCGCCTCCCACCTTGAAGTCGTCACTGTGCTGGCGATTTCAGTCCTCTATTTCGGCGAGCATCTGTCGTTGATGCAGATCGCCGGGGCGCTATTCATCGTGGCCGGCATCATCTGCCTGAGCAAAAGCGAAGCGGAGCATCCACATTGAGGGAGATCCCGCCGACCGCAGGTTTGCCACTCAAATGGAGTGACTTGTTGCCTTCTGGCGAAACGCTGGAGCAAGGGCTGGCTGGCTTCCTCCGTGTGCCTGCGGTGCAAATCGAATGCTCCGGCACCGCCGCACAAATCGTCACGCTCACCACCCTGAAGCGTCAAAGCTCTCGCCGCAAGGTGATCTTGCCCGCCTACACCTGTCCGCTGGTCGCGCTGGCCCTACTGCACTGCGGGCTTGAGCCGGTGCTGTGTGATCTGCAACCCGATCACTTCGACCTCGATCATCAGCAGCTTGCCGAGTTGTGCGATGCAGAAACGCTGGCCATCATCGCCACCCACCTCGGCGGGCGCGTGGCCAACCTGACACCGGTACTGGAAATCGCCCGCAAACATGGCGTTTATGTCATCGAAGATGCCGCCCAATCGCTTGGGGCCACCTGGCAAGGTCAGCCCGTCGGTATGGCTGGCGATGCAGGTTTCTACAGCCTGGCGGTTGGCAAGGGGTTAACCACTTACGAAGGCGGCGTGCTGCTCACTCAAGATGCTGCACTGCGAGAACAACTTCAACGTACCGCCGCTGAAATCGCCCCATTCAAATGGGGATGGGAATTGCGCCGCAGCATAGAACTGCTGGGCTACGCGGCCCTCTACCAACCGTGGGGCCTGCCGCTGGCCTACGGGCTACCTCTGCGCCGCGCCCTGAAACAAGGCAACTTGATCGAAGCCGTCGGCGACGATTTCTCTGACGATATTCCGCTACACCGCGTGGGCAACTGGCGCAAAGCAGTCGGCGCAAATGCGCTGCAACGCCTGCCCGGCTTCATCGAGAACACCCGCCGCCAAGCCGAAAAAAGGCTGGCAAGGCTCACCGCCATCCCCGGTATCAAAGTCATCACAGACGCCCCGGATGGACAAGGCACATGGCCGTTTTTCATGCTGCTGATGCCCAGCCAAAAGGCACGGGATACCGCCTTGAGCACGTTATGGAATTCAGGTTTGGGCGTCAGCCGGCTCTACATTCACGCCCTGCCCGACTACCCCTATCTTGCTGGCAGACTGGGTGCAGGAGAGACCCCCAACGCACGCGACTTCGCCTCGCGCATGCTTTCCATCAGCAACAGCTTGTGGCTGGATGATGCGGCGTTTGAACACATTGCCTCCCAGTTGGAATTGTTGACCCAGTCCGAGTAGTTTCAATCCCGCATCACATGGTTGCGCGCAACCAATCTTGAGCGTATATTCAAGTTGCGCGCAACCATTAGGAGCACCCCATGTCGCAACTCACTACCGAAGAAAACAGTAGCAAGTTTCAACGTTATCGCGCCCGGCAGGCCGCGCAGGGCATGAGACTGCTGCGCGTCTGGGTACCCAACCCACAATCACTAGGCTTTGCCGAGGAGGCTCGACGCCAAGCTGCCCTGCTATGCGGCATGCCAGAAGAAACTGACACGCTGGATTTCATCGAATCTGTTGCCGATCTTGATGGATGGGCAGCTTGAAGCGCGGCGACCTCGTCACCGTTGCCGCATCTGGCGATTACGGAAAACCTCGCCCAGCCGTCATCATCCAATCCGACTGGCTCGATGGCACCGAGAGTGTCCTGGTTTGTCTGGTCACCACCACCTTGCGTGACGCACCACTGTTTCGTTTGCCTGTAACCCCTAACGAAGCCAATGGCTTACAAGCAGCATCACAAATCATGCTGGATAAAATCGTAGCCGTTCGTCGTGACAAATGTGGCAAGGAGATAGGTAGACTTGATGACGAGATACTGATCACGCTGAATCGGATGCTGGCACTGGTGACGGGTATTGCGGATTAAAAGAGACATAATTTGTACTGTCATGTCATCGTTTCAAAGAAAAAATCATACGAATCGAATCATTTAACTTCAGCTATCGCGTAGCGGCTAGTAAACCGATACCCAGCAAACTTCATCAAATGCGACAAGCTTTTTGAATGCCCAGCATCAGCAACCTAGTATTTACTGAACGGTTAATTTTTAGTAGGATGATCTCTTATTCAATAAAAACATCGCGTTGCGCCGCGAGCTTTGGGCATGCACCTACTAAAAACAACCACAAGGTCAGCTTGCCTGATTGCAGCCATTTCATGGGTTCTCGCAAACTCTGCAGCGGCCGCTGCTGCCACCGACACCGCTGCGCAGGAACTCCAGAGGCAGCAGGAACGGGAGCGATTATTCCGTCAGGAACAAGAAGCACATCCCGATGTGCGCTTGCCTCGCGAAACAACATCAGCCGTCTCTGAACTGATCCCGCTCAATGAATCCCCCTGCTTCGACATCGCCCATATCACCCTGAAGGGGGATGAGGCCTCCCGCTTTCAGTTCGCACTCAAATCAGTCACTGACGTCGAGGACGCCGCTACTGGTCGTTGCTTGGGCGCTCAAGGCATCAATGCTGTGCTCGCCCGCATACAAAATGCCATCGTCGCTATGGGGTTCGTTACTACACGCGCACTTGCTGTGCCACAAGATATTAAAACTGGCGAGCTCATAATCACCGTCATTCCCGGCCGTATTCATTCCATCCGTTTCACGGCCGATGCCAGCCGGCGCGGCCGATACTGGAATGCATTGCCAGCAAATCCGGGCGACCTGCTCAATTTGCGCGGCATTGAGCAAGGACTGGAGAATCTCAAGCGCGCGCCGACCGCTGATGCAGACATCCAGATTGAGGCTGCCACAGCTCTGGATGCCCAGCCAGGCGACAGCGACATCGTTATTAGTTACCGTCAGGCGTTTCCATTCAGGGTGACAGTATCGGCAGATGACGGCGGATCTCACACCACGGGCCAGTATCAAGGTGGCGTCACACTATCAGGTGACAATCTCTTCACCCTTAACGACCTGTTCTATTTCAGCTTCAACCATGACCTGGGCGGCGGAGATGCCGGTGAACGCGGGACCCGCGGTTACACCGCACACTACTCGATCCCTTACGGCTACTGGCTGCTCGGCATCACTGCCAGCGAACACCGTTACCGGCAGGCGGTTGCCGGCATCAGCCAGACTTATCTCTATCGCGGCGATAGCAGCGATGCCGAGGTCAAACTCTCGCGCCTGATTTATCGAGACGCCTCCCGTAAAACGACCGTCTCGCTGGCTGGCTATCTCAAGACCTCCCGCAACTTTATCGACGATACCGAAGTCCAGGTGCAACGTCGCCGCATGGCAGGATGGCAAGCGGGGATTGCCCATCGAGAGTTCCTGAAATCCGCAACACTCGATCTCAATCTTGCATACCGCCACGGCACCGGCATGTTGGATTCCCTGCACGCACCGGAAGAAGCTTTTAACGAAGGCACAGCCCGCCCGGAAATCATCACGGCCGACACCACGTTTAATCTGCCCTTTACCCTTGCCGGGCAGCAGCTGCGTTACAACGGCAACTGGCGTAGCCAATGGAACAAATCTTCACTCATCCCGCAAGATCGCTTTGCCATTGGCGGACGTTACACCGTACGCGGCTTCGATGGCGAAAGCATTCTCTCCGCCGAACGCGGCTGGTTGATCCGCAACGACCTAGGCCTGACGCTGGGCAGTACCGGGCAGGAAGTCTACCTCGGTGTCGATTACGGCCAGGTAAGTGGGCCTTCTGCCAACCTGCTGGTCGGCAAGCAGCTAGCCGGCGCAGTACTCGGCTTGCGTGGAGGTTACAAGAGCCTCTATTGGGATATGTTCGCCGGCGGCCCGCTGGACAAACCACAAGGCTTCAAACCCGCAAAAGGCACTGCGGGATTCAATCTTTCCTGGACCTATTAAACACGACGCGAATTGACAGAAAGTCATCATGAACAAGCATCGTTTCCGCATCATCTTTAACAAGGCTCGCGGTCTGCTCATGGCTGTTGCAGAAACGGCCACCGCGCAGGGCAAGAGCGCTGACGATAGTATTGTCACTCATGATGCTGCGGTCCGGAATTTAGCCTTTACCTTCAAATCCGTTTCTGCTGCCGTCGGCCTCGCGCTAGGATTGATCGTCATCATCCCCGCCAAGGCTGCAGGCATCGCGGCCGATCCTTCAGCCCCCGCCGGTCAGCGCCCAACGGTATTGAACGCTGGCAACGGCGTACCGCTGGTCAATATCCAGACCCCCAGTGCCGCCGGTGTTTCGCGCAACACCTACAGCCAGTTTGATGTGTCGCAACAAGGCGCCATCCTCAATAATGCCCGCAATAACGCGCAAACCCAGCTAGGCGGTTGGGTGCAGGGCAACCCCTGGCTGGCTGGTGGTGCCGCACGCGTGATCCTGAATGAAGTGAATTCCAACAACCCCAGCCTGTTGCAAGGGACTATCGAAGTAGCTGGTTCACGGGCGCAAGTAGTGATCGCCAACCCGGCGGGGGTAACTTGCGACGGTTGCGGTTTCATCAACGCCAACCGTGCCACGCTGACCACCGGTAGCCCTATTATCAATGGCGGCAATCTCGACGGCTATGTCGTGCGTGGCGGCGTGATCAGCATCACCGGTAACGGGCTGGATGCCAGCACCACGGACTACACCGACATCATTGCCCGCGCGGTGCAGGTCAACGCGGGCATCTGGGCCAACGATCTGCGCGTGACGGTCGGCACCAATCAGGTTGATGCTGCGAACATGCAAGCCACCCCAATCTCAGGAAGCGGTGCAGCACCGGCCTTTGCACTGGATGTTGCTGCCCTCGGCGGCATGTATGCGGGCAAGATCACGCTGATTGGAACAGAAGCTGGAGTCGGCGTGCGTAATGCCGGGCATCTAGGCGCGTCGGCTGGCAACCTGATCGTCACCACCGATGGACGGCTGGAGAATAGCGGCAGTATCACGGCTTCTGGCAACGCCAATCTTGCAACAACCGGAGACATCAACAACAGCGGGACGGTCTATGCGCAAGGCAGTACCGCGCTGACCATGCAAGGCAACCTCGACAACAGCGGCGTGATCGCAGCGCTGGGCGATACCAGCATCCATGCCAATGTTGCGTCCAGCAGCGTCAACAGCATGGCAGGCTCGGTGATTGCTGCCGGACTCAAGACCGATGGCACGCTGACCAATAGCGGCAACCTGACGGCAACGGCCACCCAATCCATCACCGCCCATGGCCAAAACCTCGCCGGCGGCGATCAAAGCCTCATGGCACATTCACTGAACCTTGCTGGTAGCCAAACCGTCGTCCACAATCTGACCCTCACCGCCAGCAATGGCAACCTCAATGCTGCCAACAGTGCCATTGCCGCGAGCGGCACACTGACGGCCAACGCCACACAGGCCATCACTACCGACGGCGCAGCCGTATCAGCTAACCAAATCAACCTGACCGCGCACAACCTCAGCAATACTTTGGGCAGCATCGTGCAAACCGGCAGTGGCAGCACCCTTATCGACCTCGTCGGCACGCTCAATAACCACCAAGGGCTGATCTCTTCCGCCACCACGCTCAAACTGCTTGACCATGTAGCCGACACCGGCAGCAACGTGGCCGGCAAGACGCTGGCCGTGACCAACACCGGCGGCACGATCATCGCCGGAAACGATCTCACCATCGACAGCGCCAGCCTGACCGGTGACGGCCGAGTGCTCTCGCACAGTGACCTCAGCGTCAAACTCATTAGCAACTACACGCATACCGGTGAATTCCAGGCCAACGTTAATGCCAGTCTCGTTACTACCGGCACCCTGACCAATCAAGCCAAACTATTGGCCGGCGACACACTCACCGTCACTGCCGCCAGCCTTGATAACCAGTCCGCCGGCGAGATGGTGGGTAACACGCTGCGTTTGGCCGCGACCGACAGCCACACCCTCACCAACCGCGGGCTCATTGATGGCAACGACACATTCATCGATGCAATAACTCTCAACAATTTTGGAACAGGGCGTATTTACGGTGACCATGTCGCAATCAACGCGACCACCATCTCCAACGACACTGAAACTGTTAACACCATCACTTCGGCAGGTGTAATTGCCGCCCGCAACAGGCTCGACATCGGCGCCTCCTCAATCACCAACCGCGAGCATGCGCTGATCTTCAGCACGGGCGACATGGCAATCGGTGGCAGTCTGGATGCCAATCATCTGGCCACCGGGCAAGCTGCAACACTTAATAACAACAGTGCGACCATCGAGGCACTGGGCAATCTCGCCATCTCGACAGCCATACTCAACAACACTAATGATCACTTTGCCAGTAGCGCGGTACTAAGCTCACAAAACACATCTACGGGATGGAATGCCGGGCAATGGTGCAGTTCGCTTTATAGCATGCCTGGATGCACGGGGAATTACCTTGAAGACCATACTGAGCATGATTACGTAGAATCGGTCTACACCCCTACGGTCACCCTGACCGATCCCGCAAAAATCACCTCCGGAGGCAACCTCTCCCTTCTGGGGAATACCCTTACCAACGATAAAAGCCAGATCATAGCCGGCGGCAACCTGACCGGAGACTTGGTCAATCTCGTCAACATAGGCGCTGATGCCACCCAACAAACTGTACTTACTGATCATTATCGTGTCTGGCAAGGTGGCGGGGATGATTGGTACAGAGAAACCGGTACTCATGTCATCACGACCAACAGTACCATTACACTCCCCGTGGCCCAGACACTTACTCACACCGTACCCACCGGCAGCGGCGCTCAGGTGGCGGCAATTGCAACTAGCAGCGTCAATCAAGCTGTTGCCGGGGCGGGAACCCCTACGCTCACGCTGCCCAGCAACAGCTTGTTTCACACCAACCCTAGTCCCTCGGCTCACTACCTGATCGAAACCGATCCCGCCTTTGCCAATTACAGCACCTGGCTTTCTTCAGATACCATGCTGACCCAACTCGGCATTGACCCTGCGCTGATCGAGAAGCGCCTGGGTGATGGGTTCTACGAACAGAAGTTGATGCGCGAGCAAATTGCGCAGTTGACTGGCAGGCGCTTTCTCTCGGGTTATACATCCGACGAAGTGGAATACCAGGCCCTGATGAACGCAGGGGTAACCTTTGCTCAATCTCATCAGTTAACTCCTGGCGTAGCCCTCACCGCAGCCCAAGTAGCCCAACTCACCAGTGATATCGTGTGGCTAATCGAGAAAACCGTCACACTGACCGACGGCACCTTGCAGAAAGTGATCGTACCGCAGGTCTACATCCGCCCTCTGCCGGGGGACCTCGATGGTAACGGCACGCTATTGGCAGGAAATAACGTTCAACTTAACCTGTCGGGTGATTTGACTAACAGCAACGCCACCATCGCAGGTCGCGCAGTAGTGATGCTAACGGCAGAGAACATCAGGAACCTGGGCGGACACATCACCGGTAATAACACAGCCCTGACCGCCCGTACCGATCTTGCCAATATTGGTGGCAGCCTTGAGGGGGGTGATCGGCTGTCTGTTACGGCGGGGCGTAACCTGACCGTTGAGACGACCACCGCTACTGCGGACAACGTCACCGGCAATACTGCTGTCGGCACCCAATTCAGCCGCACTACAGTAGACCGCGTTGCAGGGCTTTACGTCACCAACCCCAGCGGCATTCTGGTGGCAAGTGCGGGCAATGACTTGAGCCTGATTGCTGCAGAACTAAAGAACAGCGGGACCAACGGACAGACCAAGCTCGTTGCCGGTCACGACCTCAATCTTGGAACAGTCTCCACAGAGCAAATCAACAGCCAAGTCTGGGATGCCAGAAACCACAGTCAGCGTAACAGTACCAGCGAGGTCGGCACCACCATACAGACCAGTGGTGATGTTACCTTCATCGCCGACCATGACCTCACGGCTAAAGCCGCCAACGTGTCTAGTGAGCAGGGCAAGATTACCGCCACCGCCGGAAATAACCTCACCATTGAAACCGGAACCGCCACGCGCAATGAAGATACGGCCCGTTACGGCAAGAAGAGCAATGCCCTCTCTTCCACTTCCAAGGCAAGTCACGACACGCTGAACGAGAAAACAGCGATTGCCAGCACATTCAGTGGCGATACCGTGGCACTGCAAGCAGGTAATGATCTCTACGTCAGGGGCAGCAATGTCGTATCCACCAGCGACATTACCCTGGCTGCGGGCAGCAACGTCAGTATCGAGGCTGCACAGCAGGCGCACGACGAAACGCATGCTTACCAAAAATCCAAGTCCGGGGTCTTTGCCAGCGGAAATAGCCTCACCATCGGCAGCCAGAAGCTGCAAACCACAAACGATACGCAGACGGTCAACAACCTTGGTAGTACGGTGGGGAGTACGGATGGCAACGTCAGCATTACTGCCGGAAAAGACTATGCCCAGATAGGCAGCAACGTACTTGCTCCCAAGGGGGATATCGACATTATGGCGAAACAGGTTGATATCATTGCGGCGTCGGATAGCTACGCTAACCAGCAGACAATGAAGTTCAAGCAGAGTGGAATATCAGTTTCCATAAGCAACCCGTTGATCAGTGCGGCTCAGGCCGCGAGCCAGATGAGTAGCGCTGCAAGTCAGGCCAGTGACCCACGCATGAAGGCGCTGGCGGCAGCCACCACAGCACTGGCAGCGAAGAATGCATTGGACACCATCAGCACCAATGGCACCGTCGATCCGGTCAAGGCTTCCGGCATCAATGTCTCGGTGAGCATCGGCTCCAGCAAGAGCAGCAGCCAATCGAGCCTGAACAGCACGACTGCCGTCAGCAGCGCAGTGGCCGCTGGCAACAATGTCAATATCACGTCGACCGGTGCGGGCAAGAATAGCGACATCAATGTCACCGGCAGCAAAATCAGCGCTGGCAACAATGCCACCCTCACCGCTGACGACCAGATCAACCTACTCGCTGCGCAGAACACCAGTACCCAGCAGAGCAGCAACAAGTCGAGTAGTGCCAGTATCGGGGTCAGTGTCGGCATCGGTGCACAAACCGGTGTTGGCATAACGGTAGCCATAAGCAAGGGTAAAGGCAGCAGTAACGGGACAGACACAAGCCACACCAATACAACTGTTACTGCCGGCAATACCCTTGCCATCGAATCAGGTGGCGATACCACCCTCAAGGGCGCAACCGCCTTCGGCAAACAGGTCATTGCCGATGTTGGCACAAGTGGACAGGGCGACCTCAATATTCAAAGCTTGCAGGATACGAGCACTTATACCAGCAAGCAGAACAGTGCCGGATTCAGTGTGACGGTGCCGGTGACTAGCGGAGGCTTCGGTGGTTCAGTTAACGTTGGCAAGACCCGGATCAACTCTGACTATGCATCTGTCACTGAGCAGTCCGGCATCAAGACCGGAGATAACGGCTTCCAGGTCAGTGTAGGTGGCAATACCAATCTGACGGGAGCGGTGATCGCCTCCACACAATCCGCCATCGACAACAACAGAAACAGCCTGACCACCAAGACCCTATCTACAAACGACATACAGAACAAGGTGGCGTATGAGGCCAGCGGAATATCCATTAGCGCTGGCACTGGCACTGGCAAACAAGGTGGATTGCCGCAGCTATCGGGCGTAGGGGTTGGACGTGATGAAGGTAATGCGGCCACTACTACCGTCAGCGCCATTAGTCAGGGCGAGGTCAGCATCACCGACAACCAAACGCAGAAAACTCTCACGGGCATGGATGCCGCAGCCTCCGTAGCTACGATCAACCGCGACATCAAGGTCAATGCTCAGGGCGAAACGGTTGATAGTCATGGCAATACTACTGAACGTACTATTGCGCCGATCTTCGACGCCGCCAAGGTGCAGAAGGAAATTGATGCTCAAGTGCAGATTACGCAGGCGTTTGATAAAGCTCAGCAAGAATTCAGATTGAACATTAACTTAAAGGTTGATGCGGCCAAAGCCGAAAGGGATGCCGTTGCAAACCAGCTTAAAAATCAGGAGGTAAGCGAAGAACAGCGCACGGCATTAATCGTTCAGGGCTTGAATGCGCAAAAAGAAATTGAACGATTAGATAACGTGGGGCTTGTTTTCAGCGGCCTCGCAGGAAGCTTATCCGCACCGACCAGCAATATGATTGGCATCATCGCCAACGGCCTAGCCCCTGAAGCCGCCAACCAGATAGGACAATACTTCAAAGACCACGGCACGGAAGGCAGTGCGCCTCACATTCTGGCACACGGCGTTCTGGCTGGCGCTGTTGCGACCCTGGGTGGCAACGACCCGGTGGGTGCGGCTCTATCTGCAATAGGTGGCGAACTGGCGGCCCCGTTGATTGCCGATTTCCTGTATGGTAAATCTTCAGAAAACCTCAGCGCAGAACAAAAAGCCACAGTGAGCGCCATTGCCGGTTTGGGAGGAGTTGCCTCCGGCACCAGTCTGGGCGGAAATGCGAACGATATTGCACAAGCCAGCCTTGCTACCCAAAACGCAGTTGATAACAACTGGGGCGTCGTGGGGCACTACTCCACCATGGCCACGGTGCTCTACCTCGCAGGGTTCTCGCCCAAGGATGCCAAAGCCATCGCACTCGCGGCTTGGGGACCGGATACGGATAAGCGGAATGCGATGAGTACGAATAGTATCGTTGGTGGTCTTGCCGGAGTTAGTGACGGTAACTCTAAAACTATTCATTTACTAGACAACGAAAAAGACCCTGCAAAGGTAATTACAGTGCAGCAAGAACTGGCAGGGCAGGTCAGGGAAATTTTATTAGTAATAAAACAGTACGAGAATGACCCGGCCGCAAAAGCCGCTTATTTGAGCACCCCAATCGTGCAGGACACATTGCATGCCTTTGGGGATTCATTTGCGCATGTGGGAAAAGATGGGACGCACTATTCATCTCAAACAGGACATGCTTCTGATTCAACAAGCAACAACGGTATAAACGATCCGGACAATCCTCAAACCCACCCTGATGCTTATCGTAACTATGTCAACACACTGTTTAGCATTGCGTCACAGACAACAGCTTTTCCCCGTGTAAGCAATAGTGCAATTACAAATTTGGCTAACAATGTCATCGTCACATCGGAAATCAATCAGACAAAGATGCTAGATAACGCGATTGGCAGCGTTTCTTCGACAACATCGTCCAGCTTGGTGAGCTCCCCGGTCGGTGATTGCGGTTTTGCAGGAGATTGTTTTAGCAAACCGATTGGTAGCCAGGTGAATCCCAAAATCAACAGCATCTATGGCATTAATAAGTGAGGTAACCATGCAAAAAAATGGCTTGGCATTTTTAACTAAGGCGTTGTTCGCATTAGAAATTAGCTATTGGGCATGGTTGGTTGGTTGCTTTTTAACCTGGTTCCGCTTGGCAATTGGTGTTGCAAAACTAGATGACCAGACTTTCTTTAAATCTTTAGATTTTTTAATTTTTAATTTTATTTTCCATACTGATTTAGGTGGATTTTTAATGTATCCATCGTTTTCGATGCCACTAATTTTTATGATTGTTTCGATAATCAGAAGAAAAATTTCAGCATGGGAGCTTGGGGTTATTACACTCACATGGATAATGATGTTTTATGTCTTCCCTCACTTACGTAGTTGATTGGAAAACTGACCTTCCCCAGAAAATTCACCTTCCAATGGTGACGTGAAATCACAAAAAATGGGATCCGACACGATATCATGAACTCTATATTAGGGCACACTATGGATAATTCATCCGACGAAATTCATCTCACAAAACTAGAGCAGGCTCTTGTCCTCGGCATTGTTGGGTGCCTACTACTCGCGACATGGGAACTATGTCACTTACTAAAGGACACCTGGCTTCCCGAATGGGTCGCAGAAAACGAATTCGTTCACAAACGTATTATTTATTACGGAGTTGCATTCGCTGTTTCTATTCCAGTTTTATTCGTATGCGCAAAAACCGCATTTACTGCCGGTCGTTTTGCAACGTCTATCATTCGGGCACTACTTTGGTATAGCGTTATCCTCCTGCTCTCGGCTATAGCCATATTTGTTTTTGATTGCTTACCAGAAGTTGTAGCAGGCTTTTCTGGAGCTTTCGTTTTCGCAGTCGCAATTTACTATGTTCAGCGCAAATTCTTTACGAAAGAGCGCATTGCTAGGTTGCGTTTTCAAAAAGGTCGATGCACATCCTGTGATGCGCCACTTCACAGTGATGCCGGGTTCTGTTCCGCTTGCGGCTATCGCGCTGGTCAAAATTGTACGAGTTGCGCTTCACCAATCCGACTTGCGGATTCATTCTGTTGGAAGTGTGGAGAGAAGGCCACACCCAAATAACGCCTAAACCATCCATCAAGTGGGACGCTGCGCTAAAGCCCATCGCCCCTTATGTCAGACGTTAGCGGCAACAAAGCATGATAACTATTAGAAAATCGGCAAGCTTTAAGAAGGCAATTGCAAACCTTATTGGTGCAAGCGGGTTTATAGGTACCTTTTTGGCGCTAAAGCTGTTTGAGCCAGAGCTTTCTCAACATACGGCAAATCCCAAACTATTTTTCTTTCTCTTTGCCCCATTTTTTATTGGCTTCATTGTCAGGTTTCTCATTCAGGTGTCGATCAAATGCCCCGCATGCGGTGGTGACATCGCCTCCACTGTATTGAACTCAGGAAGCCCATTCGCCGTCTCTAAAAAAATCAAATTTTGTCTATGCTGCGGAGCAGACCTTGATGGCATCCGCTAACCCATCCATCAAGCGGGACGGCTAACGGCGCCACTTAATTCAAACGTTGATCATCGTTATCGTGACGCGTGGAGTCGCAAATGGCTCGACTGGAGCCGCTGGGGCTCAATGATCGCTGTTATGCGAGCTGTAGATGAAATCCAGCAAGTATGGTTCAGGTAATGGCCGAATAGTTGTGTATTTCTACGGACTACCAAGTGCACCAGAGGAATGCTGGCTCTCCACCGAGCCAGCCAAACAGAATGGGGCTGCCCAAGTCAATCTATACTTTGAAGCAATCGCTGATTAATAGCTTGATGTTCAGCCTGCCAGCGCGCCAGTACGGCACCGTCGATTTCCGTCTGACCATCCAGCCCGCTTAACAGCCTTTTAAAGCGGCTCTGGTACTGGTAAACCGACACCTCGCCTGTCACATCGCTCCCGATAATCCTTGGCTGGATCATTTCGATCACCGACTGCAATTCGCTCAGCCGCATCACGCCTTGATCCCAGTTGGTATGCGCGTCTTCGGGCGACAGCACATCTTTGTCGACGGTGAGGTAAATTGGGTCTTTGCCACGTGTGATTTCGCCAGAGAACACATCCAGCATCGCTGCCGTGGAGTCGAAGGAGCGGCTTTGCGTGATGCCGACCGAGTTCATCCAGCCGAGGTCACGCCCCACGCACCAGTAGCGCACCTTGCCAGAGCGCAGGTTGCGCAGGTGATTCTCCCAGCCGTGTGCGGCTTCGACGTCTTTTGAGGTAATGCCCAGCACGTGGATCTGCGATACGAATGGCAATCGACTAACGTGCCACACCCACGAGCCGCAATGGATGCCGAAGGGGTAGCGCATGTTGTCAGGGTGGTTGTCGAACAGGACGACCTGCAGCGGCTTGCCCAACTGGGCGTAGCGGCTGATCAGCAGATGGCTGAGGTGATGATAGTCGCCGCTGCCGAGGAACACCGTGTCGCGCGCGGCTTCAGCAAAATCACCGAGTTCTTTGTTCAAGCTGGCAAACAGCTTTTTGGAACAGCCGAAACGGATAGCCTCTTGCCAATCGCCAAGCGGGATGCGCCGTTCGTTTGGCAGCGGCAGTACCGCGCCATCAAAATCAAGAATGCGCGGTGTCATGCCACTGGCTGTCAGATTCGAAAAAGCGCTTGAACGGCCGCAACGCGTAGCGGATCAGCGGGTTGCGGATGTATACAGCGTGCCGGGTAAAGGTAAAGCTTGCGCCAAGTTGGCGCTTAACCTCGGGGTCGGTCCAGCCAGCGACGTAGTGTGTCAGGCCTTGATCCAACGCAAACTGCAGGTTGTGCAGCCAGCTGACAAAATACAGGTTGTATTCACGCGCGGCCGGGTAAGAAAACCCGACGTATTTATCCAGCAGCATGCCGTTGTGGACGAAGCACAGGTTGTAGCCGATGAGCTTGCCATCCACCTTGTAGGCAAACACCACGCCGCCGCTCGCGGCATCCTGCAACACTGCGCGGAAGAATTGCGGTGTCAGCAGATCAAAATGGATTTCGCTCTGGTCGTAAACGTTCTGATAGAGCGCGTAATACTCGGCCAGCACGCCCTCATCCAGGTAACGGACATCGCCAGTGGCAATCGTTTCCACCTCGACAGCCGCAGCCTCTTTCAGCTTGCGCGTGATGTTCTTGCGACGGCTCCTGGACATGCGCGCGAGGAACTCATCAGTAGTAGTGAAATCGATGGGCACATAAGCCAGCGCCTGCCCCTCAACCATGACGAACCCTGCGCGCTGACTGGCCGTGACGAACTGCTGCACGTAGCCATGTGCGTGTTCCCCAACCAGGACCGGATCGGAAGGAACATCTTTGACGATCAGAAAGGGATAATCCCGCGCGGTTTGCAGCAGGTCCGAGACGAATGCGTCGGGGGTCTGGTGCGTTGGCAGAAGGCCATACTCCGACACCGTCGCGCCGATAAAACAGGCATGCGGCCGCAGCAGCTTACGCCACAATCCGTGCAACGGCAGCGCTTCAAGCTTGCGCCGGTCTTCCGGTTCCATGGTGGTCAGAAGATCGAAATTGGTCGAAAACGCGGGGACGCCTCCAACCTCGAAAGCCGGGAAACCTTCAGGCGGATGTGCCATGAAATGCCCGATCAAAGCAGGTGGTTCGATCAGGTTATGCAGTGAGGGTTCGGACTTCTGACCGGCCACCTTCAGACCTTGCGTGCGATCAGCACTCCGCTGGTACCGCCGAAGGCGAAGGAGTTGGACATCACATGCTGCACATTGACGCCAGTTCTTCCCACATTCGGGATGTAATCCAGATCGCATTCCGGGTCTGGCACTTCAAGGTGTGCCGTAGGCGGCAGCGCCTGCTGTTCAAGCGCCATCATACAAGCAACGAACTCCACCGCACCAGCAGCCCCCATCAGGTGGCCAGTCATGGATTTGGTCGAACTCACCGGCACGCTAGTACCAAACACCTGCTTAATGGCAGCGGTTTCCGTGACGTCGTTGAGCTTGGTCGCAGTGCCATGGGCGTTGATGTAATCAATCTGGTCCGGCGTGATCCCTGCCTCGCTCAAGGCGCGGCGCATCGCACGTGCCTGACCTTCGGCTGACGGCTGCGTAATGTGTAACGAATCACTGCTGCTACCGTAGCCAACCACCTCGGCATAGATATGGGCACCACGGGCAACGGCGCGCTCCATGTCTTCCAGCACTACCATGGCAGCGCCCTCGCCCAGCACCAGGCCGGTGCGATTCGCCGAGAACGGTTTGGAAGAAGCCGATGGGTTATCGGTATCTTCTGCAGCCAGAGTACGCAATGCTTCCCATGCCTTGATCGTACCAAAGGTGAGCAGCGCTTCCGCGCCCCCTGCCAGCATCACGTCGGCATAGCCGTGGCGAATCTGACGCGTGGCTTCACCAATTGACACGGAAGAAGACGAGCAGGCTGTACAAAAGGTCAGGCTGGAACCCGTCAGGCCGAGCTCCAACGAAACCTGCGCACCGGCAGCATTGTTCATGGCCATCAGCACGGTAAAAGGTTTGAGGCGGCTCGCTTGGTCGCGATACAAGCGCACATAGCCTTCTTCGATCGAAGACGCACCGCCCATGCCCGTGCCAAGGGAGACACCAATGCGCTCGCGATCTTCCTTCTCCAGATCGATCCCCGCATCGGCAATCGCCTGCTGACTGGCCACGACGGCGAACTGCGTGACGCGGTCCATGGTGGCAGCCTTGTTCTTGGGGAAGTGCGCCAGAGGATCGAAATCACTGATCCAAGCGGCTATCTTGCAATCCAGTTGATCGACGAATTCGGTTTCCAACCGCCTGACGCCAGATTTTCCGGCCATCAGATTCGAGAAGAAGGTTTCACGGTCATTGCCGACCGGCGAAAGAATGCCAATGCCGGTGACGGCAACACGCCGGACCGCCATTACTTGCCTTGCTCGGCGCGCAGGCGATCGATCAAGGTCACCACGTCCTGCACAGTCTTGATCGCGACCTCTTCGTTCGGCACCTTGATGCCGAATTTTTCCTCGGCTTCGAAAATGATGTCAAAAGTATCGAGAGAATCGATTTCGAGCGATTCGAAAGTGGACTCGGGCGTAATTTCGTCCACAGGCTTCTCGAACTTGGTGGCGATGATGTCTCGCAGGGTTTCAAACGTATCCAAAATATTCTCCTAGGCGGCCACTGTAGCGTGTTTCTTGAAAAACTCGGCCATGCGCTTTGCGATGTCGTCACGGCGCTTATCAAGCGTCACGACATGGTAAGTGTCGTCCACGAAATAAGTTTCGATCTGACGTGTCCCCAGCTTTTTCGCCACGAAATGGGCGTTTTTCAAGCTGGCGGTGTCGTCTTCAGTCGAATGCACAATCAAAGCAGGGGATTTTACATGCGGAAGGGCCGCCTTTGCCACCTTGATGAAACGATTGCTCTCGTGAATCGTCACGCCGGATGTGCGAAAAATTCCCACTTTCTCGGTCGCCTGCGCATCCCGGTTTTCCAGCACGGCATGCACCATGGCGCGAGTGCGTTCACATTTGATTCCGTAGGGTGGCGTCTCGTTCCAATGCAAGAAGTAACGCAACGGGCTGTGCAACACCACCGGCAGCAGGAATTTTCTTTTCAGCCGCGGCATGTTCCAGCCATCGTAGAAGAAGGTGGAAGACATCAGGCCCAGACCCGCCACGGCCTCGCCCTTTTCGGCCGCAATCTTGATGGCCAACAACGCACCGATGGACAACCCGGCAACAAAAACGCGACGGTGCTTTGCCTTGAGCGCATCAAAGGCATCGGCCATCGAGTTATACCAGTCCTGCCACTTCGACTTGCGCAGATCACCCGCATCCCTGCAATGTCCAGCCAGCGCCGGGCACATGATACTGAAGCCCTGCTTGGCGAGTCGCTTGGCAATCGGCCGCATTTCTGCCGGTGTGCCGGTCAGGCCATGGATCAGCAGCACGGCATCTTCACCGTGCTCCTCATAATATCCGGTCGGGCCTAACGCCTCTTCAATGCTTAACGCCATGCGCGCTTACTCTGCGCCGCAGCGACGCAGCAGCATTTCGAACAGGTGGATGCCGAGGTCGATTTCTTCTTCCGAAATCAGCAGAGAAGGCGCCAACGTGATCACGTTCTTCTCGTAACCGCCGATGTCCAGCACCAGGCCGTATTTCTTGTCGCCCACCAGCAGGTCGCCCTTCAGGCCTTCGTTGAACATGCGATCAGCCAATGCGCGGCTGGCAGTAAAGCCATCCGTCTGGCACAACTCGATACGCAGCGCCAAACCGAGGCCGCTCACGTCGCCGACCACCTTCCAGCGTGACTTCAGTTCGTGCAGACGCTTGAGGAAGTAAGCACCACGGTCGCGAACATGCGGCTCGAAATCATCTTCCTGTGTCATCTTCAGCACTTCCAGTGCCACGGAGGTACCCAATGGATTGGAGGCAAAAGTGGAGTGCGTGGAGCCCGGTGGGAATTTTTCCGGAGAAATTAGTTCTTCACGCGCCCAGATACCGGACAACGGATTGAGTCCGTTGGTGATCGCCTTGCCGAACACGAAGATATCGGGAACGATGCCGAAGTTTTCCCATGACCACAGTTTGCCGGTACGGTAGACGCCCATCTGGATTTCATCGGCGACCAGCAGCACATTGCGCTTCTTCAGCGATTCTTGCAGCTTGGCCATATAGCCTGCTGGCGGAATGATGTAGCCGCCGGTGCCCTGCATCGGCTCGATGTAGAACGCGCCGAATTCGCACTGCTTGGCCTTTTCGTCCCACACCGACTGGTATTCGGTATCGAACAACTTTTCGAATTCCTTGTGGCAGTAGGTATCGCAGGTTTCCACCTTCATGTCGTACGGGCAGCGGAAGCAGTAAGGATACGGCACGAAATGCGCACGGTCGGCGAAGTTGCCGAAACGACGACGGTAGCGGTAGCTCGAGGTAATCGCAGAAGCACCCAGCGTACGGCCGTGGTAACCGCCCATGAAGGCGAACTGGTGGGTCTTGCCGGTGTGGTTGCGCACCACTTTCAGGGAATCTTCAACCGCTTGCGCGCCGCCGACGTTGAAGTGCACGCGGCCCTTCACGCCATATTTGTCTTCCATGTACTTGCAGATGATCTCGGCCAGATCAACCTTTTCCTTGTGCAGGTACTGGCTGGCCAGCTGCGGCAGCGTGTCGATCTGCTTGTGCAGCGTGTCAGCAATGCGCTTGTTCTTGTAGCCGAAATTGACGGCGGAATACCACATCTGCCAATCAAGGTAAGGCGTGCCATGTTCGTCGAACAGGAAGCTACCATCGCAGCCTTCAAATACCTTCGGAGGATCCG
>Ga0265327_10002048_pt1 | contig 22665 bp, 24 predicted proteins | sample 41621metaG_FD_202089 | JGI IMG/M metagenome (GOLD analysis project Ga0265327, IMG submission 202089) | Rhizosphere microbial communities from Carex aquatilis grown in University of Washington, Seatle, WA, United States - 4-16-21 metaG | ecosystem: Host-associated > Plants > Roots > Rhizosphere...
CACCACATCGACCCCGACCACAACTACTGGCCCAACAAACAGAAAAACCCCGGCCAAAAGCCGGGGTAAATCCGTAACCCATGTCGCGACTCATCTGTAACCGATGACGCGACTCATCACAAGCGTGCGCGAGGGGGGACTTGAACCCCCACGTCCGTAGACACTGGAACCTAAATCCAGCGCGTCTGCCAATTCCGCCACTCGCGCGTGCCCGCACAGCCTATCCGTCCGTTTGGCCCAGCCGGGAGGCGGCCGGGTACCGTCGTGGCTATGACCGAGGATGACCAGCGCCGGGGCACACGCCGCCACCGGCCTGCGCTGATCGCCCTCGTGGCCGTCGCCGCGGTGGTCTGCCTCGGCATGGCGTGGTGGCAGTGGGACCGTTTCGAATCGACCAGCGGCACCGGTCAGAACCTGGGTTACGCCTTCCAATGGCCGATGTTCGCGGTCGCGTTCATCTACGCCTATCGACGCTTCGTCGTCATGGAGGCCGATCCCGAGGACGCGGTCCGCAAGCAGAACCGGCACGGTGACGTCACGGAGATCCCGGCGCACCTGCTGCCCCAGCGGCCTGGCGCGAGTGCCATGCCGAGCCTGGACTCTGCCGACCCCGATGAGGCCCGACTCGCCTCATACAACGAAGCCCTGAAAGAAATCGCCGCAGAGGATGCGGCGGCGCCGAGCAGCAGTGCCGGTGCCGAGACAACACCGAGGAGCCCGCGTTGACCGATCGTGCAGAATCCCCCGCGGCTGACGCCGCCCCGGCCGAAACCACCACCGATGTCGCCGCCGTCGACAACAGCAAGATCAAGGGCGCGCTGCTGCGTTACCGGGTGATGGCGTGGGCCACCGGTATCTGGCTGCTCGTGCTGTGTACCGAGCTGATCGTTCGCTACGGCGCCGACGTCAACTCATTCAAGTGGGTCGAATTCGTCCACGGCTGGGTGTATTTCGTCTATCTGCTGATGGCGATCGACCTGGCGATCCGGGTGCGCTGGTCGCCGGTGAAGGCGGTGCTGACGGCTCTGGCCGGGACCATTCCGTTCCTGTCGTTCTACGTCGAGCACATCCGCACCCAAGAAGTGAAGCAGCAGTTCGACGTCTAGCCCACTTCGGCGATCCGGACCAGCACCGGCACCAACTGCGCCAACGCCTTTCCGCGATGGCTCAGTGAATCCTTCTCGACCGCACTGAGTTCCGCCGACGTCCGGCCGGCCGCGACCTCGTCGTCGGGCACAAAGATCGGATCGTAGCCGAAGCCACCCTCGCCACGCGGCTCCTCGATGACGCTGCCGCGCCACTCACCCCGCACGACCACGTCCTCAAAGCCCGGCCCCACCAGCGCACACACCGACACGAACGCGGCGCCGCGCCGTTCCGTAGGCACGTCCTTCAGCTGGCCCAGCACGAGTTCGGTGTTGGCCGCGTCGTCACCGTGCCGGCCGCACCACCGCGCCGACAGCACGCCGGGCATGTCGTTCAGCGCCTCGATCTCGATGCCCGAATCGTCTGCAATGCAGAGTAATCCGGTCTCCGCGTACGCGTCACGAGCCTTGGCGAGAGCATTCTCGGCGAACGTCGCGCCGGTCTCCGGAGACTCCGGGAACTCGTCCACGTCGTCGAGCCCGATCACCTCCAGCCCGGCGATCCCGGCGTCCTCGACGACGCGCCGCAGCTCCGCCAGCTTCTTGGCGTTACGACTGGCGAGCAGGAGCTGGGTCATGAGCCGCCGAACGACTTACGCTTGCCGGCTTCGTCGTCGCCGGGTTCCGGCAGGGTGCCCGGATAGTCGGCCGACAGCACCTCCTGCTGAATTGCGAACAGTTTCTCGGTGCCGTCGACCGCCATGTCGAGCAGCTTGTCCAGGGTCGATCGCGGGAAGGTGGCGCCTTCGCCGGTGCCCTGCACCTCGACCAGGGTGCCCTTGTCGGTCGCGACCACATTCATGTCGACCTCGGCGCGCGAATCCTCCTCGTACGGCAGGTCCAACCGCACCCGACCGTCCACGACGCCGACGCTCACCGCGGCGATGGCGCACGAAATCGGTTGCGGATCAGACAGTTTGCCATTCGCGTTCAGGTAGGTGACCGCGTCGCACAGCGCGACGTAGGCGCCGGTGATCGCGGCGGTCCGGGTACCGCCATCGGCCTGCAGGACATCGCAGTCGATGGCGATCGTGTTCTCCCCCAACGCCGCCAGGTCGATGCACGCGCGCAGTGACCGACCGATCAGGCGACTGATCTCATGGGTTCGGCCACCGATCTTGCCGCGCACCGACTCACGCTGCGAGCGGCTGTGCGTGGCGGCCGGCAACATCGCGTACTCGGCGGTCAACCATCCCAACCCGGAGCCGCGGCGCCAGCGCGGAACGCTCTCCTCGACGCTCGCGGTGCACATGACCCGGGTCTGGCCGAACTCGACGAGAACCGAACCGGCCGGGTGCTTGGTGAACCCCCGGGTGATGGTGATCGGTCGAAGTTCGTCGTCGGCCCTGCCGTCTGCTCGTCTGCTCACGCAGACAAGCGTAATGCTCGGCGCCCGATGAAATTGCGGAGCCCGCTAGATCGGATATGCCCGGCTCAGCCGATTTCCGCCACGGCAAGCGGCTCAGCCGATTTCGATGACCTGGCCCGGTGCGACCGCGAAGATCGGCCCGTCGAACTGGGAGCGCGCCTCACTGACGATCGTTTCCGTGTCGGTCCAGGGCGGAATGTGGGTCAGCGCCAGTTGCTTCGCCCCGGCGGCCTTGGCCAGTTGACCGGCCTCGACGCCGGACAGGTGCAGATTCGGCGGGCGATTGGCCGGGTCATGTGTCCACGATGCCTCGCACAGGAAGACGTCCGCGTCGCGGGCGAGGTCGACCACTTCGTCGCAGACTCCGGTGTCACCGCTGAACGCCAGCGTCTGCCCCTCCGGTCCGGTGATCCGCAGCCCGTAGGTCTGTGGCGGGTGATTGACCTTACGGGGCAGAACAGTCATTCCGCCCACCTTGACGACAGTGCCATCGACCCAGGTGTCGACATCGAAGGTGTCCGTGATGTCGTCGACCGCGCCCGCGTACTCCGACGACGCGGCGCCGATCCGGTCGGCCGTGCCGGGCGGGCCGTACAGGGCGGCCTTGCCGACCGCGGGAATCGGCGCATACCGGCGCCACACCAGCAGTCCGGCGAGATCGATGCAGTGGTCGGCGTGCAGGTGACTCAACAGAACCGCAACAGAATTCGGGTCCATATGCTTCTGCAACGCACCGAGCACACCGGGACCGAAGTCCATGACCACCGGTTGCTCGCCGGGGACCGACAGGAGATAGCCCGATGCCGGGGACTGCGGGCCACACAGGCTGCCCGAACACCCCAACACCGTCAATTGCATGTGTTCACTCTGCCACGCAAAACATTTGTCGTGTCCGATTAACAGCAATAGACACCATGAACGTGATGCGCGTGACGATCAGACCGATCGGACGTGATCGAGCGCCGGTCCGAGGAAACGTGATGCGAGTCGCTCGAAGGCCTCCGGCTCGCCGGTCGCGAGGAATTCACGAATCGCTCGGTCGCGGCCGCCCACCACATCGTCGCGGCCGTCGATGCTGTGCGGATGGAGCAGATCACGCTCGGTGAGGACGCGCACGACGTCCTTGGCGGTCTCCTCGGCGCTGGACACCAGAGTCACCGAGTCGCCCATCGCGAGCTGGATGACACCGGACAACAACGGGTAGTGCGTACACCCGAGCACCACGGTGTCGACGCCGGCTTGCTGCAGCGGCTCGAGGTAGCCCTGCGCGAGTCCGAGGATCTGGCGGCCGCTGGTGATTCCCCGTTCGACGAAGTCGACGAATCGTGGACACGCCACCGACGTGATCTGCAGATCGGGTGCCGCGGCGAAGGAGTCCTCGTAGGCCCGCGACGCGATGGTGGCCGCGGTGCCGATCACCCCGATCCGCCCGGAGTGCGTGGTTGCGACCGCGCGGCGCACGGCCGGCAGAACGACCTCGATCACCGGAACCGGGTAGCGCTCGCGGGCATCGCGCAGGCAGGCCGTCGAGGCGGAGTTGCAAGCGATCACCAATGCCTTGACGCCGCGGTCGACCAGTGCGTCCAGCTGAGTCAGGGCCTTGGCGCGAATGTCCGGGATCGTCCGCGGACCGTAGGGACAGTTCGCCGTGTCGCCGATGTAGAGAATGTCTTCGTCGGGCAGCTGGTCGATGACTGCGCGGGCGACGGTCAATCCGCCCACACCCGAGTCGAAGATGCCGATCGGCGCGAAGGCCAGATCCGGGCTCATCCGGTGATTCCCCGCGGGCTGGTACCGCTGCCGACGGCACGCTGCTCGCGTTCACGCCCACCCAGAAACCACGCCGCGAGCACGCCCCCGAGGGCGCCGAAAGCATGTGCCTGCCAGGAGATTCCCGGGGTGCCCGGCAACGCGCCCCACAGCACGCTCCCGTAGACCAGGAGCACCACCACTCCCAGTGCTATCTGCCAGATCACCCGGCTGAAGATGCCGCGCACCAGGATGAATGCGAGCCACCCGAAGATGATCCCCGATGCGCCGATCGTCACGGTGCCTGATGCCCCGAACAGCCATACGCCCATCCCCGAAGTGAACCAGACGATCACGGTGACCATGAAGAACCGCCCGGCCAGCAGCACGAGGAAGCCCAGCACCACCCCCGGCACGAGGTTGGAGATCAGGTGATTCCAGTCGGCATGCAGGAACGGCGATACCAGCACGCCGAGCAGCCCGGACGCGTGCCGGGGCTCGATACCCTCATCGTCCATGCGATGGCCGGTCGCCGAATCGATGGCCTCGATGATGATCAGCAGTGCAGCGATCGCCAGGATCGTCACCGCCGATCGCAACCACAGCGCCAGCACTCGGTCCCGGCCGGATGCGGGTGCACCCCCGCTGCGACCGGGCTCCGGCAGGCCCGCCGCGAAATCGCCGTTCGTCATGCCCACAATTGTCCGTCGAGCGCGTCATCCGCGTCGTCCAGGCTGCCTTCGTACACGCCAGTCGAGAGATACTTCCAGCCGGCGTCGGCCACCACGAACGCGATGTCGGCCTCGACGCCGGTCCGAACCGCTTTGCGGCCCACCGCCATCGCCGCCTGTAATACGGCACCGGTGGACACGCCCGCGAAGATGCCCTCGGTGTCGATCAGTTCGCGCACCCGGGCGATGGCGTCGCGGCCCGTCACCGAATAGCGAGTCGTCAGCACCGAGTCGTCGTACAGCTCCGGAACGAAGCCTTCATCGATATTGCGCAATCCGTACACCTCGTCGCCGTATCGCGGTTCGGCGGCGACGATGCCCACGTCGGCGACCCGCTCCCGCAGATACCGGCCGACGCCCATCAACGTGCCGGTGGTGCCCAGGCCCGCAACGAAGTGGGTGATCTCCGGAAGGTCGGCCAGCAGCTCCGGACCCGTCGTCCGATAGTGCGAATCGGCGTTGGCCGAATTGCCGTACTGGTACAGCATCAGCCAGTCCGGATGCTCGGCCGCGAGTTCCTTGGCCATCGCCACCGCGGTATTCGAACCACCCGCCGCCGGCGAGGCGATGATCTCGGCGCCGTACATGGCCAGCAGTTGCCGCCGCTCGGCCGAGGTGTTCTCCGGCAGCACACAGATCAGCTTGTAGCCCTTGAGTTTTGCCGCCATCGCCAGCGCGATTCCGGTGTTGCCGCTGGTCGGTTCCAGCAACGTCATCCCGGGCCGCAGCTGCCCCTCGGCCTCGGCCCGCTCGATCATCGCCAGTGCCGGCCGATCCTTGATCGACCCGGTCGGATTGCGATCCTCCAGCTTGGCCCACAGCCGTACATGCGGGCCCGTGGCATCTTCGTCCCACCGCGGCGACAGCGTCGGCAGGCCGACGAGCGGTGTGCCGCCGAGTGAATCGATCAGCGAGTCGAAGCGAGCCATATCGCTGCTTATCCCCCGGCGACGGCCGGCAAAATCGTCACCTCGTCGCCGTCGGCGATCGCGGTGTCGAGGCCGCCGGTGAAACGAACGTCCTCGTCATTGACGTAGACGTTCACGAAGCGGTGCAGCTTGCCATCGGCGACCAGCCTGTCCTTGATGCCCGCATGCGCGACGTCGAGGTCGTCGATCAGTGCGGCCAACGTGCTCCCGTTGCCGTCGACCCGCTTGGAATCGCCGGTGTAGGAACGCAGGATGGTCGGAATGGATACGGTCACGGACATACGAATCTCCCTGTCGATCAGACGATTTCGATCGGTTCTTCGGTCACCACACCATCGATGATGCGATAGCTGCGCACCTCGGCGCCGTCGAAAGCCGCCGCGCCGAACACTTCTGGGTCCGCCTCGCGGGTCGAGACCAGGAGGTAGTGCGCCTGCGGCTCGGACGCGTAGGAGACATCGGTTCGGCTCGGGTACGCCTCGGTCGCGGTGTGCGAGTGATAGATGACGACGGGTTCTTCGTCGCGGCGCTCCATCTCCCGCCAGACCCGCAGCTGCTCCGCCGAATCGAAGCGGTAGAACGTGGGCGAGCGTTCCGCGTTGAGCATCGCGATGAATCGCTCGGGGCGATCGGAACCCTCGGCTCCGGCGATCACGCCGCAGGCTTCATCGGGGTGATCGGCCCGGGCATGCTCGACCATCTGCTGGACCAGCCCGGAGGAGATCGTCAGCGTCATCGTCTCCCCTGTCCTGTCTGTCGCTACCCGCGCACTGCCGAAGGCAACGTGTCTGCCAGCGACGGTATTCCGGCCACGCTCGTCGCCGCTACGACGGCGTTGACGACGGCGCGCCGGGTGACCACGGCCGCCGCGTGCCCGATCGCGGCGACGACGGCAGCGTCGGCCCGCAGTCCCGGCGGTATCGGAGTGTCCGGTGCCGGGGGCGTGACCCTGCCGGTCGACACCGCGAAGATCGTGTCGCCGTCCATCGGCGTGTGCGCCGGCCGCACCGCTCGGGCGAGCCCGTCATGGGCGGCGATCGCCACCCGCCGCGTGGCCGCCTTGTCCAACGGAGCATCGCTGGCCACCACGCCGACGATGGTGTTGAGGACAGTCGATTTGGCGGTCAACTCGGCGAAGCCGGCCCGATCTGCCTCCTCGGGCTGCTGCAGGCCGAAATACTCGAGCTCGGCCGCCGTTGTCTCCCAGGGCAATCCGGTCTCCGGATCCAGCACCGAGCCCACCGGATTGGCCACCATCAGCGCGCCGACGGTGATGCCGGCCGCCGGACCGGTGTCCAGCAGGATGCTGGCGCTGCCCACTCCGCCCTTGAGTGCGCCGGCGCGAGCTCCGGCTCCCGCCCCGACGCTGCCGCGGGCCACCGGGCCGGTCGTGAGCGCCCCCAACGCCAGCCGCCCGAACTCGGCGTCGGGCCGATTCGTCCACGCGCCGACCGGAAGATCGAAGATCACCGCGGCGGGAACGATCGGCACCACGTTGCCGGCGCCGTCCATCGGCAGACCGATGCTGCGTCGCTCCAGGGTGTTCATGACACCGTCCGCGGCGGCCAATCCGAAGGCACTGCCGCCCGAGAGCACCACGGCGTGGGCGGTCTGCACGGTGTTGACCGGATCGAGGAGGTCGGTCTCCCGCGTCCCCGGAGCACCGCCACGACAATCGACCGCGGCGACCGTGCCGGTCGGCAGGGTGATCACCGTCGTGCCGCTGGCCCAGCCGACACCCGGAGCATCCGGAGTGGCAACGGTCGCGTCGGAATCGGTCCGCTGCCAATGCCCGACCGCGATCCCCTCGACATCGGTGATGGAGTCGTGGCGGCCGGTCGCGGGCGTCATCACTCCGTCACTTTCCCATCAGGGCGACCACGAGCAGTTCCTGCACGACGGTCAGCCAGTGGTAGACGTCCAGGTGCGGTGACATCGGGTCGTCGTCGGGCAACCGATCGGGCGTGGACTCGGTGACCCCGAGCATCGCCCCCAGCGCCAGCCTGATGTCGTTGACCGCGGTCAGCCATAGCTCGGCCTGTTCCTCGGTGAGCGACACGGGTCCGCCCTCGGCGGGCAGCGTATCCAGAATGATTTGGGCCGCTTCGTTCTTCGCGGCGATGATGTGCGGCTCGTGCACACTGCGCAGCGCACCGTTGAGGTCGCCGGTCGCTGCGTCCGGCGCCGTCGTCTCATCCTGGTCTGGCCGATGGAAATCCGGCAGCAACCGACCGAGGGTGGCATCGTCGGGGCTTCGCGAATGCCCGGTCTGGATACCGGTCATGGCCGCCAACTCGTCGACCGGTGCCGTCGCCTCGCGCTCAGCGAGGAGTTCCAGCATGGAATCGGCCAACGATCGGATCAGCTCCGCCTCGGCCCGATCCAGTTCGGACGTGATGCGCAGCTGTGCACCATGTCCACGCCGACGCCAATTGCGCACCGAGTCCCTTTCGTCCGCCGTGCCCGTTCTGCCGTTGTTGCCGCGAGTTTTTCGCGGCCGTACTCAGCTGTCGCGCTGCATCGTCGCCCAGAGCCCGGCGGCATGCAGTTTCCGGACATCCAGTTCGACCTTGTCGCGACCACCGGAGGACACGATCGCCTTGCCCTCGGTATGTACTTGCATCATCAACTCCGAGGCCTTGGCCTCGGAGTACCCGAACAACTTCTGGAACACATATGTCACATACCGCATCAGATTGACCGGGTCATCCCAGACCACCGTCTGCCAGGGCCGGTCCAGGTCCCCATCCGAACGCTGATCGGGCTCCGCGGTCACCGTGCCGGCCGGAGACGCGTCCGACGTGCGCGCGGTGCTGCTTCCCATGGGTCATAGGGTACCGAGTGTGGCCGTATCGGAAAGTCCCGTTAGTCAGAGTGCGGCGGTAGCCGCGGCGCCGCCCGCAGGGACGCCCGCGTTGCTGACCGACCGCTACGAGCTGACAATGCTCGCGGCCGCGCTCGCCGACGGAACCGCCGACCGGCGATGCACGTTCGAGGTGTTCGCGCGACGACTGCCGGACGGGCGACGGTACGGCGTGATGGCGGGCGTCGCGCGCTTCTTGGAGCGGCTCGAGCGCTTCCGGTTCGGCGACGATGAGCTGGCCGCCGTGAGCGATTTCCTCGACTCGCGAACCGTCGCCTGGCTGGCCGACTATCGATTCGGCGGCGAGATCGACGGCTATCGCGAAGGCGAGCTGTACTTCCCCGGTTCGCCGGTGCTCACCGTACGCGGCTCGTTCGCCGAATGCGTGCTGCTGGAGACGCTCGCACTGTCGATCCTCAATCACGACAGCGCGATCGCGTCCGCGGCGGCCCGCATGGTGACCGCGGCCGGGTCCCGGCCGATCATCGAGATGGGTTCGCGGCGCACCCACGAAGACGCCGCGGTGGCCGCCGCGCGCGCCGCCTATCTCGGCGGGCTGTCGGCGACATCGAACCTGGAGGCTGGTCGGCGATACGGCGTGCCGACCGCCGGTACCAGCGCCCACGCCTTCACGCTGCTGCATGCGGCCGCAGGCGCCGGCGATCCCAAATCCGCCACCGCCGGCGAACTCGCGGCATTCCGCGCCCAGGTGGCCACGCTCGGGGTGGACACCACTCTGCTGGTCGACACCTACGACATCACCGCCGGCGTCGAGAACGCGATCGCGGCCGCGGGACCCGAACTGGGCGGCGTCCGAATCGATTCGGGAGATCTGGGCGTCCTGGCGCGACAGGTGCGGGTGCAATTGGACGATCTGGGCGCGACGTCCACGCGCATCGTCGTCTCCGGTGACCTCGACGAGTACGCGATCGCCGCCCTGCGTTCCGAACCGGTCGACACCTACGGCGTCGGCACCTCCCTGGTCACCGGCAGCGGCGCACCGACTGCGGGCATGGTCTACAAGCTCGTCGAGGTCGAGGGCATTCCCGTCACCAAACGCGCCAGCCACAAGGAGTCTCGCGGCGGCACCAAGCATGCGTACCGGGCCGCAAAGCCGTCCGGCACGATCGTCGAAGAGATCATCTCGGCGGTCGAGCAACCGGATCCGCACGCGATTCCCGAGACCCGCGGACTCACCGTGACCGCGTTGCAGCACCCGCTGGTCCGCGACGGCGACGTGGTCGCCGGCCAACCCGGGCTCGCGGCCGCCCGCGACCACCTGCGCGCGGCGCTGATCTCGCTGCCCTGGGAAGGCCTTGGACTGTCGCACGGCGACCCGGCGATCCCCACCCGGTTCATCTCGACGTCCGGCACCGAGCGATGACCGGCCTCGACGCTGCCGCGGTCAGCGACGAGATCCCCTCGGTCACCGAGCTTTTGGCGACGGCGGTCGGGTCGGTCGGCGGTACACATCGCGACGGCCAGCTCGCGATGGCATCGGCGGTCGCCAATGCGATCGACACCGGCGAACATCTGGCTGTACAGGCCGGCACCGGAACCGGAAAGTCGTTGGCGTATCTCGTGCCCGCCGTGCGCCACGCCGTCGACACCGGCAAGACCGTACTGGTATCCACCGCCACTATCGCCCTCCAGAGACAGCTGATCGATCGCGATCTCCCCCGGCTCGCCGATGCCCTCGCACCATCGCTGGGGCGCCGGCCGGAGGTCGCGATCCTCAAGGGGCGCGCGAACTACCTGTGCCTGAACAAGATTCATTCTGGTGCCGCTGACGAACCCGACGGCGAACTCTTCGACGCATTCGCGATCTCGGCGATGGGCCGCGAAGTGAAACGGCTCCGCGAATGGACCTCGGACACCGAAACCGGTGACCGGGACGACCTGGATCCCGGCGTCAGCGACCGCGGCTGGCGACAGGTCAGTGTCAGCGCCCGAGAATGCCTGGGCGCGAACACCTGTCCCTATGGCACCGATTGTTTCGCCGAGCAGGCTCGCCGCAAGGCCACCCAGGCCGACATCGTCGTCACCAATCACGCGCTCCTGGCCATCGACGCCCTCAGCCCGGCCGACATTCTTCCCGAACACGACGTCGCGATCGTCGACGAGGCGCACGAGCTGACCGACCGGATCACCTCGGTGGCCACCAACGAGCTGTCGTCGGCATCCATCGCCGGTCTGGCCCGCCGCTGCGGCAAGCTCATCGATGACGAATTGGCCGACGCGCTGGCCGGCGGTGGCGAGATGCTCGGCACCCTGCTCGACGAGGTGCCGGTGGGCCGCTGGACGGAGATCCCGGTCGGCGCGGCGGAAACCCTTGCCGCGCTTCGTGACCGACTAGCTCAGGCACGCACGGCGATCGGTCCGGTGCAGCGCGGCGCAGCAGCCGACCCGGAGGCCGCGGCCGCCCGATCTGCCGCGGTCACCGGCCTCGAGGAAACCCGAGATGCGGTCGTCCGCATCCTTGAGGCCTTCGCCGAACCCGACGAGTCCCGGCGGGCCGATGTCGTCTGGGTCGGCGAGGAGCTGATCCGATCCGATCGCCGCCGGGTACTGCGGGTGGCTCCGCTGTCGGTCGGCGGGTTGCTGCGCGCGTCGTTGTTCGCCGACGCCACAGTCGTTTTGACATCCGCGACGCTGACCATCGGCGGTTCCTTCGACGCGCTCGCCGTCACCTGGGGCCTGCCGATCGCCGCCGGATCGACCATCGACTCCGACGCCGCCGCGGAGACCGGCTCGCGGTCGGTCACCGCCTCCGGAAAGACGGCGGCGACCGGCGTCCGCTGGACCGGGCTCGACGTGGGTTCGCCGTTCAACCACGGATCGTCGGCGATCCTCTATGTGGCCAAACATCTTCCGCCGCCCGGCCGTGATGGCCTCGGCGAGCGCTTCTTCACCGAGCTCACCGAGCTGATCACCGCGGCCGGTGGACGCACTCTGAGCCTGTTCTCATCGATGCGCGCGGCGAAGGAAGCCGCCGAGGAACTGCGCGAACGTGTCGACGTGCCGATCCTGTGTCAGGGCGACGATGCGACCGGCGCCCTGGTGCGACGGTTCGCCGAAGACGAGCCCACGTGCCTGTTCGGGACGTTGTCGCTGTGGCAGGGCGTCGATGTACCCGGCCCGTCGTGCACCCTGGTCACCATCGACCGAATCCCCTTCCCGCGTCCCGATGATCCGCTGCTGACCGCACGGCAGCGGGCGGTCGAGGCCCGCGGCGGCAACGGCTTCATGACGGTGGCGGCGAGCCACGCGGCGCTGCTGCTCGCGCAGGGCACCGGACGATTGCTGCGGGCCACCGACGATCGCGGCGTGGTCGCCGTGCTCGATTCCCGGCTCGCCACGGCCCGCTACGGCGGGTTCCTGGTCGCATCGCTGCCACCGTTCTGGCGTACGACCGACCCGGCCCACGCGCGGGGCGCCCTGAATCGGTTGCGCGAGGCCCGCGTACCGTGACCCGCCCCACCGAGCCGGCCCGGCGCCGCGCGACGTACTCGACCCTGATGCCGTCGATCAACGACCTACGGCTCATCGCCGCCGGCCGACATCGCCGGCTGTGGGAGGTGCTGGGGGCCCAGCCGATCGATGCCGGGGTGCGGTTCGCGGTGTGGGCCCCGCATGCCCGCGGGGTCGGCGTGATCGGCGACTTCAACGACTGGGTTCCGGAGCCGATGCTGGCACGAGAGTCCGGCGTATGGAGCGTGCTGATCCCGCGGGCGCGGGTCGGTTCGCTGTACAAGTTCCGGGTGGTCGGGCCGGACGGGACAGCGCAGGACAAGGCCGATCCGCTTGCGCGCCAGGCCGAACCGATGCCCGGAACCGCATCGGTGGTCACCCGGACCCAGCACCAGTGGACCGACCGGGCGTGGATCGACGCGCGGCGCGACATCGACCCACGGACCCGGCCGATGACCGTCTACGAGGTACATCTGGGATCGTGGCGAGACCGCGTGTCGAACTACCGCGAGCTGGCGATCGAGCTGGGCGCATACGTCTCGGAGATGGGTTTCACCCACGTCGAGCTGCTGCCGGTCACAGAGCACCCGTACGGCGGATCCTGGGGCTATCAGGTGTCGTCGTACTACGCACCGACCGCCAGATACGGTGCGCCGGATGATTTTCGGGCTTTCGTCGACCATCTGCATTCGCTGGGCATCAGCGTGCTCATGGACTGGGTTCCCGCCCATTTCCCGAAGGATGCGTGGGCACTCGGCCGGTTCGACGGAACCGCGCTCTACGAGCATGCCGACCCCCAACTCGGCGAGCATCCCGATTGGGGCACGTACGTCTTCGACTTCGGCAGCCCCCAGGTACGCAACTTCCTGATCGCCAACGCGCTGTATTGGATCGAAGAGTTCCATGTCGACGGGCTGCGCGTGGATGCGGTGTCGTCGATGCTGTACCTCGACTACTCACGGCCGGCGGGAAGTTGGACCCCCAACCGGTTCGGCGGCAACGAGAACATCGAGGCCCTGGAATTCGTCCGCGAGCTCAATGACGCCGTCCACCAGGCCTTTCCCGGTGTCGCGATGATCGCCGAAGAATCGACGGGCTGGCCGGGTGTCACCCGCCCGACCGCACTCGGTGGCCTCGGCTTCACCCTCAAATGGAACCTCGGCTGGATGCACGACACACTCGGCTATCTGCGAAACGATCCGGTGCACAGGAGTTTTCACCACGGTCGCCTCACGAGTTCGCTCCGCGAGGTCGACGCCGAGGCTCACCTGCTGCCCATCAGTCACGACGAGGTCGTCCACGGCAAGGGCACGCTGTGGACTCGGATGCCGGGCACCGAATCAGGTCGTGCGGCCAATGTTCGGGCGATGCTCGCCTACCAGTGGTGCCATCCGGGCAAGCAGCTGCTCTTCATGGGACAGGAATTCGGCCAAGTCCGGGAGTGGGCGGACGATCGCGAGCTCGACTGGGAACTGTTGCGGAACAACATCGGCGCCGGATTGCGGCTGCTGGTCGGCGACCTCAATCGCCTTGCGGCCACTCGCCCAGAGCTGCACGGCCTGACCGCGGGCAGTATCGAATGGATCGATGACTCGGACGCCGCCGGCAACATCATCGCCTTTCTGCGGCGGCCGGATCCGCGCACCGACCAGGAAACCGACTGCTTGGCCTGTGTTTTCAACTTCTCGGGGGTCGATCGCCACGACTACCGGGTCGGCCTTCCGCAGGCCGGTCGCTGGACCGAACTGCTGAACACCGCTGCCGTCGAGTACGGCGGCAGCGGTGTCGGCAATCTCGGATCGGTACGTGCCACCGGCTTCGGCTGGCACGGCCGCCCGGCGTCGGCGGCGATCACGATTCCGGCCTGCTCGGCGATCCTGTTGACGCCGGAACCGTTCGACACGAATCCCGCAGATGCGTAGTCGCGCAGCCGCATCGCGCTGGTTCACCGCGCTCGCGGCATTGGTGAGCATCGTTCTGATCGCCTCGGGATGCAGCGATTCGCATACCCGATCCGCGGCGGCCAGTTCGGCCACGGATCTGTTCTCCGTCGGCGACCTGCCGTATTCGACCGGTCCGAATGGAATGCGGCCGAATGCCCCTACACCGGCCGAGACTGTCACCGGCACCGACGGCGGCCGCATCGACCGGCTGGTCTCCACCGCCATCGACGACGTTCAGAAGTTCTGGGCGCAGACGTACCCCGCCGTGTTCGGCCATCCGTTCTCCGCCGAGACGCGTCTACAGTCCTGGGACTCCAATTCGCCCGCGGCACCCCAGTTCTGCGGTCAGAACGGTCACGCCTACCCGAACGCCGCCTACTGCCAGGAGGACGACTCGATCGGTTGGGACCGCGGCGTGCTGATCCCGACGTACCAGCGCGCGTTCACCGACATCGGCGTTCTCGCCGTGATGGCACATGAATACGGCCACCGCATCAGCAACCTCGCCGCCATCAACGACTCCTCCGCCCCGGTGGTCAATGAGCAGCGCTCCGACTGTTTTTCGGGGGCATATCTGCACTGGGTGGCGGCCGGACAGTCTCCGGCATTCACCCTCGACTCCACCTCGGGGCTGACGGAGGCCGCGGCGACCATCGCGGCCTCCCGCGATATCCGCCGGACCGCCAACGAGCACGGCACGGCTTTCGATCGGGTCAGCGCCTTCTCGCTCGGCGTCCATGGCGGCGCCGGGGCCTGCCGGGATTTGAATCTCGACGCGATCCACGCACGTCAGTCCAAGCAGCCCGCGCCTTATGACGCGGCCGGAGCGCTTGTGCCGCAGCAGTTCTCCGCAGCCGGCCTTTCCGCGGTGGTCAAGTCCCTGGCCGGTTATTTCAACCCCGGCCCGGCCGCTCCGCAGGTTCGTGCCGCAACGGCCGACTGCACCGGATCGGTTGCGCGACAACCGGTGACGTACTGCCCTTCTTCCAATACCGTGCTCTACGACTCGGACCGACTCACGACGATCGGCCGGGTCGGTTACTCCGGCCCCGCTCCGATCCCGACTCTCATGACCGACGGATTCAGCGCATACTCGCTCGTCGCGTCCCGGTACGCACTGGCCGTGCTGCACGGCCGTGGCCAGCCGACAGACCGGCCGAGCACGGCGGCGATGGCGGCCTGCATGACCGGGCAATGGGCGGCTGCGACCCGCGATGTCGGCGACTTCACCTTGGGTCCCGGAGATGTCGACGCGGCGGTCTCGGGATTGCTGGACAACGGATTGGCCGCCAGCGACGCCGAGTCCCGGACCCTTCCGAGCGGGCTGACCCGCGTCGACGCTTTCGGCAGCGGCTATCTGGGCGGACCTACGGGATGCGATCGGTATCGGACGTGAGTCCGCGATCAGTACAGCGCGCGGGCGAGTTTACGACGGGCCCCTACGATATCCGGATCAGCCGGATCGAAGAGCTGCAGTAGTTCGAGCAGCCGGGTCCGCACCTGGTCGCGCTCGTCACCGGCGGTCTGCTTGACCGTCTCGATCAGCAGGTCGAACGCCTGGGTCTGCTGCTGCGCCAACACCATTCCGTCCGCCTGCACGAGCCGAGCCGCGACGCTGTCACCGTCGCCGTCCCCTGGTTCATAGCCCTGAGCACGGACGAGGAACTCCAGATTCCGAACGGCCAAAGCGGCTTCGGTGTTACCCGGCTCGGATGCGCTGATCTCGCGGTACTGCGCGAGCGCGCCGTCGATATCGCCATCGGCGAGCAGTGCCTCCGCGGCTTCGACTCGCGGATCGACGGGGGCCGCAGCCTCTGGATCACCGGGCATCCCGGTCAGGGACGCCCCTACTTTGGCGAGGATCTCCTCGACCCACCCGTTGATCTGGCCGGCCGATTGCACGCCCTGGAACGCGGCGACCGGCTGACCATCGGCGATGGCGATCACCGTGGGAACCGATTGCACGCCGAATGCCTGCGCGATGCGCGGATTCTCGTCGATGTCCACCTTCGCGAGCACCCAGGCGCCGTCGGCCCCTTCGGCGAGTGCCTCGAGCGTCGGCGACAGTTGTTTGCAGGGTTCGCACCACGTGGCCCAGAGGTCGACGAGCACGAGAACCTGAGTGGAGCGCACCAGCACGTCGGCCTCAAAGCTCGCCTCGGTGACGTCGAAGACCGCCGGGACCGCACCGGCGGCGGAGCCGGCATCCGAATTGTCGGTGCCTGGCGACGACGGAGCGGCCGGGGCCTGCGCCGCGCGCTGTTTCGCTTCGGCTCGCTCTTTCAGCGCCGAGAGATCAACCGCCCCGGACATGGCCGCGGCCTGCGCCATCGCCTGCTGTCGTGCTGCACCAGAAGAAGGTCGTGTCACGATTCCAGTCTCTCACCCTCGCGCGTTCGGCCGTCTGGCGGCTGCGGCGGCTATGCCGCGGGGGCCGGCACCGGCTCGACGGCTGCAGCATCCGACAGCTCGGCCAGATGCCCGCGCCGCTGCGCCCACAGCTCGAAGACGATGCTGCCGAACGGCGGAATCGACGAGAAGAGAGCCCAGGCGGTGACCTTGAAGTTCCACTTCAGCGCCCGCGCGGTCAGCAGCGAGACGACGACGAAACAGACGAAGACGACGCCGTGGACCATGCCCGGCACGAACGTCGCCGATTCATTGTCGGCGCCGTACTTGACTGCCATCGAGATCAGCAATGCAAGCCAGGTGATCGCTTCCAGGATCGCGATGAAGCGGAAACGCTTGGCGGGGGTACTCAGGTCAAACAGCTGCATGCCCCCATTGTGCCTGATCGATCCGGGTTCTACTACTTCGCGTCGTAGAACCCGGACCTAGGCGACCGCTACTTCTTGGGCACGCGCACGATCAGGGCGTCGCCCTGACCGCCGGCACCGCACAGTGCCGCGGCGCCCACGCCGCCGCCGCGCCGAGCGAGCTCGAGGACCAGGTGCAGCGTGATGCGGGCGCCTGACGTTCCGATCGGATGCCCGATCGCGATCGCGCCGCCGTTGACGTTGACCTTCTCGGGGTCCAGCCCCAACTCCTGCACCGAGGCGAGGCCGACCGCGGCGAACGCCTCGTTGATCTCCACCAGATCGAGATCGGCGGGCGAAATACCTTCACGCGCACAGGCTTTGACGATCGCGTTGGCCGGCTGCAGCTGCAGCGTCGAGTCCGGTCCGGCGATGTTGCCGTGGGCGCCGATCTCGGCGATCCACTCCAGGCCGAGCTCGGTCGCCTTCGACTTGCTCATCACGACCACCGCGGCGGCACCATCCGAGATCTGCGACGAGTTGGCCGCGGTGATGCTGCCGTCCTTGCGGAAGGCGGGACGCAGGCCGGCCAGCGACTCGACAGTGGTGTTGGCGCGGATGCCCTCGTCCTCGTTGAACTCGATCGGGTCGCCCTTGCGCTGCGGGATGCTCACCGGCACGACCTCGTCGGCGAACAGGCCGTCTTTCCACGCGGCGGCCGCGCGCTGGTGTGAACGCGCAGCGAACTCGTCCTGCTGCTCGCGGGTGAAGGTGATCTCGTCGTTCTTCTGCTCGGTCAGGGCACCCATCGGCTGGTCGGTGAACACGTCATGCAGGCCGTCGTACGCCAGATGGTCGACCAGCTTGGTGTCGCCGTACTTGAAGCCATCGCGGCTGCCCGGCAGCAGATGCGGGGCCTGCGTCATCGACTCCTGGCCGCCGGCCACGATCACGTCGAACTCACCGGCGCGGATGAGCTGATCGGCCAGCGCGATGGAATCGATCCCGGACAAGCACATCTTGTTGATACTCAGGGCAGGCACATCCCAACCGATCCCGGCCTTCACGGCGGTCTGGCGGGCCGGCATCTGGCCCGCACCTGCGGTCAGAACCTGGCCCATGATGACGTACTGCACGGCCTCGGCCGGGACATTGCCCTTCTCGAGAGCACCCTTGATCGCGATCGCGCCCAGGTCGACGGCGCTGAAGCCCTTCAGGCTGCCCTGCAGGCGGCCGATCGGGGTACGGGCACCGGAAATGATGACGGACGGTTCTGCGGACATGGCTCCTCCTCGATCTGCCGTCTCGGGGCTTGGCGCACGCCGGCGCCGGGTGTGACGGGTTACCCATAATTGTGCGCCGCCCCGCCCGTCGCCACCGCACCGGCCCAGCGATACCGTGGTGGTATGAGCACCGCACCTGCAGATTCCCTCCTCGCCGGGTCCATCGCGGACCTGGTGACCGCCATCGACCATGTCGGTATCGCCGTCTCCGACCTGGAGGCCGCGAAGGCCTGGTATGCCCAGCACCTCGGGCTGGTCGAACTGCACCAGGAGATCAACGCCGAGCAGGGCGTTGTCGAAGCCATGATCGGACCGGCGGGTGGCCCGGCCGGGCAGGCCCTGATCCAGTTGCTCGCTCCGTTGGACGAGACGTCCACGATCGCCAAGTTCATCGACCGCAACGGACCGGGCATGCAGCAGATGGCCGTCCGCGTGACCGACGTCGACGAGGTCGTCCGTCGGCTTACCGACGGCGGGGTTCGCGTGCTGTACCCGCAGGCGAAGCGCGGCACCGCGGATTCGCGGATCAACTTCATCCACCCGAAGGACGCCGGCGGCGTCCTCATCGAACTCGTGGAGCCTGCTGCAGGTCACTGACCGGCGGCAGGACTCCGGCCGGTCACAGAGCGGTCACAAAACCGGATTCCGTGGCGACACGCCGATGGCGGTCGTGGTGGCCCTCAGGCGGACCGCGCTGTGCCGCGTAAGATTTCGCCCATGGCAAACCAATTCGAGCCCGGGGGCGGCCTGCCGTTCGCCATCGCGATGCGCGGCTACGACCGGGACCAGGTCAACGAGTTCTACCGCAGCCGCGACGCCGAGATGCGCGTCATCGCGGCCGACCGCGATGCAGCGACCGCGAACGCAGCCGAACTCGCCCAGCGGCTGGACGATGCTCGTGACGAGATCGACGATCTGCGTCGCGAAGTCGATCACTTGTCGGTCCCGCCGACCACCGCGGAGGGCATGAGCGACCGCATGTCGCGCATGCTCCGGCTCGCCTCGGACGAGGCCTCGGATATCCGCGCCACCGCCCAGGCGGAGGCCGACGAGACGCTGTCCGTCGCCCGCCAAGAGGCCGAGCGGATGCGCAGCGAGGCCAACGCGCTGGCCGAGCAGACCCGCAAGGAGCAAGAAGAAGCCCGTCGCGACCTGAACAATCGCCGCGCCGCAATGGAGTCCGAGCACGAGTCCACGATGCAGGCCGCACGCGACGAGGCCCGCCGCATCGTCGAGGCCGCCACCGCCGAGGCCGAGCAGCTCGACCAGCAGTCGCAGATCAACCGCGACCGCATCCAGGAAGACTTCGACACCACGATGGCCGCTCGCCGCGACAAGGCGATCGCGTTGGTCAACGAGATGGAGACCAACAGCACCAAAGAGGCCAAGGAGCGGGTCGACAATGCGACCGCCGAGGCCGAGCGCATCCGCCAGCACTCGCATTCCATTGCGACGGAGCGTATTACCCGATCGCACGAATTGTCCGAACAGATCCGCCAGCTGCGCGGCCGCATGCTCGGTCAGCTCGATGAGATCCGGCAGCAGCTCGGCGAAGTTCCGACGAAGCTCGCGGCCCTCGACAACGAGCGCGATCTTCTCGATACCGAGACCCATGACCTGATCAACGGCGGGCTGTCGGAGAAGGCCCAGCTCGCCGGCCCAGCCGACCGACGTCGCGCGGACGCCCCGCCGCAGCGGCAGTCCCGGCAGCAGAACCCGGCGCCGTCCGGCCGGTCGCTGCCGCCGGTCGCCGACTCGGCGGACATCCCGCAGGAGACTGAGCAGCTGTACGGCTACCGTTCACGTCCCGCCGACGGAAATGACGCTCCCGCCTACCGCTGACGCTTCGTCTCGACGGTCAGCGAATCGGTCGACGGGTACGACGGCCGCGCCAACAGCCACTGTGCCAATGGCGCCGGTCGTCCGCCCCGTCCGCACCGGCCGGCCATGCCACGATGTGGGCCACCCCGATCGCGATCTCATGGTCACAGCCGGGACAGCGATAGGACTTGACCGCACGCGCACCTGGCACCGCACGCACCTGGTAGTCGGTGCCATCGGGGCCGGCTTCGATCCGATCGCTCCCCAGACCTGACAGTACCGAGTGCTGCGGAGCCGGACGGTTGTTGCGCCGCGGCATCAGAACAGCCGGAACTCGTTGCTCTCGGTGCCGCGCAGCGCGTCGTAATCCAGGACGACGCAACGGATTCCACGATCCTCGGCGAGGGTACGGGCCTGCGGCTTGATCTGCTGAGCGGCGAATACTCCTTGCACGGGCGCCAGCAACGGATCCCGGTTGAGCAGTTCGAGATATCTGGTCAACTGCTCGACGCCATCGATCTCACCGCGGCGTTTGATCTCGACGGCCACCGAAACCCCGTCCGAATTCCGGCACATCAGGTCGACCGGACCGATGGCCGTCATGAATTCCCGCCGGACCAGCGACCAGCCGGTGCCGAGGGTCTCGACGTGCTCGGCGAGGAGCTCCTGCAGATGCGCTTCGACGCCGTCTTTCACCAGGCCCGGATCGACCCCCAGCTCATGGCTGGAATCGTGCTCGATCTCCTCGATGGTGATGCGTAGCTGCTCGTCTGCCTTGTTGGTGACGATCCACAGCGTCCGGCCGTCGTCCGTGGTGTCCTCGGCGAGCCAGCAGGGCGGGCTCATCCAGTTCAGCGGCTTGTACGCGCGGTCGTCGGCATGGACGCTCACCGAGCCGTCCGACTTGATCAGAAGCAGTCGCTTCGCCATCGGAAGATGAGCGGTGAGCCGGCCAACGTAGTCGACCTGACAGGTCGCGATCACTAGACGCACCCGTCCACTCTAGAGGCCGCGCCGGCGGTTCAGTGCAGCGGTGAAGCCCCGATGAGGAAATCCTCTGCAGCAGAGACTGCTTCGGGCAACGACCGGTAAATATGATTGCGTGCCGATTCGACGGCGGCCATGAGTTTGCCCTGCCGCACCGCGTCCAGCGTCCACGCGCCAGCCTCTTGAGAGAGCACCCGATCCGGATCGACCACGAACCCCAGCCGATCGTTGCTTTGCAGCTGGGCCCGCAAACCGAACAGCATGCCACGGGACAGCCGATCCGCGCTCTCGACCCGCTCCAGGTTCAGGATCGCTGCATCGAATCGCTGGGCGTCCGCATCCAACCGCTGCAGCACCGACTCCATGCTCGTGAACGTGAGCGGGCCCTGCAGGTCGTACACGCGGACCCGATCGCGGCGTGCCCGCAGTATCGACTCCGCTCGATCATCCCGCGGAGTTCCCGACGGCACCTCGCGAATGTCGTATGACGAGCGCACTGTCACCCGCCCCTCCCCGGTGACGTTGAACATGTGCAGGCCCAGGTCCGCGGACAGCCGGCGACAGGCCGTCACTCCGCGCACGCTGTTGCCATGCTCGTCCAGCCGGGGAGAGAAGACACCGATGCCCAGCTGACCGGGCAGCACCGCCATCAGCGCCCCGCTGACGCCACTCTTGGCCGGCAGGCCGACCGCAGACACCCAATCGCCGGCGCCGTCATACATGCCACAGGTGGTCATCACACTCAAGACCCGGCGCACGACATCGGGGGCGCACACCTCGCGACCAGTCCGCGGGTTGTTTCCGCCGGCGGCGAGCGTCGCAGCGATGACGGCCAGATCTTCGGCCGTCACCTCCACCGAACACTGCCGGAAGTAGAGATCAACGGCCAGCTCTGGGTCTACATCCAGAATTCCGAGGCTTTCCAGCATGTAGGTGATCGCTCGATTGCGAGCGCCGGTCGCCTTCTCCGACTGATAGACCGCCTCGTCGACAACGAGACTCCGGCCGGCGAACGCCGAATAGCAATCCAGCAACCTGCCGAAGCCCGCGATTGGGTCGTCCGGTTCACACACGAGAGACGCCGCGACGATCGCCCCGGCGTTGATCATCGGATTCTTGGGCCGATGAGTCAGCCGGTCAACACTGATTTCGTTGAACGCCTCGCCGGAGGGCTCCACGCCCAGCTTCGCATCGACCGCCTCAAACCCTTTGAGGGACAACGCAAGCGCATACGTGAGCGGCTTCGACACCGATTGGATCGTGAAATGCGTGTGGGCGTCGCCGACCGTGTAGAGCGAACCGCGGTGCATCGCCAGCGCGAGACCGAACTGATCCGGATTCACCGCGCCGAGCTCCGGAATGTAATCCGCCACTTGACCGTCGCCGGTATCGACACAGGTCAATGCAATTTGATCCAGATAACGTTGCACCAGCGAGGGCATGCTTCGAAGTGTACAAACCCATGGCGGCCACATGCCCATGAAAATGCTAAAGGCCCCACCTGGTGGTGGGGCCTTCAGCGGATGTTGTGTTCGGCGGTGTCCTACTCTCCCGCACTGGTTAGGGTGCAGTACCATCGGCGCTCGCTGGCTTAGCTTCCGGGTTCGGGATGGGACCG
>Ga0265327_10002049_pt1 | contig 22665 bp, 23 predicted proteins | sample 41621metaG_FD_202089 | JGI IMG/M metagenome (GOLD analysis project Ga0265327, IMG submission 202089) | Rhizosphere microbial communities from Carex aquatilis grown in University of Washington, Seatle, WA, United States - 4-16-21 metaG | ecosystem: Host-associated > Plants > Roots > Rhizosphere...
GCGCGATCCGCTCCCACTGACCATCGCTCAGCACCAGCCGATCCATCACACCCAAGACTGCCTCCAAAAAGCAGTCTTGAATCACGCTTCGGCTTCAGCCGGAATCCCTAGAGTCCACAGGACCTAGGGCTTCCAGCTCTTCCCCACGGTCTAAGAGGGCCTATCGACAATGGTTCGCGGTCCGTCCTTGTAGCCGCTACGGTGTTGGTCGCCGATCCATCGAACGTCCAGCGGGCCCCCTATCGATGTCCTGGGGCGTCGCCGGACTGCGTCAAACTCCCCCTGGGCCACCGGGCGGCCATGTCCCGCCACCGGCGGTACTGATCGGCCTTGTCTGGCGCTGGGTCGACCTGGTGCTTCAGCCAGAAATCGAACCAGTCGCTGGAACGCGCCATGGCCGAGAGCTTGGAGAGGGGACGATGGAAGGCGTGGGTCTCGCCGACGAAGGCGACAAGTTCCGTTGGCGTCCGGGCTTCTCTGAGGGCCGTGTCCAGCTCCAGCCCGGCCGGCGCCACGTCCCCGGTGAAGAGCTGCATCAGCGGGCCGCTGAAGTCGCCGGCGCGGAGCGACGGTGACAGGGCGCGATAGTTGCCGATGGCCACGGGGTCGAAGGGCGACCCGCCATAGAGGCGCTCATAGAGGCGCCTCACCAGGTCGCCCCGCCAGTAGCCGCTGGCGTTGTAGAAGCCGGTGTCCGCGCTGATCCCGGCCCGGAACATCGACGATTGGCTGAGCGTGAGCATGGTGACGATGCCGCCGCGGCTGTAGCCGGCGATGCCCAGGGCCAGGGGATCGGCGCTCCCGCGATCGATCCAGACCCTGGCGGCCGCCTCCATGTTGGCCACCGCCTCAAGCGCTGCCGCGTCCTGAAGCCTCGCCACCGGGACGGCGACGTCGGCGCCGCTCAGCGCCGACAGGGCGGCGGTGTCGATCGTTCGCTCGTTGACCGAAAGCACCAGGTAGCCGTGCTCGGCGAAGACCTGCAGGGGAAAGTCCCATTGGAAGGCCTCGTCGGCGAAACGGTTGCGGGCGTCGGCGGCGTGCGTGACGAGCAGCGTGGGGTAGCGGCGATCGGGCCGGAAGTCCCTCGGGTAGGTCACGTAGCCCCAGCCCGGATGGCCCCGGCTGTTGGTCCAGGTGAAGACCTCCGACCGCAGGGGCGCGATCGACTGGTAACGCGTGTTGGGATCGGCGAGGGGACGGATCTCGCCCGTCCGCAAGCGAACCGCCACGAGCCTTGGCGCCTGCGTCAGGCTCTGCTCGCTGCAGACCCCAATCGAAAGACTTCGGTCGAAGCTGCAATGGCTGAGGTCGACCGGCGTCGTCGCCAGGCGCTGGCCGGCTTCGGAGGCCGGATAGCTGAACAGTCCGAAGCGGTCCCGGTAGAGGGCGCCGAAGATCGCCCGGCCGTCTTCGCCGCGCCAGGCGCCAAGGGCGCCGCCGAGCGCGCTGAAGTCAACGGGACCCAGGTCCTCAAGCATCCTTCCCGCGTCGTCGATCCTGCGCAGCGACCAGTCGCCCGTCGCGCTTCGCACGGGCGCCAGGGCGCCCGCGTTCAAGGGTGCGGCCGTCGGCCCTGGCGCACCCGGCGGCTCCAGGTCGGCGCGGCCGCTTCGACGATCAAACCGGCCCGTACGCTCCACCACGCCCCGGGCCTCCAGGAAGGGCATGGCGTAGACCAGGATGTTGTTGTCCGACCAGGCTATGCGTCCGGGCTGGACGATGCGCTCGGCCAGGCCCCGCGATCCCGGCCAGGCGGCGATCCTGAGGTCCTGTCCGGACGCAGCGTCGGCCACGCGCAGTTCGAGGGCCGCCGCCCGAACCTCGGAATAGAAGTCCGCGGGCATGGCCAGGGCCGGGTCATAGACGACCCCCTTGAGGTTGGGGTTGTCCGCGTCGCCCGGCGCTATCGGCACGGCGTTGAGATACCAGAAGGCCGATCCGTCCCGGTTCCAGCCGTAGGCGATGACCCCGGTCTCGCGCCGCGGCTCGTCGGCGCTCGAGGCGATGCCGTCGGCGCCGCCCACCGGAACGGTCGGCCGGACCACGAGGGGCGTGAGGCGGCCGGCCTCGTCGACGCCGTAGAGCTGCACCCCGTGGCCGACGTCGGCCCGCAGCGTCCAGCCTCGGCCGAGGGGCCGCGCCTGCAGGTCTCCCAGATATCGGGCGTCCAGCACCTTCCTGGCCCCCGCGCCGCCGAGCGCGGCCAGGTAGAGGCCGTAGCGGTCGCCGTCGTCGGCGATGGAGGGCTGGCGAAGGACGAAGGCGGCCGTCCGGCCGGCGTCGTCCACCGCGGTGCTCTCGATGCGCGTGACCTCGACGATATCCGGCTCTGTCCATGGCCTTGTCGGCCCCGGGCCCGGCCCGGAGGCCCGAAGGGTCGCGGGCAGGGTGAGCGCCTGGACTTGGGTCGCCGCGACCCAGGCGAGGGCGCAAAGGCCCATCGCGCCCAAGCGGGCGGCGCCGACATGACATCCTTGCATGACTGCCGCCTACCAGCGCTTGGTCACCTGGAGGGAGACGAAGCGGCCGAGGGCGTCGGCGTTGGAGGGATCATAGCCGACCGCCAGGGGAACCGGACCGTTGTAGAACGGCGGGTCGCTGTCCAGTAGGTTGCGCACGCTGGCGGTCACCGTCAGGCCCTCCAGCGGTCCGGATGGCGTGTGGGATCGCCACTCGACCTGCAGGTCCGCCGTCGCCCAGGGGTCGATGCGGGCGCCCTTGAGGTCATGATAGCCGCCGACATAGTTGAGGGCGCCCCGCACAGCGAAGTCGCCGTGGGTCCAGGTGGCCGAACCACGCGCCCGCAGGCTGGTCGGGTTGCCGGGCGTGTCGAGGTAGCTCACCGCCGGCGCCACGGCGGTGGTCTGGCGCTCATAGCGGTAGAGGTGCGAGGCGCTGGCCTCGAAGTCGATGCGATCCGCTCCGGCGGTGATGGCGTAGCGCGCCGAGATGTCGACACCGGAGACACGCAGAGCCGCCGAGTTGACGAAGCCCGCGTTGACGATCGCGCCGAAGGCGTTGGCCGGAAAGGCGCCGGGCGAGGTGTAGCGCGGATCGTTCAGCAGGGCCTGCACCAGGGCCTCGTCGGACGGCTTGTTCGGGTCAATGGTCGTGACGAAGGGACCGAAGGCCGGATCGATGAGGGCCGTGGACAGGTTCTGCAGCACCGGCTGTTCGATGCGGTCAGTGAACCGGGTGTCGAACCAGGTCGCGCTCAGCGTCAAGCCGGGCAGGGCGCGCGGCGCGACGTCGAAGCCGGCGGTCAGGGTCCTGGCTTTCTCCGGCTTCAGGTCGCGGTTGCCGCCCACGGTGTAGAGAGCCAGGACAGAGCCGTTCGCGGCCGGAAGGAAGGTCGCGCCGATCTGGCTGGCCATGAACTCCTCGGAGAGCGCCGGAGCCCGAAAGGAGCGACCATAGGTGAATCGCACGCCGATCCCTTCGGCCGGCGACCAGAGGACGCCGAGCTTGGGGTTCACCGTCGTGCCGACGTCGTCATAGCGCTCGGCCCGAAGCGCCGCCGAGATCTCCAGGCGCCGGATCCCGGGAATGGCGTTGGCCGCTCCAACCACAGGCGCCCGCGCTTCGACGAAGCCGGCGGCGATGTTGCGCTGGAAGGGACCAAGGAGCGTGCTGGTCGGCACGTCCTGGGCGTGCAGGACATATTGCGCCTGGCGATAGGTCTCCCGGCGAAACGAGACGCCCGCGGCCAGCTTCGCCGGTCCGCCCGGCAGACTGAACACCGTGCCGTCCGCCTCGGCGTTCGCGCTGGCGACCTGCGTCTGGGAGAAGACCTTCGAATAGCCGCTGTTGATGAAATCCAGCACGGTCCGCGAGTTGGCGGCGCCGGCGCCGAACGGGTTGAAATAGCCGTCCCGCGCCGCGCTGAAGCTGGTCTTCGGATCGTCCGGCGCGGTCCCCAACGCCTCGCGCAGGAAGGCCGGATCGATGATCCCGGTCGCCTGCGCGCCGGCGTGTTCCTGGGCGTAGGCGGTGTAGACCTCGCCCTTCCAGTCGCCGCCGAGGTCGATGTCGGCGCCCAGGGTGAGGCCGAGGTTGTCCGAGCGGCCGAAAGCCCGCGGCGAGCCCACGTCCCTGAAGAAGGAATAGGCGATCAGCTCGGACGTGGTCGCGTTGGGGGACACGAAGTACGGGTTGTTGGTGTTGACCCTCAGCGTCGCCAGCGAGGGCGTCCCCGCATAGGCGTAGGTCCGATCACTGAACCGCACGTCGCCCGAGAGCGTGATGCGGCCGGAGACCTGCTGGCGGGCCGCTACGTAGACGCTGTGCCGGTCCGTCCTGGGCAGGAGGTCCGCCCCCTGGTTGGGCTCGCCCGGGTTGGTCTGGCCGGCCAGGAAGTCACCGGGCGTGAGCGCGACGCCGTCCTTCGGCGCCGGGATCGCCCAGCCGACCTTGTAGGCGCCGAGGGCCGGATCGAAGACGACGATGTTGCCCGGCGAGGCGTAGAAGAACCGCTGGTCGGTCCCGCCGAACGGCCGCAGGTCGCCGCTGGCCGTGTAGGGCCGGGCAGAGTAGGCGAGGGGGTCCTGATGCTCGAACTCGTAGGAGGCCAGCAGGCTGCCGGTGGCCCAACGGAACCCCACCGTCTGTGCGGCCTGGTATTGCGTCGCCCCGCCGGCCGCCCCACCGACGCGCGCCCGGGTCTCGGCTCCCTCGAAATCGCGTTTGAGGATCACATTGACCACGCCGCCCACGGCGTCGGAGCCGTAGAGCGCCGAGGCGCCGTCCAGCAGGACGTCGACGTGGTCGACGGCCGCCGTCGGAACGGTGGACAGGTCCGCGAAATCGCCATTGTAGCCGGTGCCGGCGAGGCGGCGGCCATTGATCAGGACCAGCGTCGCGGCATTGCCCAGACCGCGCAGGTTCACGCCCGACGACAGGAAGGTGTTGGTCCCGGTGGTGTCGGCGGCGGTGAGGGCGGAGGTCGGGGTTCCGGTGCCGCTGAAGTTCTGCGGCAGGGCCTCGATCGCCTCGGAGACTGTCCCATAGCCCGACCGGTCGATGGCTCCCCGGTCCAGCTGGACGAGCGGGGAGGGGCCCCGTGAACTTCCATGGATCAGGCTCCCGGTCACGACGACCTCGGACAGCTGCTGCGGCGCCATGGCGACAGCCGGGCCGGCCGGCTCCGCCGCCGGCTGCGCAGCGAGCTTGAGCACCAGGACCCTGGGACCGGTCCGCTCGAAGGTGATGCCGCTGCCCACGAGAAGGCGACGCAATCCCTCTTCCGGCGCGAGCGCGCCCTTCAGGCCCGGCGTGCGCCGGCCGGTGACGAGGCCGGCGTCGAACATCAGCTGCTGGCCGCTCTGGCGGGCGTACTGCACCAGGGCCGCGCCGAGCGGGCCCTGCGCGATGTCGAAGTTGACGGTGGCCGGCGCGGCGATCGCCGGGATCGGCGCCAGCAGGGCCGCCGCGAGCGCGGTGCGGACGAGCCGCGGGTCGCGGCGGCGATTGGGTGTCGAATGGATCACGTCAGGTCCCCTCCCCGGGAGCGCGCCGCCGGGCTTTGTCCCGGATCGGCGCTGGGGAAGAGACGCGGAAGACCCAGGCGCACCCTGGGGCGGGGCAAGATTTTTTCAGCCCGCGGGGGCGCTTGCGGCCGCGCGGACAAGGCGGACGCCGCCTCCGGGTCCAGGGTGCGCCGACAAGGCGTGAAGGGCGCAGACCGCGGAGACAAAGGCGTCCGTATCGCCGCTGTCGAAGACGCCTGTCACCGGAACCTGGCCAATGGCGGGGTCTTCGAGGGTCACCTTTCGGCGGCTGTATCGGTTCACCTCCGCGATGGCCTGTGACAGCGGCAGGCCCTCGAAGACGACGTGACCGCTGGTCCAGCCCGTCGCCGCCTGCACATCGACCTCGCGTGTCCGGGGCGCCGCGTGATCGGTGGTGATCTGCTGACCGGGCCTCAAGGTCCACATCGTCGGCGCCGGGCCGCCGCCGGCGCGGACCTGGACCACCCCTTCCACCAGGGTCGCCCTGACCTCGTCGCCGTCGCGGCGCACGTCGAACCGCGTGCCGATCGCCCGCACCGAGGTGGCGCCGGCCTCGACCACGAACGGCCGCCTTGCGTCGTGGGCGACATCGAAGAATGCCTGTCCCCGCACCAGCTCGATGTGACGCTCACCGCCGCTCAGGCGGACGATGACCTTGCTGTCTGTGTCGAGGCGGAGCCTGGAGCCGTCCGCCAGCCGCACGAGGCGTTGCTCGCCCACGGTGGTGGAAAGGACGCCGCGCGACAGCACGCCGTAGGCGACGACCGCGATGGCCAGGGCGCCGGCCATGGCCGCGCCGGCGATCCACGGGGCGCTGAACCGGCGATGGCCTCCCGACGCTTCTGCGCCGCGGGCCAGGGCGGCGGCGATGGCGATGTCGACCTCGGGCTCGCCCTCCAGCTTGCCCATCGCCTTCCATTGGGCTTCGACGGCGCTGTAGGCAGACCGATTGCCGGGCGACTGGCGCCAGACCCGGAACTCTTCCAGGGTGCTCAGCGAGACCGAGCTCGTCCTGAGGCGGGCGAACCAGGCCGCCGCCTCTTGCTCGGCCCGGTCCCTGATCCCTGGCGGGTCGCTCATGGCGTCGGCTCGCTAGTCCCGCAGATGTTTGGCGCAGTGCGCAAGCGCCTGTGACATCCGCCATTCGACGACTTTCACGCTGACGTTGCAATGCTCGGCGATCTGGCCATAGGTCATGCCGGCGTAGCGGTTCAACACGTAAACATCCCGGTAGACAGCGGGCATGGCGTGAAGGACCTGCTTATAGAGCAGGCGTTCGACCTGGTCGGCCTGGTTCGCCGGTTCCTCCGCCTGGCTGGCTGTCTGAGCGTCCATGGCTCTCGCGGCGACGGCGCGCCGGCGCCCCTGGTCGCGGGCCAGGTTGGCGGCGATGCGCGACAACAGGGCCTTGGGGTGGCGGATCTCGCGGGCGTCCTGAAACCGGGCCAACCGAAGATAGGTCTCCTGCACCAGGTCTTCGGCGGCCTCGGCCCCGTGGCGCCGGCTGAGGCTCTTGCGCAGCCAGGCGGCGTAGCGGTGGTAGAGCAGGGCGAGCGCCGGGGCGTCCAGGGGCGCTTCGCCGACGACCGGCGAACCCGATGGGAGCGTTTCGCCGGGTTCAGAGACGATCAGACTTTCGGGGCCGCCAGGCCCCGCGGGTGCGGTCAGGATCTTCGACGGTCGCCTCATGGCCTCGCCCTGGACTAGCGAGGCGGCGCCCGACGGCATCCGGGTGTAGAGAACATGCTTGAGGCATGCGCCGACGCCTTTAGCCTTTCGGCCTGGACATACGCGTCGGCCACGCCGGACTTAGGCCGTGCGCGGAACCGTTTTCTCAAGCGAGGTTCTCAAGCCTCGGCGCCGCGTGTCGGCGACGCGATGCAAGCCTAGGGCGAATTTCGCCCGATGCGCAAGAGTAGGTCGGAAAGCCGTACGCGGCCGATCGGCGACGCAACCTGGATTTGGCCAACGCCTCGTCAAGGCCGGGCGTGTCGTCGCCATGCGCGCCCCGCATTGCTGCGGCCAGACGGCCGCTCGCCCAGACGCTCTCCCCAATGGCCTGCCGGCGCTCTTGTGTCGGACGCCGTCTTCCCCAGATGGGAACAAGACAGAGGAGGTCGCCGTGGCGTCACCGTTCGATGGGTTTGAGGTCGAGGCGGAGCGGAGACCTGATGCGGACGCCTATTGGTTCGATCTGGACCGGGCGCTTTCGGCGGTCGTCGCCCTGGAAGCCCGCGTCCCCGACGACGCCTTCACAGCCGTCGCGCTGGGAACCGAGCGTCTCGGAAATGGAGTGGTCATCGGTCCTGGCGGTCTTGTCCTGACCGTCGGCTATCTCATCACAGAGGCTGAAGACGTGACCCTGACGCTCAATGACGGCAGGCGGGTGGCGGCCCATCCGCTGGGCGTGGATTCCGTGACAGGCTTCGGCCTCGTGCAGGCGCTCGAGCCGCTGGACCTTTCCCCGATGGCCCTGGGCGACTCACGGCGCCTGGAGGCCGGCAGCCCGGTGCTGCTCGCCGGCGGCGGCGGGCGCGCCCATGCCGCGGTCGGACGTGTGCTCACCCGCATGCCCTTCGCGGGCTACTGGGAATACCTGCTGGAGGACGCGATCATGGCCGAGCCGGCCCATCCGCACTGGAGCGGCGCGGCGTTGGTCGGCGACGACGGCGCGCTCCTGGGCATAGGTTCGCTGAGCCTGCAAAGGCGAACCTCGCACGGGCCGCGCCCGCTCAACATGTTCATTCCCATCGCGTTGCTGACGCCGATCCTGGACGACCTGGCCCGCGGCAAGCCCGCCCATCCGCCGCGGCCCTGGCTGGGCTTGCTGGCCGGGGAAGTCAGCGACCACGTCCTCGTCGTCGGCGTCAATCCGCGGAGCCCGGCGGCGCGGGCCGAGTTGCGCGAGGGGGATGTCATCCTGGCTGTGGGCGGCGTCGAGGTCGACGACCTCGCGGACTTCTACAGGCGGATGTGGGCCCTGGGACCTGCCGGAACCCTCGTTCCTCTGCGCATCCGGCGCGACGAGGATGTCTTCGAGGTCGAGGTTCGCTCGGCTGATCGCGGGGCGATGTTGCGCAAACCCAGGCCCCATTGAGATTTGACCGATCGGCCGACCAACCCGCGCCGGAGGCTGGCCCCAAGCGCTGTCCTCGCTCCGGCGGGCTGCGCCGCGAAAGCGCTTGCCATTGCGCGCAAGGATTGCGCCAATCGCGCCGGCGAAGCTTGACCAGGCGCGAACCTGGCGGGCGTGGGGGAAACGGCGATGCTGGCGAAGCTCGAGACCTTCTATCTGTCCATCCTTAGGGTCGTCGTGCTCGTGGCCGCCACCTTGGCTTTGGTGGTCGTGGCCATCGCGCTCGCCGCCTCTGCGCCGACCCTGGTCAGCCTGTTGGATCACAAGCCTCCCGCTGCGGAAATCCCCGGTGGCAGCCTGGGAGATTGGGTCGCCGAGAAGAACGCAACGGCGCAGACGTCTCCTGACGTCGTAAACCCGGCGACCGAAGCCGGGCCCACAGGCGTTCCCCTCAGCATCTCCCAGGCGGCGGCGATCATCTCCGCCTACATCCGCGATCGGAGCCACGCCAACATCGACGTCGGCATGCTGACCCAGGCGCTTGTGAAACAGCAGGCCACCGTGCCGGCGGCCGACCGGAACGCCTATGGCGATAGTCTCCTGGCTCTCGCCGCCCAGCTCAAGGCCTCGACGGGGCGGCCGTTGAGCCTTGAGAACGTCGGCGCCCTCATCGAGTGGCATCTCCAGAAGTTCAAGGATCACGTGGAAGCCGTGGCGGCGGAGAAGGCGCTTCAGGCGCAGCGGGGCCAGTTGGCGTTGATCGTCGCGGCGGGCGGCTTCGGCGTCTTCCTGATGATCGTGTTCTGCTTCCTGGTGGTGAAGATCGAGCGCAACCTGCGACTGGTCCACACGGTGGCCGAGCCCGCGCGCCCGGGGGCCGCGCATGGCTAGGTCGAAGGCGGCGGCGGTTTCGCTTGCGGGGTTGTTCCTGGTCAGCCTCCACCTGGCGTCATGCCAAAAGCCGGCGGCGTCCACCGCCACGCCCGTCAATACGACCCTGGCGGGGGACGCTGGCGCGGATACGGCGGCCACCCAGGCGGACACCTCGGCGATGGGGGCGGATTCATCGGCGGCTGCCACGAACAGTGACCCGGCGGAAGGCGTCCCAAGCGGCGCTCCAGCTGAGCCGGCGGCCTCCGAAGCGCCTGCCGAGACGCCCATGGTCATCACCCGCCCCGATTGGGTGCGCAGGCCCAACGCCGAGGACATGGCGCGCTACTACCCGGATGGGGCGCAGCGCATGGACGTGGATGGACGCGCGACGATCAACTGCGGCGTGACCCGCTATGGCACGCTGACGGACTGCACGGTGCTCCAGGAAACGCCTGAAGACATGGGCTTTGGCGCCGCGGCCGTGAAGCTGGCGGAGTTCTTCCGGATGAACGTTAGGACCCAGGATGGCGCTGCTGTCGAAGGCGGGCGTGTCACCATCCCGATCCGGTTCACGACACCCAAGGGATAGAGGCGAGCGCAGCCGTTATTGCTGCCGGTCCAAAGGACGGCCATGCGCCAGTTGCGGACATTCGTTCCGGTCTCCGCAGTCGCGCCCTAAGCGGACCTTCCGAATGTCAGGGACGGGTGGCTTGCGGTCATTGCCTGGCCGTCATCGATAGACCGATATTTGCGTGGCCACCTGGACCTCAACTCATCCGATGCCGGAACGGTGCGCCGACTTCGATGGCGAACCGATTCAACAACTCACCGCCTCGCTCTGCAGCGGGGCGCGACCCCGCTGCCGGAAGGATGCGCTCGTGGGACGATGGGCCGCGTCGGGCGAGCACCGGCCACGGTGGAGCCAAATCGCCCGCCACCTCGTGTGCGCCACGGATGAGGCAACAAACGAGACTGCGAGCAGGTCCTGGCCGGTGTCGGAGCGCAGTTGGGGCTGCCGATGGCAACTGGCGCGTGTTTCCCGCCTCTAGAGGTCCCTCCTGACTCCCGGCGGCGCGCTCGGCGCTGGAGACTTACCGTTCGCGCACGCCTGCGAGCCGTTCGATGACAAGGTCGAGTAACGCGCGTAAGCGCGCCAGCCTTTTGAGATCCCTGTGGTAGCCGACCCACGTGTCGCGTCCAGGCGGCGCCTCGCCGAGATGGATAAGAGCGACGCCCGGCAGCGCGTCGCCGAGCGGCCGAGGAAGAACGGCTACGCCGACGCCTTGCGCACAGAGGCGGCCTTGGACATCGCGGTTATTGCTCCTCGAGACGACACGCGCGTTTGGGAGCAACTTCCTGAGCCAAACCGCGTCCGGCATCCCGCTAAAGGCCGCGTCCATTGTCACTAAAGCCGTGCCCGCGCCATCCCCCGCGACCGGTCGCGGCAAATCGGCCCGGATGTAGACGCCGTATTCGATATGAAGAAGCCGTCGAGACACCACGTCCGGCTCCTCGAAGGGACGGATGCGAAACGCCATGTCGGCTTCCCGTCGCGAGAGGCTGTATTGGATCGCACTGGTGAGCAGTTCCACCTCAACGCCGGGATGGCGCTGGGCGAATTCCGCGAGGACCGGCGTCAGCATGTGGGCCCCGAACCAGTCGGATGACGTTATCCGCACCATCCCCTCCAGATGGCTATCTTGGCCGGCCAGACGGCGCTCAAACGCAAGGGCTTCCTCTTCGATGCGTTCGGCGTGCAAGAGGACGGTCGATCCTTCATCCGTCAGTACGAAACCGTCAGACGTCCGTTGGAACAGCACTTGTCCAACCGATTGCTCCAATGCGCGAAGCCGACGCCCCATTGTAGGCTGGCTCTGGCCAAGGCTTCGCGCCGCAGCGCCGAGCGTGCCCGTCCGCGCAATCGCCAGAAAAACACGAACATCGCTCCATTCCACAGCGGCTAGCCCTCAAAACTGCATGGTGACCGTGCACCTTCGTTCGTTTCCAAACAAGTTCGTAGGGCCGATCCTGGCGACAAACAGGAGTCAGGTCAGTGGCGAAGAACGGTTCAATGAAGGCGGCGGTCTTGGAAATGCATGGCGCGCCGTTTCGCCTCGTGGAGGTTGCGCGGCCTGGCCCCGGGCCGAACCAAGTCCTGGTGCGGGTCCATGCCAGCGGGGTCAATCCGCTCGACGTGAAGATCCGCGCGGGCGAGGCGGCCCACGCCCGCCACTCTCTGCCAGCCATCCTGGGTATCGACCTGGCAGGCGTGGTCGAGGCGGTCGGCCCGGGTGTCACAGCCTTCCGGCGAGGGGACGAAGTCTACGGAATGACGGGCGGCGTCGGCGGCGTGCAGGGCTCGCTCGCCGACTATTCCGCAGTCGATGCAGATCTCCTCGCTCCCAAGCCATCCAATCTCACCATGCGAGAAGCCGCGGCCTTGCCCCTGGTGTTCATCACGGCCTGGGAAGGTCTTGTGGACCGCGCCCATCTGCAGTCCGGGCAGAAGGTTCTGATCCATGGCGGTGCGGGCGGTGTGGGGCACGTCGCTATCCAGATCGCCAGGGCGTTGGGCGCCGACGTCTTCGCGACAGGCGCGGCCCGGAACCTGGCCTACATTTCCTCGCTCGGAGCTACGGCGATCGACCGCGGCAATGTCGCCGTGGACGACTATGTCGCCCAATACACATGCGGGCAGGGCTTCGACGTCGTCTACGACACCGCCGGCGGCGCCACGCTCGATGCGTCCTTTGCCGCCGTCCGCCGGTTTGGCCACGTGGTCAGCGCCCTCGGATGGGGCATGCACGCCCTCGCACCACTGTCGTTCAAGTCTGCGAGCTACTCCGGGGTCTTCACCCTGCTGCCGCTGCTGACCGGCGAGGGGCGCGCGCATCATGGGGACATCTTGCGGCAAGCCACCAGACTGGTCGAAGCGGGGCAGTTGTCGCCGCGAGTCGATCCCCGCCGCTTTTCCCTCGATGCCCTTGATGACGCCTATCAAACGGTCGCGGAAGGCGGGCTGCAGGGCAAGGCCGTCATCGACATTGTCGCGTGACGGCCAAGTCCTTACCGGCGGCCTCACCAATAGGCCCGCTACTGATCATAAATGAGAGGGGCCACATGGGCAGCTTTCGCGACTGGCGCACGCGCGCGGATTTGAGTTGGAGGCTGCAGCGGGCAGCGGTTCGCAAGAACCTCGTCTTCGGGCCGTTTCGACTCGTGCCCTCGGAGCGGCGGCTTGAACGCGAAGGCCGAACCGTGCCTGTGGGGAGCCGGGCGCTGGACCTTCTATGCCGTCTGGCGTCTAGCCCCGGCGACGTTATCCCCAAGAGCGAACTGATGGCCGCGGCATGGCCCGACCTCACGGTCGACGATGGAAGTCTCCGCTTTCACGTCGCCCAGCTAAGGCGGGCCCTCGGCGAGACCGATGGTGACCGTTACATCCAGAACGTGCCGGGCCGGGGCTACTGCTTCGTCAAGCCCGTGAGCGTCACCGAGGCGGAGCAAGCGCTGGGCGCACCTCCGGCGACAATGACGCTCCCGCAAAGGGCGCGGAGAGAACTCCTTGGCGAAATTCGCACCGCGCTCGCTCTCGTTGTCGGCCATTGCGGAGAGGAGGGTCTGACCCTCCATCTTGCCGAGACGTGCGTGCGTATTCTGGTGGAACGCGGATTTCCCAAGGCGCTCCAGGCGCGAACGCCGCCACTCTCAGGAGAGAGCCGCGGCTAACCCCGGTTAACAACGCCTAACTGGGGTCCATGAACGTCGGAGTCCAGTCTGGGCCGACAAGGGATCGCCTGACGGGATCCCGCAACCTGGCTCTTCCTCATCACCGGAGCGCACCATGAATCCTCAGCCGAAACCCGTCGGTTCCTCCCGCCGACACATCATGTCGGCCGGTGCATTGTTGCTTGCGGCGGCGCCGGCCGCCACCGCAATGCCGCGCGCGCCATCTGCGCATGGCGACAACGCCGCCCACGGAACGGGCTTTGTCACTGCGAAGGACGGCACACAGATCTTCTACAAGGACTGGGGGACTGGGCAGCCTATCGTGTTCAGCCACGGCTGGCCCCTCACCGCCGACGAGTGGGACGCCCAGATGATGTTCTTCGGTGAGCGCGGGTTCCGCGTCGTGGCGCACGACCGGCGTGGCCATGGCCGCTCCGGCCAGACCTGGGGCGGCAACGACATGGACACCTACGCCGACGACATGCGGGCGATCGTCGAAGCCCTGGACCTCCGGGACGCGATCCACGTTGGCCATTCGACCGGTGGCGGCGAGGTCACGCGTTATCTCGCCCGACATGGAACCGACCGCGCCGTCAAGGCGGTGCTGATCGGCGCCATACCGCCGGTGATGATCAAGAAGGCGAGCAACCCAGAGGGCTTGCCGGTCGAGGTGTTCGACGGCTACCGCGCCGCCCTCGCGGCCGATCGCTCGCAGCTCTACCACGACATCCCCGCCGGCCCGTTCTACGGCTTCAACCGCTCCGGCGCGAAGGTCAGCCAGGGCCTGATCCAGAAATGGTGGCTGCAGGGCATGATGGGCAGCGTCAAGGCCCACTACGACTGCATCCGAGTGTTCTCGGAGACCGATTTCACTGATGACTTGAAGACGATCGATATCCCCGTCCTGGTGATGCACGGCCAGGACGATCAGGTGGTGCCGATCGCCGATTCCGCCCTGAAGTCCGTGAGGCTTCTGAAGAAGGGCGTGCTCAAGGTCTACCCAGGGCTACCCCACGGCATGGCGACCACCCACGCCGATCTGATCAACGGCGACATCCTGTCCTTCGTCCGCGGCGCGCCGCCATCGGCATGAGGCGCGGACGGGCGTGACACGCGAGAACGCCTCACCCGACACAGGAGATCACCCAATGACCGCCGACCGCGAGGCGCTAGAGGTCACCACCTTCCGCCTGAGCCGAGGCCTGACGATCGACGACTTCGTGGCCGCTAACGCCGACGTCGACGCATGGCTATTGCGCCAGCCGGGGTTCCTCTCGCGCCGCATCGCCCAGGGCGCCGACGGCGTCGTCGTCGATATGCTGATCTGGTCGACCGCCAGGGCCGGCGAGGACGCCGCCGCGCGGCTACTCGCCGAGCTGCCGACCTCGCCCGTCCACGAGGCCATCGACCAGCTGTCGGTCACCTGGCGGGTCTCCCCAGTCTTCCATCGGCTGGACACTCTGCAACCGCCACTTGAACCCCGCGCGCCGATTCCGTCCGACGAGGAACGAATTCAATGACCCTGCTCCACACCGACACCGAAGCGCGCAATCTCGCGCTCGTGAGCTCCGCCTTCGAGGCTTGGCGTGATGGCCGCGGCAGTCCGTTCGAGCTGCTCGACGAGGCGGCGTCCTGGACGATCGTTGGTCGCTCTGACGTGTCGCAGACCTATCCCACTCGGGAAAGCTTTCTGAGAGAGGTGATAGATCCGTTCAATGCCCGCATGAGCCAGCGACTGACGCCGGGCGTCCCTCGCCTCTACGCAGACGGAAACACCATTATCAGCCACTTCGACGCGGAAGGCGTCGCCGTCGATGGCAAGCCCTACGCGAACACCTACGCTTGGTTCATGGAGATGCGCGACGGCAAGATCGCTCGCGCCCACGCGTTCTTCGACAGCGTGGCCTTCAACGACCTTTGGCGACGAGTCCGCCCATGACGGTCCCGAGGGCCGATCAAAGTGGCGCATTTGACGGAGTTCGGCCTGAGCGGGCTTGAACCGGGCAGACCGGATTCAGAGGCCCTGACCGAGCCCCCTCGGCGAGAGGGCTCGGGACGACAAGTCGCGACGCCGACGCCTCAGCTCGTAACCGGAGCCGCCGCCGACCATTGCGGCCGCGAGGTCGGATGGCCATCGACGCTCTCGATGACGGTCCTCGACCGATCTAGGGTCTCGTAGAGCGATTTGGGACCCGCAAAAGGACGGCCGCCGATGTGCCAGCCGTCGGGGTGCAGTTCCTCGATCAACACCCACACCACTTCCCGGAAGGCTTCTGAGCCCTCGAACCGCACCATGACGTCGGTCAGGGCTGCGGCCATGGCGTATTTTTTCTTCTGAGCTGAAGACGCCCTCGACGAGCTTCGCGTTCACGAACGGCATTTCGGATCCTCACTTATGACAATTGCGTGCACGGGAAAGGTGGACCTCGAACCTCAGCGGAAATGGGCCACTTCGTCGGACCCAATCGGGTCGACGCTAGAGGCTGTCGGCCTCGTGCTTCAGCACTGTGAGCCGTTCCTTGCAGACGCGTTCCACAAGGTCGCGAAGTCGCGCGACGCAAGCGGCCAGCGCCTCAAGGTCTTCGGCGCTGATCTCGTAGTTGGGGGAGTAGCGGGCCTCGACGTAGGCCCTCTTGAGAAGTTCGAAGCGGCGGCGGTCGATGCGGGTGTCCCGGGGCCAGGCCTCGACCAGCCGGGCGTCGCTCTGTTCGGCGAGGGAGCGGAGGAACTTGATGTTGTGCGAGCGCGGGAAATAGAGCGTCCGGACCAGAAGGTAGCAGGCATAGGCCGTCTCGGTGGCCTGGTGGAGGTTGAAGGCGGCATTCGTCCGCCATTTCGAGTCCTCAGAACTTTCCGCGAGCGAGACACCTGTCAACTTCAAATAGCGATCGATGGCTGGAGCTTGTCGCTCGAAATACCTCTTGGCCGCCGCGTAGGCGGCCTGGGGGGTGGCGGGGCGGGGGGTGGCGAGGGGGTGGTTGGGGAGCTCGTGCAGGACGATGCCGTCGCGGGCGATGTCGGTGAAGAAGTACTGGCCCTGGGCGAGAGCGTCGTTCACCTCCTGCAGGGTGTGGACGATGAGGTTCACCGTGCGGGGGATGGCCGGGTCGCGCAGGATCCTGTCCTCGGCGACGTACCAGTAGTCGGCGATGTCGGTGAGCTTCTCGTGGCTGACGATGACCAGCAGGTCGAAATCCGACTGGTAGCCGTTCTGCGGCTCGTCGACCCAGTCGTTGCGGGCGTAGCTGCCGAAGAGGATGATCTTCAGGACCTGGGCGGTCTTGCGGAAGGGCTGGGTGCCGCCGGCGACGGCCTTGTCGAATTCCTCGAGCAGGATCTGGGTGATGCGCCGTAGCTCGGCCTGCTGGGGCTCGGGAAGATGGTCGAGGTCGGCTCTCATGGCGGGGAGTCTCGGCAACCTGGCGTCGAATGGCAAGGCTGCGCGAGCCGGGTGTTGAGAACAGGCTCGAGAACCTGCGCCGGCGCCTTTGGCCTTTGGGGCTTGGACATAGCGCCGGCCACCCGGCCGGGAACAGGCGTAAGCTTGCGGGGTCGGTTGGGCTTGCTGCGGCTAGGCCATGTTGGAGTCTTCTGTGCGGGCCTTCTTCGGTGGCGGGGTCTTGGCCTGGCCGAGGCCCGCGGCCCTGGCGATGTCTGCGCGGGACTTGGCGTGGCTGGCGCAGACCATCGAGTAGTCCTCGGGCAGGCCCCGGCGGGCCCGGTCGGCCTGCGGCCTCGGACGGTGGACCGCATGCAGGTGGCGCTCGAGGGATTTGAAGCGGTGGCCGTCTTCAAGGCAGGTGATGGCCTCCGCCGCCACCGACCTGCGTTTGGGAACGGCCGGGCAGGGACGGACCGGGGGCTGCGAGGGCGGTTCGACCCCGGCGGCGCCGGCGCAGAGAGCGGCGTGGACCTGGCGCTCTACTTCGGGCAGGTCGGGGTCGTTGCTGTTTCGGCTGACGTGGGCGCCGATCACATCCGCGGTCGCGGCGACCAGGCTTGCGGCGGCGTCATCCCTCATGAGCGGTCCTCCAGGGCGTTCTCGATGATCGTTCGTCGAGGTGCGCGCAAGGCGTTCGCCCCCAGCGTCAGTCTGGCGGGCGGCGAAGGCGGCTGACAAGTTCGCCGTCGAGGGTCACGTCCACCCCCAGGCTCTCTGGCCAGTCACCGAGCATCTGGCGCGCGTAGGCCATGGCCTGGGCTTCGTCGTCCATCCGGCGCGTACGCACGATGGGATCCTGGTCCGGGTGGTCGAGGCGGAAGGTGAAGGTCGTCATGGCGCGAGGCTAGCACAGCTTGTTCGCGCGTGATGAGCCGCAAGCCTACGCGGGACGGCGAGGGCTGGGGACGAATTGGGGGCGGTGGGGCCCGCGCGGGCGGTGTCTGTGCCTGTAGGCCGCCGGCCGGGCGGCGCCGGCCCGGCTTGGAGGCGCCGCGTCAAGCCGCTTTTTGGGTCCGTCTCCTGGGAGAAGGGGGCTCCTGGCTCGCTGCGAGTGCGGAACCCCGAGAGCCCAAGCTGCCGTGCGCACGAAACGCTGACGCAGCGTCTGCCGCTCACCGTGGCTTCCAGATCGCCCACCATGGGAATTTAGCCCGTTCTTTAGTCTGCGGCGTCGTCGGCCCTGCGTCGTCTCAAAGGAAAAGGCGGGGGGCGATCATGGCGAGGCAAGGTCCAGACCCAATCGACGTGGCGGTGGGCGCGCGCCTTCGCATTCGTCGCGGCCAGCTCGGCAGAAGTCAAACCCAGCTCGCGGGCGCCCTCGGGATCACGTTTCAGCAGATCCAGAAGTACGAGAAGGGCGCGAACCGCATCAGCGCCTCGATGCTGGTGAAGGCCGCCGCGGCGCTTGAGACGTCTGTCGCCGCCTTGGTCGGCGAGGACGGCGCCGAACCGGTTGACGCGGTCGTCCTGTCCGGCCTGGCGACGCCCGGCGCCCAGGAGCTGCTGGAGGTTTTCGCGAAAATTCGGGACAGCCAAGACCGTGCGGCCGTGATCAGGCTCGCGAAAGCTCTGGCCCTGGAACGGGCGCCGGCGGGCCCAACTCGAGCGGCGGGCTGATGACAGCCTGGGGAGGGTCGAGGGGGTCCGCGTCGTCTGGGTCTTGAGATCGCGGCCCGCTCCGGCCGCGCGCTCCGGCGGGGCGCCCTGCCTCCACGGTGTTGACGGGCGTCCCGCTTCGATCCCGGCGACCCGTGTTATCATGCGGCGGTCGGTCGCACAGCCGACTCGGGGCGCGCGACCTAGGTAGAAGTTCCCAGTCGAACGCGGGGTAGCCGAATTGAAGCCACCTGCAACGTCGCCAGCCGAGACCGACCGGTCTCGCCAGGCGACACGGATCAGCGCCGACTATTTCCTACGCTTCCTATCGCTGTTGTCCGAGTTCAACGACGGCGACATGTTGGGTGGCATCATCGTCTTGTCGATCCTGGCCGCGAACGCGGCCCACCTTGAGCAGGGCGGGGCGGGCGCCGACTACGCCGCCGCCGGCGCTGCGCCGCCCGATGAGCTGCGGCGGCCTGTCAGCGTCCTGTCGATCGCTCATGCCCTCGGTCTGCCCTTCGAGACGACACGACGCCATGTGAACCGGCTGATCAAGGAGGGGAAATGCGTGCGGATGCCGAAAGGCGTCATCGTGCCCCAGGCGTTTGTCATGACCCGCGCGGCCGAACACCTGTCGCGGGAAAATGCGAAGAACCTGAGGCGACTGATCCGCGACCTGGATCGGGCTGGCTTCGGGCTGACTTAGCCATCTCCCCCGCGGCGACATCCGCCAGAGCCTGGAAGGCCAGCGTCAGCCCCTTCGTGGAATCACGATCGCCCAACGTCCGGTCAGGATTTGCGGGTCCCAGTCAAATCATGAGAAGTCTAGTCGGGCCAAGGTCGATTTATCTGGCGCATGACGCCGTTCCGTGACATAGATGAATGATCGAATATCGTTTTCGGTTCGGTTGCTCTCCACGTTCGTCCTTTGGATTGAGCTCCGAGCCTACCCTTCCTTCTCCGACAATTTGAGCTCGCGCCCTGACTGGGGCGCGCGAAAACTTACACCCGAAAGGTGACACCTATGACGATCGGTACAGTGAAGTGGTTCAACGGCCAAAAAGGCTTCGGCTTCATCCAGCCGGACGATGGCGGCAACGACGTGTTCGTGCACATCTCCGCCGTTGAACGCGCTGGCCTTGCCTCGCTCAACGAAGGGCAGAAGATCGCCTATGAGCTGGAGCGCGATCAGAAAAGCGGCAAGATGTCCGCTGGCCAGCTGCAGTCGGCCTAGGATCAAGGGTGTCGAGAGGGCAGGGCCTGGCCCGCCCTCTCGGCAGTCTTTCTTCTGGGCGAAGTGGGGGGCGCCCCCACGAGATTTGCCAGGGCGCATCGTGACCCGATCTGATTTTCGCCTGCCGTGACCCAAGCCTGATGTACGGCAGTGGTCCGGCTTGCGGGCCGGATAGTGGTTGCGTGCGGAGGGCCTGGCTGCAGGTCGAGATTGCGTCTGCGCCGGCGAGCCGTTTCTGATTTCGCGCCTGATGCCGGGTAAGTGGGCCTTTGGCTAAGTGGGGCGCCGGTCATGGGCGCGAGCAAGGCTGGGGGCGGCAGGCCCCGCCAGTCACGCCCACAGCGCGCGCGCTCGCAACACCCTTCGATGACGACCGGCCGCGGCGAGCCGTCGGCCTCGGTTCACCGGTGATGTGCGCCGTTCGGTTCCCGTCAGAAAGTCAGGATCGCAGCATGCAAAACGAAATCGAGCTGAGGCGGCTGATCGCCGAGCTCCAGGCGCGTTCAATCGTCCACCACTACATGATCATGCAGCTCATTCGGCGCGAAGCTCGGGACTCGCCTAGCCCGCGCGCCTACCTCTCCAGCCTGACTGACGATCTGACGAAGATCGTCGATGAAAGCCTTCCCCTCGACGATGTACGCACCGCAGCCATGAGCATGCGGCAATATCTCGACGAATTCCTGGTCACCGTCGGGGCGGGGATGGTCGAGATAAGCGGCGCCTGAAACGGTGCGCCTGTGGGCGAGACCAAGAATCCCGCGCTCCGCAACAGACGTGTTGGCGTTTCACGCGGATCGCATGCGACCTGGCGCATTAGCGCTACGAGGCCAGCCTTGCTGGAGAGACGTCACCCCTTCGTCGACGTTCCCGCGACCGACTTTCCGAACCTGCCTGAACGTCCACAGATGGCTCAGCGGCGACATCCCGGGGACCTTGGGTGGGCCAGCGGAGGCGCAACCTCCGTCAAGCCAGATGGGATGCGACCCCGCGAAGACTACGCCTTGAGCGCCAGGCTGGCGGGCGCGACGGCCGGGCTGACCGTCTTGCGCTGAATGTCATGGCCCGGCGGGTCCATGTTGATGAAGCTGTTGGCGTCCTCGCTGGAGTCCCGCGGGATGATTGCGCCGGGCGGCAGGATGCTGGGCTTGGGCGGCAGGCCTATGCCGCGGGCGGACGAGACACCTGGTGGTTGGTGTCGACCGCCATGATGTCGTTGTACTTGGTGATCGACCAGAACGCCCCGTAGTTGCTGTCGGGCGTCCAGTGGACAGGATCCTCGGCGCGGAGCCGCTCGAAATAGGGCCAGTGCGCGTCGTCGCGGAAGGCCGAGGCCCAGGCCGGATTGAGGACCTCGAGCGGCGTCTGATAGGCGCGCTGGCGCGCCAGCGCCTGCTTGTCGGTCAGCGTGGTGGTCATGCCGTCGGCCATGCGAGCGTTCCTCCGATCCGGATGTCATCCGGAAGCGACTTCTTTCGCGGAAAGAGACGCCCTCCCTCGAAATTGCACAAGCCCCGCCGAGCCGGAGGGCGCGCGCCAGTGGTGAAGGGCGACGGCGACGTTCCAGCGGCGGCGGCGCACGAACGCTCCCGGCGGGCCGCGGGTCCTTCTGGCAAAACCCTGGCCTGGCCTGGCCCGGCCGAGGCGTGGGTGGGGCCGGCCGCGATCCTGCAGGGTCCAGGGCCCCACGGCTTGCACGGGCCAGGTGAATATATATGGTGCTCACATAGGCTCGCCGGCGGATGGCGGCGCTCGCAGCGTCGGAACCAGGCGGACTGGCGCGCCGGCCGGCGCGTGTCGTCGGCGCAGCCTTGAAGGTGGGGGAGGGCGCGGCTGACGCGCGGCGAACTTGCGGCAGGGGTTGGCGAACCCGTCGGCCGCCGGTCCTGGAGAGAAGAACGGCGATATGGACGTTGAGACGGACGCGACGATCCGGCGCGAAATGGCTCGCCTGAACGTGCCCGGATGCGCCTATGCGCTCATCAAGCAGGGCGAGATCAAGACCCTGCGGGCGTACGGCGTCGCCGACGCGTCGACCGGGAGCCCGGTCACCTTGGCCACCCGGTTCTGCCTGCAATCGATCTCCAAGTCCGTGACGGCCTGGGCGGTCATGGCCTTGAAGGAAGCCGGCAAGGTCGACCTCGATGCACCCGTGGGTGGCTACATCGGCAACTGGTCCCTGCCTCCATCCGACCTCTATGACCTCGATCTCGTCACCCCTCGCCGGCTGCTGAGCCACCACGCCGGAATCACCGACGCGGGCTTCATCGGAATTGAGCCGCATCTGACGGGCTATACGCTCATCGACGCCCTCAACTGCACGCTGCCCCCGCCCAACGAGGAGACCCTGCGGCACTGGGCCTACTGGAACCTGCCGCCTTCCGAGCCGGTCAGCGTCACTTCGGCGCCGGGCGCGGGCTGGTGCTATTCAAATGCGGGGTTCGCCCTGCTTCAGCTGATGATCGAGAATGTCTCTGGACAGACGTTCCGGGACTTCGTCGCCAAGACCGTGTTTCGCCCGCTGGGCATGAAGGATTCCGCCTTTGGCAGACATCCGCACGAACCTCATGCGTCCCCGCACGGCCGGGATGGCCGCAACAACCTGGACTACATCTGGCCCTGTGACGCGGCGGCGGGCGCCTATGCGACCATCGCCGACCTGGCGAAGTTCGCCTGCGCGGCCATGCCCGGCCCGAACGGAGAGATCCCCGGGCGTGGTGTCCTCAAGCCGTCCTCCATCGCCGAGATGCACTCAAGCCATGGCAAGGCCGACCAATCGTCCGGTCTCCCGTTTGAGGCAGGCCTCGGCCACCTTCTTCTGAAGGGCGAGGGGCCGACCAACGTCCATCACTCCGGCGGGTCGATCGGTTGGCGCAGCATCTTCTCCATCTTCCCGCAGACGGGCGACGGCGTCTGCATGGTGATGAACGGAGAAGCCGCCAACGAACTTTGGGTTCCGGTGGTCCAGCGCTGGCGCGATTCCGTGCTGACCGGGGCCCGCGGAGGCCGCTGATCCCCGGCGCCTACCGCATGGTCGGGATGACGAAGCTGGAGTCGGCGGAAACGTCGCCCTCTGGCCAGCGGGCCGTCACCGTCTTGACCTTGGTGTAGAAGCGCACCCCCTCCATGCCGTGCTGGTTGGCGTCGCCGAAGGCGCTGCGCTTCCAGCCGCCGAAGGTGTGGTAGGCCACCGGCACCGGGA
>Ga0265327_10002050_pt1 | contig 22656 bp, 24 predicted proteins | sample 41621metaG_FD_202089 | JGI IMG/M metagenome (GOLD analysis project Ga0265327, IMG submission 202089) | Rhizosphere microbial communities from Carex aquatilis grown in University of Washington, Seatle, WA, United States - 4-16-21 metaG | ecosystem: Host-associated > Plants > Roots > Rhizosphere...
TTGCCGAATAACACCGACATCGGAATATCGACCGGTTTGTCATTCAACAACTCGTCGTTCAGCACTAAATGCTCTTCGTCGGTCGCCTCGCCAATCACTGCAAACAGACAATGCTCGCGTTCGCAAAAGGCGGTAAATAATTCCAGCGCTTCGGGTTTAATCGCAACCACGTAACGTTCCTGCGCTTCATTGCACCAAATCTGCATCGGCGACATGCCTATATCGGCATTATGCACCTTGCGCAACTCAAAGCGGCCGCCGCGCTCGCAGTCATGGATAATCTCCGGCACCGCGTTGGACAAGCCGCCCGCGCCAATATCATGGATCGATACAATCGGCGTATCGCTGCCCATCGAATTGCAATGATTGATAACTTCCTGGCAACGGCGTTCCATTTCCGGATTCTCGCGTTGCACCGAGGCAAAATCCAAAGCTTCCGAACCGGCGCCCGAAGCCTGCGAAGAAGCCGCGCCGCCGCCCAGGCCGATCAGCATCGCCGGACCGCCCAAAATGATAATCAACGAACCGGCCGGAATCGATTGCTTTTTGACCAGCATCGGCCGGATATTGCCCAGCCCGCCCGCGATCATGATCGGTTTGTGATAGCCGCGAAATTCATTGGCCTTGCCCGGTACCGACTGCTCAAAGCTGCGGAAATAACCGGCCAGATTGGGCCGACCGAATTCATTATTAAACGCCGCGCCGCCGAGCGGGCCTTCCAGCATGATGGTCAAGGCCGAAGCGATGCGTTCCGGCTTGCCGTTATCGGCTTCCCAAGGTTGGGGAAAACCGGGAATTTTTAAATGCGACACCGAGAATCCGGTTAACCCGGCTTTCGGCGAAGAACCGCGGCCGGTCGCGCCTTCGTCGCGAATTTCACCGCCGGAACCGGTCGCAGCGCCCGGATAAGGCGAGATAGCGGTAGGATGATTATGGGTTTCGACTTTCATCAGCAAATGCGCGTCTTCTTCGACATAAGCGTATTCGCCGGTTTTGGCATTACGGATAAAAACCCGCTCGGTTGAACCGGTCATGACCGAAGCGTTATCGCTGTACGCAGACAGTATGTCTGCCGGACTTTTTTCCGCGGTGTTGCGGATCATTTTGAACAAAGATATTGCCTGCGCTACGCCGTCGATGGTCCAGTCGGCGTTAAAAATCTTGTGTCGGCAATGTTCGGAGTTGGCTTGAGCGAACATCATCAGTTCGACATCGCTCGGATTTCTCCCCAGTTTTTGAAAGCTGTCGGTCAAATAATCGATTTCATCATCGGACAAGGCCAAACCCAGTTCCGTATTGGCGCAGACCAACGCTTCGCGGCCTTGTTCGATAATAGCGACGCTTTGTAAGGGCTTGGGTTGATGTTGCACGAACAGTTCGGGATCAGTGGCGCCGTCCAAAACGGTTTGGGTCATCCGGTCGTGCAATAAGGTTTCAACGGCTGCCGGTAATGGCCGATCCACATCCAAAGTATATTCAATGCCCCGCTCGATACGTTTAAGCCCCGATAAGCCGCAACGTTGGGCTATTTCGGTCGCTTTGCTGGACCAGGGTGAAATCGTGCCAGAGCGCGGTACTACCAGCAAATGCGTTCCTGAAATGTCCGCATCCGTTTGCCTGGAACCGTAAGCCAGCAACTGCTTTAAAATCTCGGCTTGACTGCTGTCAAAGTCGTTTTCAACATCCGCAAAATGGATAAAGCGCGCGGAAACGGCTTTGATTGCAGGTTCTATAAGCTGAAGTTCGGCCAGTAGTTTATTAATACGAAAGTCGGAAAGTGCGGAGGAGCCGGAGATTTTTAACATGTGTAAAAAGATTTAAGGTAAAAGGCGGAAGGCTAAAGACAAAGGCGTAGCCTTTCGTCTCCAGCCTAATAAATCACTTAGCCAAATCAGCTTTAAGAGTGTCGTACAACAGCATCGTCAAACTCAGACTGGCGTCGTCGGATACCGGTTTTTGGTCTTTGTCCAGGATAATTACGTCGGTCTGCCCGTTGCTTTCCTGCAATTTGACAATAAACGCCTGTTCATTAGCTTCAAAGCCTTTAAACATAAAGACCAGCTCATCCCAAACAGAGCCGTCTTTCACGTCCTGTTTGCTTTGGTCATACTGGACATCGAACACTCTTTCGTCTTGATTGCGCTTGGTCACTTCAATCGACTTCCGGCTTAAGGCTTTACCCACCATGCGCCAGGCTATTTCCGACGGCGCACTGATACGCAGACGCTTTGCTCCGGACTCGGCATCGATCAATTCAACCTGAATTAAGTTCCGGTCTATAGCCGGAGCTGTTTCCGTGGGCGTATATGCAGGAACCTCGTCAACGCTTTCAGCCGCGGGAGCGGGAGGCGTGGTTGCAGGCGCTGCCGGAGGGGTAGGCAGTTTTGCGCTTGCATCGCCCGCAAGGTCGGGCGGCAAAACCAATGGCGGGATTTCAGTGGTAAACTGATAGTCTTTTTCTTTATCCGGAAATAAATTTTTTATAGTGGTGCAGGCTGAAACATGGGTCAGCGCAGCAGCAATAACAAACAACCTGATTTTAGTTTTCATGGTGAATTAAATGACTTCGGCCTGACGCATCGCAGCGCGAACCGCACCGAAGCAATCTTCCGTCAACCAGGTTAAAGGTAAACGTATGCCCTTCCCCATCAAGCCCATTTCGGCTACCGCCCATTTGACCGGGATCGGGTTCGACTGAATAAACAGGTTTTTATGTAACGCGGCCAATTTATTATCGATGGCTAAAGCGGTTTCTTCATCGCCCGCTATCGCCAGCATAATCATTTCATGCACCAACTTCGGCGCGACATTGCCGGTTACAGTAATGCTGCCGTTGCCGCCGAGCAGGCAAAACTCGCGGCTGCTCGCATCGTCGCCGGTATAGATGGCAAAATCGTCACCGGCCAAATCGCGGATGGTTTTAACCCTGGACAAATCGCCGGTGGCTTCTTTAATGCCGACAATATTGTTCAAATGAGACAGGCGGCCGACCGTTTCCGGCAACATATCGCAAGCCGTGCGTCCGGGTACGTTATATAGGATTTGCGGAATATCGACGGCTTCGCTGATAGCCTTGTAATGCAGGTATAAGCCTTGCTGAGTCGGCTTATTGTAATAAGGCGTTACGATCAGGCAGGCATCGGCGCCGGCTTGTTTAGCCAGATGGGTCAGATTAATCGCTTCGGTAGTTGAATTAGCGCCGGTTCCGGCAATGACCGGTATTCTGCCGCCGACATATTCCACCACAGCCTTGATAACATCGCAGTGTTCGCGTTCATCCAGCGTTGCCGACTCGCCGGTGGTGCCGACGGCAACCAAGGCATCGGTCCCCTCCGCGATATGGAATTCCACCAGCTTTTTTAAACTTTCCATCTCCACCGCACCGCTTTCATCCATCGGTGTTACTAAAGCTACGATACTACCTTGAATCATGAAGTCTCTCGATCAGAATTAATGCTGTTACAAAATGGAGGCATTATAACAAGCAAATACCTAAAACTCAGCCCGATAAGTAATTCTAAATGTGAAAAGGGCAAGATTTAAGGTTATTTCGGCCAAGGAAGGTTTAGCGTTGCTCATTTTTACTCACTCATTTTTTTGGAGAAAAATGAAGACTTGCGAGCATTTGATCGACAAGCAACACGACTTGACAAATGTACATACAAACGCACACTATAAAACATGACCATACACACTGTAGCAGGATTCAATTGGAACCATGGCAACCTGGAAAAATGCTAAAAACACGGCGTTGAAATTGCAGAAATAGAATCCGCATTTCGCCAGACCATGGCGGTTTTTCCTGATCCCACCCATTCCCAAGGAGAAGATCGGTTTATTGGCATTGGCAAAACCACCCAAGGTCGAAGCGTATTTATTGCCTTTACCTTGCGCACTCATAGCGACGACGCTTTAATCCGTCCCATCAGCGCCCGTTACATGCACCAAAAAGAGGTAGAACATTATGAAAAAGAAACTTCCAAAACTTAGCACCGATGAAGCCGCCGAGACCTTTGTAGACAAGGCCGATTTAAGCCAATATGACTTGTCAGACATGAAGCCTGTTAGTTTTGAGTTCCAGCCAAAGAGTAAGAGCATTACCATGCGTCTGCCTGAAACACTGTTTGATGCGATCAAAGAGGAAGCCGAACGCTCAGGCGTTCCCTATCAACGGTTTATCCGGCAGACGCTTGAAAACGCATTGCATCTTGGGAAATAGCAATTTCCTTGATGAGTCCTGACGGGCAATAGCTTTTCGTTGCCCGATCTACATGCCTGTTGTTTTCAGTGCCGTTCGATCAGGCGCAGGAATGTCTAAATGCCTTGCATCAAAGCGGCGTAGACAAGGCCTGCGTTATAGGCGAAGTGATTAATCGGCGGGAAATAGTCGTGATTTGATTAGTCGGTGAGGATGCAAGTCTTATAATCCTCACCCTTCATTCCTGGTTTGCAGCCAAATCCCGGCCTTTGCGGATAAACGGTAGCGTTGCGTCGGGCTTCGGGGAGAACCGGGTTGGGTGCGCTCAAGCCAGCCGCCTTCCATGGCAGGGTTTAGGTAGTTTGTCCTGAACGTCGGACGATGAGAAAGACCCAATGCATTCATCAGCTCGGAACCGCTCAATTCGCTGTTGCCAATGGCCTCAAGCAGCATTTTTACTTGGTCGGTAACTTGATCGCTTACTTGATCGGTATCACCCGCCTCGCGCATAGCATCCCGCAGGGCTTGCAACATGAACTCGACAAACGGCGCGGCATCGGCGCGCTGATCCGCTTCGGCCAGCACTCGGTAATATTCGTTTTGCCGTTCGCGAATGACAGTTTCTACCGGCAAATAACCCAGCAAGGGTTTCCACTGACGAAGAATCAGCGTTTGCCACAATCGCCCCATGCGACCGTTGCCGTCGGCAAACGGGTGAATAAACTCCAACTCGTAATGAAACAGGCAACTGCCGATTAACGGATGCTCTTCGCTGCGTTTCAGCCAATCCAGCAAATCGGCCATCAAATAAGACACCCGGTCGGCGGGCGGCACCCTATGCACCGGATACTCGCCCCGAAATATGCCGACACCGCCGGAACGGAATACTCCCGGCCGGTCAACCAACATCAACATCAGCAAACCATGCGCTGCCAGCAAATCGGCTCCAGAAGCCGGATGCCAATTATCCATCTCCTCGTAGGCGGCAAATGCGTTACGAACTTCTTGAATTTCGCGCGGCAAACCCAGCACGCGTTTGCCGTCAAGCACCGCAGTCACTTGTTCCAAGGTCAGCGTGTTGTTTTCAATAGCCAGCGAAGCTTGAATCGTGCGAATCCGGTTTTCCCGGCGCAGGCGCGGCGTCAGATTTTGCTCGGCCAACATCGTATAGCGGCCGATCAGTTCGCTGATTTCCGCGACCAAGTTCAGGATGGCTGGGGTGATGGTATAGGGCGGTTGGCAGTTCATCTGAGTCAGGTTAATTTCTTAACCATAATACAGGGAAATCGGTTCGATGCTTACTTTCCCCGTCAAATCAGACGGTCAGATTGCTGCGGCAGCCTACCTTGCATCCCAAAGGTAAGCACGTGGGTCATGCTGCATAAACGACTTCACGGCTTTGATTGACGCTAACTTGAACATAGGGATTACGCAGCGCGGAGGATTCCGCCAGATCAACGGTTCGCCTCAGGATTTGCGACAAGTCGGCTTGTAATCCCAAAAAAGCCTTTAATGTAGGACTATCGGCAGACGGTGAGAACTCCACCAAAAAATCGGCATCGCTGCTTTCCGGGGCGAAATCGGTTCCCCGCGCGGCGGAACCGAACACTTCAAGCCGTTGCACGCGATAGCGACGGCAAAGTTCAGCAATGGCAGACTGGTGTTGATGAATAAAGGGGGGCATTTTTGACGCCTCCTTAAGGTTTATGTGAAGCCGGATTGATAATTCTTGTTGAATTTCAGACGGGTAGCTTTTCAGTGCAGTTTAATGAGTGATACTCATTGTAGCAATTCTTCGGCTAGTTCAATGGTACGCATAGTGTACCCTACATGGCTTGCCGATACTCGCCTAGTACGTTTGTACTGGTTCGAAGGTAACATTGATTTATGGCTGCTGCCAGTTGAATATGTATCAAAAGTGTTGAACTAAGTTGTTTACAATTAATCGTGCAGCTAAAAAAGCACTGCTAGTAAAAATGCCCCCATGCAGATTTTGCTTAAAGGTTAAGTTTTAGCTCACCCAGCGATGAGAGATAAAAATGTGCTTTTCGAATACTTGTAGCAACCATCGCCAGTGGAATTGGGATGGTGAAAGAATTATTCATGATTCTATTGTGCCGTCCTCTCGTCCTCCTGTCGGCCATCGCGGACACCAATACGATATGGATGTTCGTGAGTTTCTCGTTAGCGAGCGAAATATTGTCATGCGGCGGACACTCGAAATCGATCTGAAAAGATTCGTTCTAGGTCTTCCCGGAGCCAATTGGGAGTTGTTTTGCTCGCGCTCCCCTGGTTCGTTTGATCATCGGGCTCACTTGATTACTGAGTACGTAGCAAAAGAAATTCGCTACTTACGCACGAATGGTTTTGATCCTTGGCAATTACCTGAAGAAACGTTATCCCTGAAATCGGGCGATTGTGAAGACAGGGCATTATTAATTGCCTCATTACTATTAGCGAGCGGTATTAGTTCGTTTAATGTTCGGGTAGCGTTGGGAAAATTCCGTGCTTGGTTTGGGGCAAACTATCAGGACTTCGACCATATCTGGGTCATGTATAAAAACGAATCCGGCATGTGGCAGATCATTGAAACCGGCAATACAGAGCAAAAGCGCTTAAAACCTATGTATCACCCGACCATGCCGGACAGAGCCGATTATATTCCCTACTATATCTTTAACGACTATCACCTCTGGTCAATGCAGCCATCGTCTGTATACCGCGATGACAATATTTCTTTGAAACAGGATTGGTCTTCGTTACACCCAGAGTTTGCCGGGTGGGTACACAAAAGCATCCTTAACGACGCACTGCCTAAAAGCATTTGTCCACCTTGGGTGCTCAGGACACTTAACCAGCATTTTACAAGTTATTTATGGCGTAGTTCGCTTACAGTAGACGATGTCGACTACCCGAACACTTATGATCCGTTTGATCATTTCGATAATGGATATATTGATGAGAGTTGGCAACGAGTAGAAGAGCGATTATCCCGATTTAGAAACGCAAATTTACAAGAATTGGATTCTTTCCATAAAGCGGCTCATGGTATTGCCGATTTTTATGCACACACCAGCTATGCGCATTTTGGCAAAATCAACAATGGTTCGCTTGAATTATATTCAAAGAATGCAGTGCTTTCTCCCTTAGTTTACGATGAAAATTCTCGATTTAATTTGGTTTCTGGAGGCTTTTCTACTAACACGAATCTTTGGGATGGCTCTTCTTTACAAGCGGCTCAACTTTGTAAAGGAAAAATCATTTCCGGTAGATACGCTCAGCACGGTGACTCGAATGGCCCAATTGAATTAGTGACGTTTATTTCATCCGATCTTCAAAAAGAAAAAGGCTTTAACCTAAGGGGAGCATTTCCACATCATAATGAAATAGCAGTGGATGACGGTAAACCGTCAAGTGATCATATTTTATACACTGGTGATGTGTACTCTCAACAATATAAATATCGCTATGATGCGGCGGTTAGTCATATTCGAGAAGCTTTTCAACAAAATTGGAAGGAATCAAAAAAATAATATTGTTTCGCAAACCAATTGGTTCTTTGTGCACTAATCTCTACCACAAACCGTTACATGACAGATTAATTTCGAAAAATAAAAATAATAAGTAAGGAGTTGTTTATGTTTAAAAATAAAATTTGTTCCGCGTTAGTTACCTCTGGAGTATTGGCTGTTCTAAATGGTTGTGCCAGTATTTCTACAGAGATTGTATGTTCAAAAGAAAATAAGCCGTGTGGTTCATCTGGCATTAGCACGGCTGATGGAATAACCTATTTCCTACCAAGACGGGATATCCGCATTAATTTTTCAATAAAAAAAGAAAAACCGGATTCAGCTTCTACACCCGCAAAAAATGCCTCTGTGACAGCAGACGCAGCACCAGGACAAGATATTAACATTGCCATCCAAACGGCAGCCCAAAAATGTCCAGTCACAAAAAAGTCCGCTGATAAGCAAACATGCAAAACGCAAGAAAACACTTCCCAGCCGACTTCTTCCCCAATAGAAAAAACTCCCGAGACGAAAAAAACCGTTACCGTAACTGTAGCAAATAACTACACTAGCGACATCATCTCCGATGTCGAAAATGTATTTTTATTACGCTACAACAAAAACTATATCGCCGATAACAATATGTCTGTTGGCGTAAATAGCATGGGTTTGCTCAGCGTGACCCATGCGGATACTATCAACAAAATCAATGAAATTGCCGCTAATATCGGTGCTGATGTTGCCATGGCAAGCTATGGCGCTGGATTTCTTCCTCAAGCAAGCAGTGACCCCAGAAAAGCGTTACCCACTACTCCAATCGATAAACCAGGGTCTGTGGCCTTGGAGGATCGTTCGGTGAGTTACACCAGTAACCAATGCGAATTAAATGAAGGGGAATACTCAATATTGGTTAACCCAAAGCAAGAGTTTTTAAATAAAGAATATTGCCGTGAAAAGCCGGATGCTAATGAATGTAAAATAGAGATTTCTATTTGCAAAGGGGTTGCCGTAAAAATAAGTCGTTTATTTGTTGACAGTCACTTGCATGACTCATTTAGAATTAAACCTGATGGATTCTTGGATAAGACGCACAACACCCTCACACATATGAGAAATTTATTGGATATTACTCATTTACATACCAAGAGCCTAGATAATTACCCTGGTTTATTTTATAAGCAGGACCTGCCTTATTCTATTTCAGTTTATAATTCTGACTATCAATCCAATAAACCGAATAACATAAGCGAACGCTACCAATCCCAGTTTATCGCCTTTTCTCCAAACGAATCACCAGTTTACTTTGCGCCCATCACTCAAACCTTATTCACCGACAATACTAGCGATGTTACTTTGGTTAATGGTGTAGTGAATACGCTCAAAGAAAATACCGATAGCGAGTTACAAGCATTAACGCAGATACCGGCAAATGTTTTGGGTGGTTATACCAGTGCAGTTGGAAAGGTTTTTTCTTCGATGACTGATGTTATAAAAAACAAGGGAACTATGACAACAACCGCGCAAAGCAATGAGCTGGCAATATTGGTCGGTACTGAAAAAATCAAGCGCTGCCAAATGGCTATTGCCAACAACGATACCAAAGACAAAACTGGGGACGATTTAACAAAAGCATTAAACAATATACAAACAGCTTGCGGAAATTAACTTGTAGTATTTATTAACGATAGCGTAATGCGCCGAATAAAAGGAGATCAACTTCGGCTCAACATCTTTGATGTTACCTTAGGAACGTGCATGGAATAACTTCGGCAACTGGCTCCCTCTCCTGCTGGAGAGGGTTGGGGTGAGGAGAATCAAATGCTCAAGTTATTTCATGCGCGTTCCTTATCGTAGATTAGCTCCGTAGATCGGGCAACAGCTTCTCGTTGCCCGACATTTTGATGTGTGTGAATGTCGGGCATAAACAACTTCCCCAACCGCTATTAAAAAACAAAAGTCATGATCCCCCGAGCCGGTATTGAGGCTTTAGCCTGTAATCCCTGGCTCTTTAGCACGAAGTCAATTGCCTGCTCGGTGCGGTTCAAGACCACTACGGCCACGCTCCCATCAACATTCAAAAATGCGCTTGCTTCAAGGCTGTCCAGGGTTTTGGCGCAGGCCACCCGGCGCGCCCCCGGCCGGATGAAACGGGAGAAATGGCCGATGTAGTAATAAGAGCTTTGGTAGCGTATTTCTCCGGCTTGGGTGTCGGCAATAATCGGCGCGCTGCAAAAATTGCCGACATGGTTGGGGCCGCCCGTTTCATCCAGCACCAGGTTCCAATCCACCCAGGCCTCTGTCCAGCGGTTAAGATCGTTGATGATCGAGTGGGCATAACGCTCTCCGGTATCCCACGAACCCAAATGCGGCCCGGCTTCCTGGCAACCCTCGGTGAAAATCAGGTGTTTGTCGGGATAGGCGTCATGAGTCAGTTGCACGTTGTCGAAATGATCCCCGCAATACCAGTGAAAACCGACGCCCCAGACATAGTGCGCGGCCTTTGGATCGTCAAGAACGACCTTGGCGCGCTCAAACAGGCGGTCGCGATTGTGATCCCAGACAATCACTTTAACATTGCCAAGCCCGGCATCATGGAGCGTTGGGCCTAGGTGATCCCTGACAAAATCCCGCTCTTCTTCGCCGGTGTAAATGCACGAATCCCAGGTTTGCGTGGCCTCCGGCTCATTCTGCACGGTCAGTCCCCAAATCTCTATGCCCTCTTTTCTGTATTCCTGAATGTAGCGAACATAATAATCCGCCCAAGCTTGGCGGTATTCCGGCTTAAGCTTGCCGCCGTTATTCATCATGCCGTTGGTTTTCATCCAGGCCGGAGGGCTCCACGGCGAAGCGAACAGCTTTAATTTGCCGCCGGACAAATCGATGGCCTCGCGAATCATCGGAATCAGGGCTTGCCGGTCGTGCTCGATGCTGAAATGCTTAAGTTCTACATCGCCGTCCACTTCGGTATAGGCATAATTTCCCAGCGAGAAATCGCAGCTATTGATATGGGTTCGGCATAAGCTATAGGCATTGCCGGTGTCCGGCGAGAAATAGGATTGCAGAACTTCTTGCCGTAAGTCGGGCGGCATTTTGTCCAAGGTTACCGCGGCCGCTTCGGTGAAAGCGCCTCCGAAGCCCTGAATTTCCTGAAACTTAACGGTCGTGTCTATGAACACGGAGGGGCCCGAAAAATCAGTGGCGGGTTCGAACGCTATCGGCTCCAGTTCTGACAGTCGATAGGCTGTGTCATGAGCGGTACAAAATTGCTTTACCAAGCGCTGTTTTGTCATGTTGCTAACTCCATTTGTTGAGTGTTGCTAAGAATACGCATGGTCTAAATTCCAGTTAAGTTCGGTCACAATCCGGCTAAAACCCGCATCCAACGGCGCTTGAATTTCCAACCGGTGTCCCGTAACAGGATGCGGAAAATTGAGTTGGGTCGAAGCCAGCAACAGTTGCCGACAATTCAATTGTTGCCGAAAAAAATCGTTGTGTTTGCCGTCCCCATGCGTGGTGTCGCCGATAATCGGATGAAAAATATGCTTTAAATGCCGACGCAGTTGATGTTTGCGCCCCGTTTCTGGCGAAAGCTGTAATAACGAATAACGACTGGTCGGGTAGCGTCCCACCGCAAACGGTAATTCCACGGTGGCAAGGCGGCGATAATGAGTAATTGCGGCTTGGGCGGCTTTATCCTGTTGTGCCAGACGGTCGGTCATTTTATCCAGTTGCTCCTGTAACGGATAATCGATAATCGCCTGCTCAGCGCTGTAACCGCGCACTACCGCCAGATAGGTTTTTTCCACGCTATCGGCCATGAAGATGGTCATCATTTTTCGGGCAATTTCCGAATTTAACGCAAACACCAATACACCGGCGGTGGGTTTGTCCAGTCGATGTAGCGGGAATACTTTTTGTCCCAGTTGGTCGCGTAACAATTGCACGGCAAAACGCGTTTCATGGCGGTCGATGTCCGACCTATGCACCAACAATCCTGCCGGTTTGTTGATTGCCACCAGAAATTCGTCCCGGTATAAAACAGGCAAGTTCGAATCGAGCTCCGAGTTTGGCATTATTTCAGTCGTGTTCAAAATGGCTCCACTTTATAGCCGTGTTAATGTAATTGCGTTAATTAAATGAAAACGTAAAAAATTGCATTTTGTTGTTTTTTTTACCGATATTTTCCAGAAAGCGAACTGATCTGTCGTTTAGTTATTGTGCCTCAAAACTATTTGCCCGCGTATCAAACGCTACGGGCCGCCGCAATGACTGCTTGACCTAATGCCAAACCGCCGTCGTTCATTGGATAGCGCTGCGGTGACAGTACTGTTTTGCCGCTTTGCTGTAATTGCTCCGAAACTCCTTCCAACAATAAACGGTTTTGAAACACGCCACCGCTAAGCACTATGCTGTCGGCGCCGGTTTGAATACTGAGTTCGTGCAGCAATTCGACTGTAGCGGCAATCAGGCTGTGGTGAATGCGCGCGGCAATGCGGGCTTTATCGGTTCCGCGCTTTAGGTCGTCCAATACCGCCAACCAGAGTCCTTGCCAGCTTAGCACCGGTAAATCTCCGTTGCAGATAAGCGAACAAGCTTGCGGATACGGCTGTTCTTCGGCAAACAACGGCGTTGCCAGAATTTCCAGTGCAATCGCGGCTTGGCCTTCGTAATGCACCTGTTCACTGTGCAGGCCGAGCGCGGCAGCGAAAGCATCGAACCAGCGGCCGCAGGAGGTGCTGGGCGGCGAATTCAGATTCTTGGAAATCATGGTCGCCAGCATCGACAGCGGCTTGTTCGCCAGCAGCTTGATGATGTCCAAATCGGCATAATCCTGTTGCAGCGTTTGCCAATCGAAATAATGCAGCAGTTGCGCATAGGTATTGCGCCAGGGCTCACGCATGGCTTGACTGCCGCCGGGCAAGGCAACGGCTTGTAAATGGCCGACTCGGCGGTAACTTTTGTAATCCCCAAGCAGAAATTCGCCGCCCCATAAGGCGCCGTCGTCGCCCAAACCCAAGCCGTCGAAAATGACCGCCAACACCGGCGGTGAGTTCAACGCAATACCGTGCTCAGCCAAGCAAGCGGCCAAATGGGCATGATGATGTTGCACCGGCACAACATCCGCCGATTCGGTTTCGGCCAACGCTTGCCCGTATTGGGTAGATAAATAGCCGGGATGATGGTCGACGGCGATATGCTTGGGCTTAAAATCGTAAAGGTTTCTATACAGCTCGATAGCGTTGCGGTAATCGCGCTGAACCGCAACATTCTCCAAATCGCCGACATGCTGGGCCACAATGGCTTGACCGTTTTTCAGCAAGCAGAAACTGTTCTTAAGCTCCGCCCCCATCGCCAAAACATCACCGGCCTGTTCGAAACCCGACAGCAACGTCAACGCTTCCGGACTGTAACCGCGCGCCCGGCGCAACAAGCGCATCCGGCCACCCATCAAACGCATGACCGAATCATCCAGCCGATTGACGATAGCCCGATCGTGCAGCAGCAGGTAATCGGCTATGTGGGTCAGTTTTTCCCGTGCCTCGCTGTTATCCGTACATTGCGGCTCGTCGCTGATATTGCCCGAAGTCAATACGATAGGCGTAGCCAAATGCTGCAACAACAGCGTGTGCAACGGTGTGTAAGGCAACATGAAACCGAGCTTGTCATCACCCGGTGCAACGCCCGGCGCAAGCGTTTCACCTGTCGCTTGCAGTAATACAATCGGCGCGGCTTTGTCGTGCAAGGCGCGTGTCTCCTCTTCGTCCATTCGGGCGTAACGGGCAATCGTGCTCATATCCGCCATTAACGCAAACGGTTTGGCATAACGGCGCTTACGTTCGCGCAAGCGGCTGACGGCGACCTCATCGGCAGCATTGCAGGCCAGATGAAAACCGCCCAAGCCTTTGATTGCGACGATGTAGCCTTGCCGGATCAATTCGGCGGCTTGTTTTAGCGGGTCGGTGCAATCCGATTTCTCGCCGTGTCGATCTTCCAGCCAAACGTGCGGACCACAGTCCGGGCAACAATTAGCTTGGGCATGGAAACGGCGGTCGGCGGGGTCTTCGTATTCCTGTTGGCATTGCGGGCACATCGGAAATTCGGCCATGCTGGTATGGCAGCGGTCGTAAGGCACGCGCCGGATAATCGATAGCCTCGGCCCGCAATGGGTGCAGTTGGTAAACGGGTAACGGTACCGGCGATTGCCGGGATCGGCGATTTCGGCCAGACAGTCCGGGCAAGTGGCGGCATCTGCGGTAACAGGGGTTTGCACGGCGCTGTGTTGACGACTGGCGACGATGCAAAATTCGTCACTGTCCGGCCTCGTGTCCAGCGCTTGCGTCTCCAAGCTGTCAAGCTTAGCCAGCGGCGGCAGTTGCAAGGGAATTTGCCGAATAAAAGCGTCAAGGTCTTCGTCAGTGCCGAAAGCATGAATCATCACGCCTTGTTCATCGTTCCAAACTTCTCCGGTCAATCGGTGTTGCCGGGCCAGACGCCAGATCGTCGGCCTAAAACCGACGCCCTGAACAATGCCGCGAACCCGAATCGCCTTGCCGGACATTAGCAAATACGAGGCAACTGCTCGCCGACCGGCCAATCGACAATACGCCGCCCGCCGAACGCGGTGTGCATTTGCACAAAATGATGTTCGTCGGCAATCACTTCACCGATGATAGCGGCATCGCGGCCCAGCGGATGTTGTCGCATCACCGCCAGCAAGGATTCGGCGGCAGCGGCGGTGCAAATACACACCAGTTTGCCTTCGTTGGCGACATATAAAGGGTCCAGGCCGAGAATTTCGCAGGCGGCTTTGACTTCGGATTTTACCGGAATCCGGGCCTCGTCGATGACTATGCCGACGCCGGATTGCTGCGCCAACTCGTTTAATGCCGTTGCCAAACCGCCGCGGGTCGGATCGCGCAGGCAATGAATATCGGCCGGCGCGGCGGCAACCATGTCGGCAACCAAAGAATTCAACGCGGCGGAGTCGGAAACAAGGGTGGTTTCGAATTGCAGGTTTTCCCGCCCGGCCATGATCGCGACGCCGTGATCGCCAATCGAGCCGCTGATTAAAATTACATGGCCCGGTTGTGCACGGTCGCCGGAGATATTGACGCCGTCAGGCACAATACCGACGCCGGTGGTGTTGATAAATACGCCGTCGCCTTTACCGCGCTCCACGACTTTGGTATCGCCGGTGACGATAGGCGTACCGGCACGTTTAGCCGCAGCGGCCATGCTGATAACAATTTTTTCCAGATCGGCCAGCGGAAAGCCTTCTTCCAGAATAAAACCCGCCGCCAAATACAGCGGTTGCGCTCCGGACATCGCGACATCGTTGACGGTGCCGTGCACTGCCAGCGAGCCGATTTCGCCGCCCGGAAAGAACAGCGGCGAAATCACATAACTGTCGGTGCTGATAGCCAGCCGTCCTGCCGGTACGGTGAAAATGGCCTGATCGTTATGTTGTCTCAGTAGGTCGTTATCGAAATGCTTGATAAATAATTGATCGATCAACTGGGCCATCGCCTTTCCTCCACCGCCGTGACTTAGATCGACTTTGCCGGTTGATATATTTAATTTTGTTTTATAAGGATTTACCATAGGAATGATTATTCAGCTTTAGATGTTAATTTGAAAAACACGGATAGTACGGACTGCCGATAGTTCACAATATACTTTGACATAAGCGCTGCGAACAGCATATCGACATAATTTTTGCGTTGTGCCGGGAAATTTATCGCAGGAATCGAGGATGTATCCGCCTGTTTTGTGCAGCTACGGTTGCTTGAAGAGCCATCGCAACTGAATAGGATTTTTTCCACAAAAGTCATTGAACAATCCGGCGCCAACCTCTGGATTGTTCGAATGCAAAGGCCTACAAAGTTTTAAAATAGAACTTTTGCTCCTATACTCGAATTTAGCTTTCCGCTTAAGGCCGGTACAGACAGCATCCAAACTAAACCGTCCTATCTCCAGTTGAAAACTTTAATCCATAAGCGAGGTTAATTATGAAAATCCGTATAAGCACATTGATCCCGATACTGCTGGGCTTTTTAATTTCATCCACTGCGTTTACCCGAGAAGCGAGTGTCGACACCGTTAAAATAACGAACAATTCAACATCGACTTCAACGGAGAGCGGCTTCGATCAACAAGGTTACTATGCTTTTCGGCCGGATTTACGCAAGTGCATGTCGCCTGTATGCGGCGGTTTTTTTGTCAAAGCGGTCAATCAAAAACTGACTCGTTGCGCGAACGGCAGTCGCCAAGCGGAATGCTATGTCGCATCGTTAAGCAACAAAAAAAACTTCGATATAAGTTCGGCAGTCCTTGTTCAAGGCGCTATTAAACCGAAAACTTACCCAGAATTCGGCAATCTTGGCATCTTTGCCGTGACGGCGGCCTTCAGCTCGGCGACAGAATCTATCGGAAAACAACTTTTTGTCGGACTTGAAAACAACGGGATTGTCTGCATAACCACGCCTTGTTTTTCAGTTGATCAATATTTATTGAATGGAAAAAAGATCCGGACCCTTTCCGCTATTGATTTGGAAGCCGTCGGCGCCTCGGACGAGCTTTTAGGCGAGGCCCGATCGCTTATAGATAGCGGCGAAGTATTGATAGCTTCCGGCGTCAATCGGCAAACCGAAGAGGTCGGGGGAAAAGGTGTGGCTTTTGTCGCTGAGCGGTTTTATTTGCCGATTAAGGCTCAAATCAAGTAAGGGAATTCGCAAAAAATAAACGACAAATACAAGGAAACGCCGATGCCGTGTCATTTGCGGCACCGGCGTTCTATTCCGGGTTGATTCATCGTATCGTTAGTTTTTTAAACCTTATTTATCTGAAAACTATTAAGACAACAACCGCGAATTTTTGCTGTTACGGAAAATCAGCGGTTTTTCATTATCGGCCAAAGCGCTTGCCTTGGCTGAATCGATAGCTTCCTGAATGACATGATGATTGGGCGATTTGCTGCATACCGGGTCGGCTGCGTACATGTCGTTGCTTAATAAATAAGCTTGGCAACGGCAGCCGCCGAAATCTTTTTCTTTTTCATCGCAGCTGCTGCACGGCTCTTTCATCCATTCGAAACCGCGGAAAAAATTGAAGGTTTGCGATTCGTTCCAAATTTGCTCGATGCTGTAGTCTTTGACATTAGGGCAATCCAGTCCCGGCAGTTCGCGGGCCGAATGACAAGGCAAGGCTACGCCGTCCGGCGCGATAGTTAAAAAGGTTGTGCCCCAGCCATTCATGCAGGCTTTGGGCCGGTCTTCATAAAAATCCGGCACCACATAATAGATTTTCATCTTACCTTCGACTTTTTCTTTAAAAGCCTGAGCGATTTGCTCGGCCTGGTCGAATTGTGCTTTAGTCGGTAGTAATAAATCGCGGTTGGCATGCGCCCAGCCGTAATATTGGGTGTTCGCCAGTTCCAGGTAATCAGCGCCCAATTCTTCAGCCATTTCCAGAATTTGCGGCATCTGGTGGATATTTTCGCGGTGTATAACCACGCATAAGACCATCGGATAGCCGTGTTTTTTGACCAGATGCGCGACGTCTTTTTTATGCTGGAACGATTCGGTACCGGCCAGATGATCGTTCAGTTCCTGAGTGCTGGCCTGGATACTGACTTGAATATGATCCAGCCCGGCTTCTTTCAGTTGAATGATTTTTTCTTCGGTCAATCCGTAGCCCGAGGTGATCAGGTTGGAATAATAGCCCAAGTCCCTGGCATGCTTGACCAGCTCGGGCAGGTCTTTGCGGGTTAACGGTTCGCCGCCGGAAAAGCCTAATTGCACAGCGCCCATTTTGCGGGCTTGGGTCAGTACGCGTTTCCAGTCCTCGGTATCCAGTTCGGCTTGATATTTCGCATAATCAATCGGATTGGCGCAATAAGGGCATTGCAACGGGCAGGCGTAAGTCAGTTCCGCCAGCAGCCAGCGCGGCGGGGTGATTTTAGTTTTGTTGGATCCAGCCATTTTTTAAAGCAACCTCTAGGAAAGCGGTGATGTCGTTTGCAAGACCTGTGGTGGCAAATTTCTGTTCCAAATCGCTGACGATCTGGGCAAGGTTGCGGGTGCCGTCGCAACATTTCAGGATTTCAGCGGAACTTTGGTTAAGTTCCACCATGCCTTCGGGATAAAGGATAACGTTTTTTTGCTGGGCTTCTTCCCATTGCAGGCGATGCGTCGGGGAGAATTTGATGGTTTGGTTTGGGTTGATGATCATGTTTTTTGCGTAGTTATCAGGATGGTTTTGAGCAATAAGCACTCAGAGTGTTTGCCAGTATTTTAATTTATCGTTGAGCTAAAAATAACTGAGTCGCTAATTCTTCCCTGCTTATTGATAAGTGATTGGCAATGTCGTTGAGAATGGCTGAAAAAGTACCTATTTTTAAAGGATCGTGTGTGGAATAGTAATGTGATGCTCGCCGTTTTGTTGGGTGCTAAGGCGGATATGGCTGCCGTTTTGACGGCTGATTTCATAGCCCAAACCAGCGAGTTTTTTGCCAATTCCAGTCCCGAAATATCTCGCGGTAATCTCACGCCGCAATAACTTGTTCGCGCACAAAATGCAGGCGTATCATTTTGGGCTTATCGGCAGCTTCAAAATGACAATCTACCGCCTCTCGTACTTTACGGTGCAAGTCATTGAGATCTTCGGCATCGGTAAAAATAGAAGCCTCCAATGCTCTTGCGATAAAACCGCCTTCCGGAGCGTCTTCAACTAAAAAGATAATTTCATTCATGATTAATATCCCATTTTTAGACGCGGTTTGATTTTATGCGGCGTGTTTTTTAATGTCAGTCATTAACATGCTTTCGATGCTCAAATGGTAATCCAATTCGGGCCATTCAATGCCGCTGCCCCGGCAAATAAATTGATAGTTGGATAACTGTTTTAAAGTAGCTTCTTGCAGTTCCTTGTACCATGAGATTGGCGTTAAAATCACGCGATCATCCTCAAGCTCGACCCGCAAATAACGGTCATCAAAATGCACGGATTTACCTTTTGGTAAAATACTCATCCCATCTCCTCTCAAACTCGTCTTTATGAATGGTCACAAGTGTGAGCGCTTTGTTTAAATCTTTTGGTTTCATGTAATTATGCACTATACGTAGCGATGCCAGTTCGATTTTGGCAAAGTCGCCGCCTTTTATGATATGGATATGCTTCGGCTCATGCTCGTTCGCATAAAAGAAAAATTTGAATCCATCAATGAGCAATAATGTTGGCATATGATGTGAGTTTATTTTGCCGACACTGGCGATTTGCCGTTTAAAGCCATTTTATCTCATTGGAATTATTATGGTAACGCCGTAAGCCGATTGCATTAATTTCCCCGTCTTAGCGTAATAATCGATGATTCCATTTTCCCATACAATCCAAACTTCCTCGGCACCCGCTTGTAAATAGAGCTGCGCCTTATTGGCCATTTCTTCTTTTGAATTGGAAGGAGAGACAACTTCAACGCAAATTTCAGGGGCATGGGAATAAGGCGTTTCGTAACCGTATTGCTTGATGAATGTTTTGGAACACCAAGCGACATCGGCGACTTTTACGCCTTCGGTGGTTTGAATGGAGCACTCGGTCAGCGCTTCGCCTTTTTTGAGTTTACGTTCCAGCAATGTACCGATATGCGACTGTAAACGACCACGTTTATTGGAGGCTGGAGTCATTTCAATTTTGCCATAGCGATTTAACTCGATTTTAAACGGTAGGTTTTCAAGATACGGATTATCAACCACTTCTGCCCACTGCATCGCCTGACCTCCAGTTGGTTGCCTTACGCTTTAATATTAAAATACGGCGGCATCTCGTGAATATAAGCCATGTACATCGCATCGGCCATCGTCCACAACACATCCAATTTGAATTGCAGGATTTGAATCATACGCTCTTGCTGTTCACGGGTCTTATACCAATCCAGCGTAATCGCCAAGCCGTGTTCGACGTCGCGGCGCGCTTCGGTCAGGCGTTTGCGGAAATAGATATAACCTTCCTGTTCCACCCACGGGTAATGTTCCGGCCAGTTATCCAGGCGTTGCTGGTGAATTTTAGGCGCAAACAGTTCGGTTAGCGAAGAGCTTGCCGCTTCGTGCCATTCCGCCCGGCGGGCAAAATTAACATAGGCGTCAACCGCAAAACGCACGCCCGGCAATACGAATTTTAAAGAGGTGATGTCTTCGCGCGTTAAGCCGACCGCGATGCCCAACTGTATCCAGGCCTCAATGCCGCCCGGATCGCCGGGGTGGCCGTCGTGGTCCATAATCCGTTGTATCCATTTGGCGCGGGTTTCGCGATCCGGGCAATTGGCCAGGATATTGGCGTCTTTAATCGGAATGCAGACCTGATAATAAAACCGGTTGGCGACCCAGCCCTGCAATTGTGCTTTGGTCAGTTTGCCTTCATTCATCAGGGTATGGTACGGGTGATGAATATGGTAATGGCTTTCCATGCCACGCAAGGCGGCTTCAAATTCTTCGCGGGTCCATGCAGGATTGTCGTTTTGGCTCATAATGGTTTCCTTTGATTATTGGTTTTTTAGGGGCAAACAGAGGTCATGTTTAGGTAGCATTGAACATTTAACAACCGGAATAAAATTAATTGATTGTAGATAGCATGTTAAAAAAACTGGGTAAATGATGCTCGCTTTCACGAGGTTGTTTTGCATAAAATTCTCTACCTATTTTAAGGCAAAGTTCATCACGGTAATTTTTATGATCTGCTGTTTCGATGGGTAATTTAATATCTTCCCAGATTGGTTTGGATTTGGCGATAGTCAGTAGCCCGTAAATCAAAGCGTTTTTCTCGGTTGTTGTGGCTTTAGAGTTTGTAAAGCCATCCAGCCAACTTTCTTGGAAATCATTGACGGATTGGCTGTTGTACAAAAGCTGATGATGCTGAATACGTTTCTTTGCTTTAGGAAAGTTCTTATTAATATCCGTATGCTCTGCCATAGACTTGCGGCACATACTCCGGCTCAAAGCTAATATCCACATCTTTTAATACCCTGAATTCAGGGACTTGAACGCGCACTAATCGCATAGCTTGTTCCTTGTAAGCCAAAATACCGCCCAGACCTGGCAGGTTTTAAAACAGCACATCTTCATAAATATCCGCCAGCGTTAATGCCACATGATAATCATCGCAAGCAATAGTCAAGGTTTGCTCGTGTTCTAAAATGCCGCCCTGCCAAGCCCCAGCTTGATCGCGCATAAAATATTCGGCTTTCATTTGCAGCGAATCGACCAATAAGTAATAACGCAGACTGGGCATTTTGGAATAAACCAACCATTTTTCATGGCGGTCAATCCGCTCGGTGCCGGTCGACTGTACTTCGGCAATGAAACACGGCTGTTCTTTATAAAACTCGGCATTGTCCGCCTTATTGCAGACCAACATAACATCGGGATAATAATAAAAACGCCCCTGCTCAACACGGCATTTCATGTCACTGACAAACACCCCGCAGCTACCGCCACGCGCGGCGATACGCAAGACAATCGCGATGTTCAAGGCAATACGGTTGTGTTTTTCGCCGGCCCCCGCCATCGCATAACAATCACCCTCGACATATTCGTGTTTACTGTCGCTTTGGGCTTCCAACGTCAAATAATCCTGTTCGGATATATAACGCTGTTGGGGGAATGCGCTCATGTCGGCAAGGTCTACAAATCGATTTCCAAACCGTCGTAAGCGGCTTCAATGCCGGCGGCATCGAGTATTTTACGCTGTTCGGAATCTTCGTCTAAGATCGGGTTGGTGTTGTTGATGTGGATTAATATCTTGCGGGCTTTGGTTACACCGTTCAGCACTTCTATCATGCCGCCCTCGCCGGACTGAGGCAAATGGCCGATTTCGCGGGCTTTTTTGTGGCTGATATGTTGCGTACACATTTCGTCGTTGGTCCAAAAAGTGCCGTCCACCAACAAACAATCGACGGCCTGCATCGCAGCCATCACATGCGCTTCTATCTCGCCTAAGCCGGGCGAATAAAACACTTTTTTGCCGGTAGAAATCTGTTCGATGATCACGCCGATATTGTCGCCGTCATGCGGATCATGCCGATGCGGAGAATAAGGCGGCGCTTTGCTTTTTAAGGCCTGAGTATAAAAGCGTAAATCATCAATGCCGGGAATGGTAAAGCTGCTGCCGTCGTATGGAATCGGGTGATGATTAACCGTGCAATAATCCGCCAACATAGTAAATAACGGAAAACCGGTGGTTAGGTCTTGTTTGACCATTTCCGTGCAATAAACGTCCAGCGGCTTGCCTTCCCGGAGCATCAGCAAGCCGGTGGTATGGTCGATTTGGCTGTCGATCAGCATGATGGCTTTAATGCCGGTATCGCGAACGCCTTCTTTGGGTTGGATGGCCGGAAACGCTTCCAGTTGGGCGCGAATGTCGGGCGAGGTGTTAAACAGCAGCCAATTTTTATTGTCGGTGCTGACCGCAATCGATGACTGGGTACGGGCTTTGCCGTTCATTTGATGGTGCCGCAAGCGGCGGCAATTATGGCAGTTGCAGTTCCATTGCGGAAAACCGCCGCCTGCGCCTGAACCGAGAACTCTGATCTTCATGTTGGAAGCTAACCTAAAAGAGAATTAAGGGCCGAATGATACGGGAATAAAGGATATCAGGCAAAAAAAAGGGGCTCATCAAGAGCCCCTTTTTTGCCGCTTTAGATTCACTCCCAATGGTAAAGCTGGGAAGTTTTGCTTAGCGATTGTAGATGTACATTGTTACTTCAAAACCGAAACGCAGGTCTGTGTAGCTTGGTGTTTCCCATTTCATAGTGAACCTCCAGTAGTTATTAGAATAGAGTTGCTAGCTTGATCAAGTAAGCCAGCTAAAAGTATACGATGAACTTTTTTTTTTCGCAACAACTGTACAGATTATCTGGTATGTTTTTCTTGTAAGAAAAAGAGTATTATCTAAACTCCG
>Ga0265327_10002051_pt1 | contig 22628 bp, 16 predicted proteins | sample 41621metaG_FD_202089 | JGI IMG/M metagenome (GOLD analysis project Ga0265327, IMG submission 202089) | Rhizosphere microbial communities from Carex aquatilis grown in University of Washington, Seatle, WA, United States - 4-16-21 metaG | ecosystem: Host-associated > Plants > Roots > Rhizosphere...
AGATCTTCGGTGAGGAAATGAAGGAGTTTGTGCGAGCACGGGGGGAACCGGTCGCGACAACCTGTCAGATCACCGTGTTTGATGACGGCGCCGGATTCTTTTCGACGCTCGACACCAACGGAGACCGACGGATTTCGATGCGGGAAATGCGATATGCCGACAAGTCGCTCGCCAGGATGGAACGGGACGGGCAACCCGGTTTGAACGTGAATGAACCGGCACGGCGATATCGAATTGAGTTTGTCCGGGGAGTCTTCAACCCATTTGGTTCGACAGATCGCCCGGCGAATCCTCAAATGCCCGCCACGGCGACCGCGATTCTGAAACCCCGTACGGTGGGGCCGATCTGGTTCCAGCGCTGGGATCGAAACAATGACGGCGACCTGACGTGGCGCGAGTTTTTGGGACCTCGTGATGCGTTTGAACGGCTGGACGAGGACCACGACGAATTGATCGATCCGAAAGAGGCCGCATCGGCCGGATCCAAAGAGACTCCGCGACCGCGCCAATCGGATGGCGGATCTGCGACTCCACAGGCAGAATCCGCACCGGATTTGAAACAAGACTGACGACGATTCACCAGGGAGACCACGGGAATGACCACCACACCCGCTGACGATGCGGCAAGCGTTGCGCGACTGCAGTCGGCACGAACCAGGATCAAGCAGGAACTTGCCAAGATCGTGGTCGGACAGGATGAAATCATCGATTCGCTGCTGATCGCAATGCTCTGCCGCGGTCATATTCTGCTGCACGGTGTCCCCGGTCTGGGGAAGACGCTGATGGCGAAGACACTGGCGCAGACCCTGGAAATGGAGTTCAAACGCATTCAGTTCACACCGGACCTGATGCCCGCTGACATCACCGGGACGGATGTCATGGAAGAGGATCAAGCGACGGGTCGGCATTCGGTGTCGTTCCTGCCAGGTCCCGTCTTCACCAACTTTCTGCTGGCGGATGAAATCAATCGAACACCGCCAAAAACGCAGGCGGCATTGCTGCAGGCGATGCAGGAAGGTGAGATCTCGGTGGGGCGCGAGACGTACAAGATCAAGCCCCCCTTCTTTGTCGTCGCGACGCAAAACCCGATTGAAATGGAGGGGACCTATCCGTTGCCCGAAGCGCAACTGGACCGCTTCATGTTCAACCTGAAGGTCAAATACCCCACGGTTGACGAGGAAGTTCAGATCATCAAGGGGACGACCAGCACCTCTGTTCCCACGGCCGAGGGAGTCCTGCGGGCGGACGAGTTACTGCGTCTGCAGGAACTGATTCGTGGGGTTCCCATCGCCGACAGTGTCGTTCGCTATGCGGCGCGCCTGGTCGCCGCTACACGGCCGTCCCTGGGAGGCAAAGACACCGGAGCCAAGTCACTCGATGCGGTCCACAAGTACATCTCCTACGGCGCCAGTCCCCGTGCCTCACAGTTCCTGGTCCTGGGGGCCAAGGCCCGGGCGATTCTGGCAGGCCGGTTCCACGTCGATTTCGATGACCTGAAGTCCGTGGCGCATCCAGTGCTGAGGCATCGACTGGTCCTGAACTTTCATGCGCGCGCTGACAATGTCGACGCGGATCAACTGGTCAGCCGCTTGATCGAGGCGGTTCCGCAAGAGTTGAAGAAGTAACACTTCGCAGCAAGACCGTTCGCTCATCTCTATCACCTGCAGAATTGAGTTTCCCGTGACGTCCAGCCTGCTCGATCCCGTTTTCTTCTCAAAGCTCAGCAATCTGGAATTGCGGGCGCGGGGGATCGTCGAGGGATTCCTGCATGGGCTCCACCGCAGTCCGTTCATTGGTTACAGCGTCGAATTTGCGTCGCATCGCGAATACGCGCAGGGAGATGACCTGCGGCATGTCAATTGGAAGCTGTACGCGCGGCAACGACGCCTGTATGTGAAGGAATTCGACGCTGAAACGAACATGAATCTGTACCTGTTGGTCGATATCAGCGGGTCGATGGAATGTGCCAGCAAGGGACGCAGCAAGCTGGATTACGCAACCACGCTGGCTGCCGCACTGGCGCACCTCGCGTTGCGCCAGCACGATGCGGTGGGGATTACCTTGTTCGGCGATCAGGTTGTTGAGCATATTGACCCACGCGCCAAAGCACATCAACTGGAAGAGATCCTGCAGGCGATCGCCACGACCAGCGCACGGCCGCGATCCGACGCGTCCCGTGCGTTGCAGCAGGCGGCGGAACTGTGTCGCCACCGCGGTGTTGTCGTGGTCATCAGCGATTTCTTCGACGATCTTGCCGCCATTACGCGGGGATTTGATCAGTTGCGGTACCGGCAGCACGAAGTCCTGGCCATGCAAATCTGGGATCCCTGGGAACGATCACTTCCCCTGGAAGGGAACATCTGTTTTGACGATCTGGAAAGTCGCGAGAATATCACGACCCATGCCGAAGGTGTGCGGGAACGCTATGCGGCCGTCATCGAAGACTGGCGAAATCAACTCTCGCGAGAATGCCTGACGCGGGGAATCGACCTCCTTGAATTCACCACCGATGATTCGGTGGAGCAGGCTCTGCTCAATTACCTGGTCCATCGATCTCGTGCCTGATCCCTGAGATTTCCATGACTCTGTCATTTCTTCAATCGACGTTTCTAATGGGACTGGCAGCCCTGGCCGTCCCGCTGTTGATTCATCTGTTCTTTCGATTGAAGACACGACGCGTCAGCCTGGGGACCATTCGTTTCCTGCGGATTGCCATGGAGGAAACCGCACGTCGACGGCGAGTCATGCAGTGGCTGCTGTTGACGCTGCGAATGCTGTTCGTGGCGCTGCTCGTCGGACTGTTCGCCCGGCCCTATCTTGGCGCCGCCAGCGCCGCCGGTCGACAGAAACAGATTGTCATTCTGATCGACACGTCGGCGACGATGGGGCTTAAAGGAGACCACGGCCGTTTGATTGATCAGGCGGTCAGGGAGGCCACCGCCATCATCGATACGGCGCCCGAACAGGCGCGCATCGAAGTCGCGTTTTTCGATGACCGTATGCGTCCGGTGGCATCGACCAATCCCGGCGGGGCCTCCGGTCGCGTCGCATCGACGCAATTGCAAAGCCCGGCCAACCTGTACGGTGCGACCAGCTATGCAACCGCCATGCAATGGGCCCGGGATCTCTGCCTCAAGGCGCCGTTGGGGACTCATGAGTTTCATCTGTTTACCGATTTGCAGCGTTCGGGCCTCGACTGGACCGAAGTGGAATCACTCCCCCCGGAAGTTCAGGCTCATTTGCACGACCTGGGGCGAACCATCGTCGACAACCTGGCCGTCACCGAGATCCGGACTCCGCGGTGGTGGGTGCGGCCGGGAGAATCTCCTCCGATAAGAGCGTCGATCACGCACGGCGGCACGTTCGTGCTGCCCGAAGTGGAAATCGTGCTGGAAATCGGTCGCGTGGCGGCAGAACGGGGATTGCCTGCCAATCCGGACAGCAGCAGTCCCGACGGTCGACGGATCGAATTCTCAAAACTGGCGGATCGAGTCACTCGACGCGAGCGAATCAAGCTGGAGCCGGGAACAACATCCACGCTCGAATTTGAATTGCCTCAATTGAGTGAAGGCTTGTGGCAGGGACGGGTCGTTGTTGTGCATGAGGACGATTTGCCCTTCGATAACGAGCGGTATTTTGCCATCTCTGCCACTCCTGCGTATCGGATCCTGATCATTGATGGTGGACACAGTGCTCCATCGATTCATCGCGAAACACATTTTCTGAACGCCGCGCTGAAGCTGAGCGAAGACGGCGACACGTACACGGAAAGCCCATTTGCCCCCGAAGTCGTGACCTATACGGGCGACGGCGGATTACCGTCGCTCGATCGATTTGACGCGATTGTCCTGGCGAATCCCTCCGGCGTCGCAAAGCACGATGCGGAACAAATGTCGGCATTTGTTCGTGGTGGAGGTGGCTTGCTGGTCTTTACCGGTGACCAGGTGACGTCGGCCGCATGTGCGACGCTAGCGGAGGCGAACCTGTCGGTGGGTGAAATCGGCGCCGCCAATGTTGCCCTGGACCTGCCGTGGCATCTGGACAACTGGGACGACCGGCATCCCGTGTTCCAGCCACTGAGTGATCCGCAACATGGCGATCTGCGACGCATCAGCTTTACGGCGTACTCGAAACTGACTCCCGCGAAGAATTCAACCGTGCTGGCGCAGTTCAACTCGGGCGACCCCGCCGTCATCGAGCGGAAACTGGACAAGGGAGTCGTCCTGTGGGTGACAACTTCGTGCGGAAGGGAATGGAGCGACTGGTGCCGAAGCCGGTTGTATCTGCCCACCATTCACCAACTTTTGAGCTACCAGGTGGGACTCTCTGCCGGAGGGAGGGTTCGCATCTCGCCAGTGGAATCGAATCGAAACGACATTGCCCCCGCATGGGTTCCGGGGATTGCGCTTTACGATCGCCATGCCGAGATCCTCAATTGTGATCCCCGGGAATCCGAAACGGATCGCTGTACAAGGCAGGAATTTGAAGACCGGTTTGGTTGCCGATTTGTTGATGAAGGTGGAGTTTCCACGAGTGAAGCTGTCACGCCGGCGCATGTCGAGTTTCGACCGGATGAGCTGTGGCACTGGGTCGCGTGCGCCCTCGCCGGGATCCTGTTGCTGGAAGGATTTGTCGGAAATCGCACCACCGCTTGAAGGGCGGATCACGTAATGAACGACGCGTTTCTCAATCGCTTTCAACGAATCCTGCGGCGCAACTTCCGCGTGCGCGCCGGGCAACTTGTCGTCAACACGCTGCTGCTGGTTTTGACTGGAATCGTGCTGATCGCGACAGTCGACTACTGCTGGGAACTGGATCGAACATCGCGTGCGATTGCTGTGACAATCTGGATCCTGGGGACCATCCTGCTGGCAACGATGCTGGGCCGACAGACCGGGCTGCGATGGAGTCCCCCGACCACTGCAGCCGAAATCGAGGCCATCTTTCCTCAGCTGGGCCAATCGGTGCGGACCACGGTGCAATTCAGTGCCATGCAGGCGGACCAGGTGCAACAGGAAGGTGTCACCACGTCACTTGTCGCGGCACTGGCAGAGCGGACGCACTACCAGGCTCTGCCGCTGACACTGGAAGATATTATCCCGACGGCGCGGCTGCGCTGGTCAACTGCCGCCGCCGTCATCGGGTTTCTCTGCCTGGCAGGAGCGACTGCGGCGGATTGGCAATTTCGGACTGCGCTGCAGCGCATCGTCCTGATGGACGCCTCGTACCGGCAGCTCGATGTTCGCCCGGGCGATCAGACAATCGCGGAGGGGGCATCGGTGGAAATTGACGCCACGGTCACGGGGCGAAGCGACGGCGTCGCCGTCCTTCGAATCCGGCCGATGGAAGGGGCCGATCGGCAGTGGTCCGAGCATCCAATGCCTGCTGTCGAAAATGACGTGGTGGGAAACCCGCCTGCGCACATCTTCCAAACAACATTACCTCGACTGTCCGAACCCGTGGAATACCAGGTGGTCGCGGGGCATCTTTCCAGTTCTGTTTACCAGATCGACATCCGTCGGCCGCTACGAATTCGGCAGGCCAGGATCGAGTTGCATCCCCCGCGTTACACCACCCTGCCTACGGTGACGACATCAGACTTCAGCCTGTCCGGCTTGAAGGGGACCGTCGTGAAATATGCCATCGAGTTCGACAAACCCGTAAAGTCCGCGTCACTGGCATTTTCCCGTCGAGGAAAGGGTTCCTCCTTGAGCGAAGTCATTCCGTTGGCGTTTGCCGAACAGGAGCAAACCGCATCGACTGCGATCGGCCGATGTGAATTGACTCTGGAAGAAGATCGATACTACGGCGTCCAGGCTGAGGCGACCGATGGGACTTCGCTGGCATTGAACAAATATCGACTTCGCGTTCGCTTTGATCAGCCCCCTCAAATCGCGTTTGATGAGCCAGCCGACGCCGTTGAAGTCCATACTCTGGCCGAGCTGATGATGCGGGTCCGGGTGAAGGATGACTATGGCCTGGCCCGTGTCGGAGTTGTCTTTCAGATCAACAATGAACCTGAAATTGCCCTGATGTCCAGGGACTTTCCGGTCGTTGCCGCGGCGGCTGAGGAACTGAGCGAGTACGGCAAAATCTCACTGACCACACAAATTGCCCTCGAAAAGGTTTTGCCTCTGGAAGTCTTTGAACTGACCCAGAAGGACAGCGTGATGTATTTCGCGTTTGCGGAAGACAATCAGCCGGACAAACCTCACCGCACGGAAACGGAACTGAGGTATATCGACATCCGTCCATTTAAACGGACTTACCAGGTCATTGACCCCGATCCGATGGCGGGCATGAATTCCGGGGTCAAGACACTGGAGGAATTGATTCAGCGTCAGCGGTTTGCCCTGAACAGAACCCTGCAGATTGAAAAACAGGCTGTGGCGGGACGGTCGCCGGAGGCGCCGCTGCTCAATCAACTCATGCAATACGAGACCGAGCTGGCCGGCAACGTCAGGCAGTTGGCAGAGGCACTTGAGCGATTTGGACTGACTGACACGGAACTCTTGTATCAGGCGGAAGCCTCGATCCTGCAGTCGGTCGATTCCCTGTCCGTCGCGAAATGGGAAAACGCCACTTTGCAAATGAAAGATGCGCTGAAGGCCATGATCGAGCAGCGAAATCGCACGGCCGAGCAAATCTTCAAGAACCCTGACCCTGCTCTGCTGGAGGCCTTTCGCCGATTTGATCGACTCCAAAGTCAAAAACTGCGGCGGCCAAAAACAGACAAGGAAGAGGCCCGTGAAGTGATCCGCCGCCTCCAGGAATTGATTGAGCAGGAGAAGGGAGTTGCCAGCGCTCTGGAAGAGCCTGACGCCACACCGCCCGAGGCAGACTCGAAGCCGAAAGAGGGACAGGAATGAAACACGAACAGCGACTATTCGGCTTCCGGACTCCCAGTCTGGATCATCTCCGACGCGAACACAGGTTCCTCCCCCGGGCGGCAACCTGCGGTCTGGCCGCGTTTGGAATTGTCAGCGGACTCGGTTCCTGGATCCTGGGCCAGGATGCGGTTCCTGCCACGCCCCCAGCGGCGCCGGCCGCAGTCTCGCGCGACGACCTGCTTGAACAGCAAGCGGATGTCGCGTTTGAGGCAAAGGATGTCGAACGAGTCCTGACGAAGATCCGAAAGGCATCCGACCTTTCCAAAACACGGATCGCCGACGCGGCGAATATTGCGGAATCGGCACGCGCTGCCCTGGAACGAGGTAACTCCCTCGATGCCAGGAAAGACGCTCGGCAGGCTGCGGAGATGTTTCAGGAGATCGTCAAGCTCCTGGAGATTCTGCTGGAGGAAGACCCGCCTCAGCGACTGGCCGCGGCCCGGGATATGGCAAATCAGCTGGCCCAGGCCGAACAGGAGTTCGGCGCCCTGCTGCGGGCGATGGCGCGTCAGGATCAGGAACGCCCGGGGAGTTCCGGACAGGACGCGAAACGGGGCGAGGGCCAGTCTGGTCAGCAGGCCAAACCTGAACCCAAGGGAGGCGGAAAAGAGACGCGTGATCCAATGGGGCTGGGTGGCAGTTCGACCAAGTCCGACAAGGGTGAGAATGGACAATCCGGCGACATCAAGCCCACTGGACCAGGAGCGGGGTCTGCCAAGTCCACCGAAGAAAAGAAAGGTGGCGGGGGCGGAGCGAACCCTGCGTCCCCCGAGTCGGAAGCAGGCGGGGGGGGCGGTACTTCCAAAGTCCAGGATGATCTCAAGAAACCAGGAGGGGGTGGCGGTGATCGGACCGATCGGCGTGACGAATCGCCTTCCTCTGCGGAGACTGCAAACCAGGGGGATCCTTCTCAGAAGGAATTCAAGGGTGCGGGGCCGAAGCCGGGCGCCATGACCGAGGCAGAGATTCGACAGGCCCTCGCCGCGCGAGCGGCTCAGATGACGCGCACGGGCCAGTTTCTCGAAGACATCCTGAAATCGGTCTCGGAATCGGCTGAACCGGCGGACCAGCGTGCCGCGGAAAAAGCGAAGGAAATTCTGCAGGAAGCCAATTTGCCCGAGACGATCCAGGCGATGCAGGACGTTGGAGAAATGGTGCAGGAGGGCAAAATGAATGAGGCCCGGGCGGCATCACTGGATGTTGCTGATCGGATGAAGGTCGCGGCGCAACGACTGGATGCGGCGTATCAGGAATTGCTGGCGCCCCAGGTTCAAGCGCTTCGCAACCTCGAAGAGGGGATTTCTGAACTGCGGGAGCAATTGAAGGACCTGGAGACTCAGGCACAGATTGCCAAGTGGCATCGGAAAGCAAACGACCTGCTGGAACAGGCTAAGGAACTGGATGTCGCGACCACCGCGATCGAGGAGTTATTGGATCAGGTTCAGAAGAACGGGAAAGGCCTGGAAGGTCGGCAACCGGTTTACGACTGGCCCATCGTCAATGACCATTACACGGCTCCAGAAAGCTACGACTCAGGGTTGTTCGAAATCCAGAAGGAAGCCCAGGTCCGCATTCAGGCGTTGATATCAGGGGACTTCACAGCAAACGCGGATGAGAACGTGCCGCTCAAGTATCAGGATCTGGTGGAACGGTACTACCAGGTTTTGTCACGCGAGGGGGTCAACAAGAAGCCGGCCACTCGAAACAAAGGTCGTCGCACCCCATGATCGTGGCCACTCTGCAATTCTTGAGTCCGATGACAGGCAGGGCATTCCTGGTCCTGGCGGTCGCCCTCGTACTGGGATTCGGCATCATGCGACTGCTGGCCGGCCCCCCGGCCGCGACGGCGCGGCGGTGGGGACTGCTCGCCCTGCGCGGCGCCGCTCTGACAACGCTGCTGCTGATCCTGTTGAATCCTTCGGACGTGTTGCAGTTCCCGGGGCCGATCGATCGGCCGGACGTGTTCTATTTGCTGGATGCCTCGCAAAGCATGGCAATTGGCGATTCCGAAACCCGGTTTGATCATGCGCTCAGGCTGATGCGTGAGACCGAACAATCTCCTCAGCGAGATAGTCTGGCGCCGGTCAAGCTGTTTCGTTTTGGTCATCGATTGGCGGCGGTGGACAGCAGCCATATCCGTAGAGAGGGTGCGGGATCAAGCATTTCGGATCCGCAGCAGGCCGCGTCGGACAAGGCGGGGGCAACGGCGAACTCGAGTGAACGGCGACTGCCACTTGCTCCGACGGATTCCGACACTCAATTGACGACGGCCCTGCGTCAGGTATCCAGTCGGTTTGGTCGACGCCCCCCTGCGGGAATCGTCCTCTTTTCAGATGGACGGGTCCGCGATGAAGTGGGCGCCAAGGCATTGGCCAACCAGTTCAGCCAGATCAAGGTCCCGATTCATGTCGTCCCGGTTGGCGATACTGCCAGGGGGGGCGACGTCGCCATCGTCGCCTGCGTCGCGCCACCGCGAGCCAGACGATTCGCGGAAGTCGAAGTTCAGGTCTTTCTGCGCAGCTACGGTTACGACGGTCGCCGCTGCGAGGTGAGGCTGGCTGCTCCGGGGGCAGCCGTGGGTGACCCACCGCGGTTGCTTGCTCCGGCGATGCCGATCACGCTGCATGACGGATTCCAGTCGGTCAGTATGAACTTTCGAACGGACTCCAAGACCAGCAAGCTGCTGCTTTCGGTCAGCAGTCTTCCGGACGAAATCTCGACAGCGAACAATCACCTTCAGGCCGAAGTTCAAATCGATCGTACGAAAATTCGCGTCCTGTACCTGGAAGGAAGTTCGCAGCCCCTGCAGCCGGTTCAGACCGAAAACAGTCGTGAAATGCGGGGTCCGTATTCAGACCTGCAACAAGCGTTGACGGACGACGAGGATATTGAATGCGTGGTCCTTCACGCCCCTTCTGGCCGTGGGCGGTTGATCAGGGTTGCTGACTCCAATCGAACGACCGCCTCACGCGGATTCCCCGAGACGGTCGCCGAGCTTTCCGCGTTTGATGCGATCATCCTGAGCGACATTTCGGCCGAGGCCTTTACGGATCAGCAACTGCAGTGGATTGAAAAATGGATCGGGCAACGCGGCGGCGGTCTGTTGATGGTGGGGGGCCGCAACAGTTTTGCCGCCGGAAATTGGGAGGAAACGCCGCTCGCAGCCATGCTGCCCGTCACCCTGCGGGAAGAAAATGACTGGCTGCCGGGGACGCAGGTTGCCGTGCGTGCTGAGCCGAAAGCGACGATGCATCCGTTGTGGAGCATTGTTTCCGACAGCGTTCAGAACAAGGAAATCGTGGGGAAGTTTCCCACCTTCTTCGGCGCCAATCGCTGGGGAGGTCTGAAACCCAATCTGACGCGCGTGCTGGGGGTTTCCAGCGTCGCAACCGCTCCTCCGGGGGGGGCGGATGCCGGACCGACGGAATCCACAACGAAAGAGGAAAGTTCAACCGGGACGGGTGAGCCTGCGATCGTGATTGGGCAATATGGCCGTGGTCGAACGATGGCCATGTCGTTTCCGATCACTTCGCCCTGGGCTAATGAATTTCTGTTCAAATGGGGGGCGGGTGATACGCGTCACTATGGCAAGTTCTGGCGAAACGCCACGTACTGGTTGACGGAAAACTCGTCCATCGGCCGAAGGCGACTGGTCGTCAGTGCTGACAAGAAGTTCTATCGACCAGGAGAAACCATCACGTTGACTGCGGCGGCGTTTGATGAGGGGACGAATCAGACTGGCGCCTACAAGATCACAACGATGATCGAGCCCCGGACTTCGCTGAATGACCTCGAGTCGAACTACTCTTGCATTCGGTGGCCGGATGGAAAGCCGCGCGACAGTGGCGAATCCGGACCCTACATTGCCTGGGGCGAGGAATTCGATCTGCCGCGAGTCGATTCGTCGGCCGGGAAGCCTGCATTCACACTGGAATTGCCTATTGCCGATGCGGCAACAATCGGCTCATCCAGCCAGTCGCTTCGAATTGAACTGACGGCGATGGAAGAGTTCACTCAAGTCGACAGCACTTCGGTCGATATCCAGATCCTGCATGACCCGTTTGAGCAGCAGAACCCCTTTCCCAATCACGAATTCCTGGCGTCAATTGCGAGGAATTCCGGTGGCAGGGTGATTGGAACCTCGGCAGAACTGACTGAGATCCTGCGTAACGTTCCCATCAAGGTCGGTGCTCCCGTGATCACACGGGCGCCACTCTGGAGTTCCTGGTGGCTGTGGACCTGGCTCCTGGGATTGATGTCGATGGAATGGATCTGGCGCCGATTCGTCGGCCTGGCTTAATCGTAACCGTTCACGGATCGGGGACTGACGCATTTTCACGGCGAAAAACAATCAACTTTGATGGACGCGATAAGACACCGAAGCGCCGTTTGTCCGTGAAAATGGGTCTGTCCCCCTCGCTTGCCCGTGAACGGTTACTTTAATCTTACCTCAACACGTCTGGAATCTGTCATGCTGAATCATCCCAGGGAATTTTACGCCTGGTTCGCCGCCATCGGGCTGATGGCGGCATCCCTGTTGCCCGCATACGCCGACCCGATCTTGCACACCGACCCTCGACTGCAGACGCTGTACAAGCAGGAGGCGGCCCGCTGGGAGATGTGGGTCGGACCAGGACAGAAGAAAAAGGCCGAGATTGTTGCCGAACCGATCTTTCGATGGCAGAACCTGGCGCGCGTCAATGGCCAGAGCGGCGCCATGTATGTCTGGTTGTTCGATCGCCGACCTGTTGTGATCGGGGGAGTCTTTACGAACCCCGAAGGGGACAAGCGAATGATCGTTCATGAGTTGCACGCGCTCGGGCCAGACCGGCTTTATCCTGTCCTGCGTGAAGCCGAGAACGCGTGGCAACCGACGGCAGGGATCACCATGGAACCACTGCCGGACTCTCCCAAGGTGGAAGAAACGTTTGCTCGACGAACACTGCAACTGCGCACCATCGCTCACGAGTTTACCGCCAATTCCAACGACATCGAGCAGCGGCGGTGGGAATTGAGGCTGTTGCCAAAACCGCTGTATCGGTATGACATGCCTCAAGGCCCTGTCATTGATGGCGCTCTGATGGCATTCGTCCGCGATGCGGGAACCGATCCTGAGATCGTGCTGATGCTGGAGGCGCGTCGCGACGAATCCGGCGCCGCCGCCTGGTACTTTCGCGGGATCCGGCTTTCCATTTCTGATCTGCATCTGATCCATCGGAACAAACAAGTCTGGACGTCAATGCGTGACGATCCGCGGGAACCGCTCGGCAACTACGACAAGACCTACCTGCTGCATCGGGACCGGGTTCTCGAAACCCTGCCGGCCATTGAGGAAACCCCTTCCAAATAATCAACCTTGACCCGATTTCTGAGACACGTATTCCTGCATCCGCCAAAAACTGTCTTGATGTGTAGACATGACGTCTGTAAATTATGGGGATTGAAATTCCGGATTTTGGCTTTCCTATTGTTGGCGACACCATGGCACGAACGCCTCAGCATGTGACTGACGCTGAACTCTCGATCTTGAAGGTGCTTTGGGACCTCGGAACGGCGACGGTTCCGGAACTGACACTGCGCCTTTATCCCGAAGAGACACTGGCGACTAAGGCGACTGTTCAAAAGTTGCTGGGGCGGTTGGAAGCGAAGCATTTCGTCCGTCGAAACCGCAAGACCTGGCCACATCAGTTTGCCGCATCCGTTGAACGTGATGCCCTCATTGCCCGGCAATTGCAGGTGACTGCGGAAAAGCTGTGTCACGGCGAATTGCATCCGCTGTTGACCAGCCTTGTCAAAGCCAGCGATCTGACGGCCGAAGACCGGAAATCGCTGCGCGGCCTGCTGGATGACCTGGATCGCCAGGACAAATAAGCGATACGACCAGGTTGACAATCGATCAAGTCTGCAACGCACGGGTCCGATCGACATGACAACGCTGCTTCAGTATGCCCTGATCAATTCCGTGACGGTCATTCCGCTGGCCCTCGCAGCATTTGTGATCGGACGCTGGGCTCGCCGCCCGGCACTGTCCCATGCGATGTGGGTGCTGGTCCTGCTGAAGTTCGTGACTCCACCGCTGTTTCAACTACCGCTTAGAATCGAAGTCCCTGCGACGGAATCACTGGCGACAGAGACGCAGGCCACCGAAAAGTCGACCACAGCGAAGCAAGACGCAGAGACGATCGAATCCTCCCGCCACGTCGCACAGGTGTCAACCGCGCAAGACTCTGTCGGCACGAACCTGGCCGCTGCCAGACCTCGGCGAAACGTCGATCGATCCGAAGCCAGCCTGGGTCCTGCCTCCAGTCCGATTCCACCTACCGGAACCAGGCAATCGCTCTCTTCAACCGCGAGTTGGAGTTCCAGACTGGCCGCCTCCTGGCTGAGTTGGTGGGCGCGACAACCGCGAATGCAGACTCTGGTTTGGATGAGCTGGCTGTGTGGCGTTACCGTGTGGTCGTGCCTGCAACTGTTCCGTGCCATTCGATTTCATCGTCGGCTGTCTCGGAATTCGATGGATTCCACCGAGCTTCAGGCTCAGACCGCGGAACTCGCGGCCAAGATGGGACTGCAGCGTGTCCCACAGGTGTTGATCGTGGATGCCGCGCTCTCACCCATGATGTGGGGATGCGGTTCGCGAGCTCAATTGCTGTTTCCGCTGGATCTGGCACTGCGGTTGGATGAGAAGGCCCGGGCGACACTTTTGACGCATGAACTGGCTCACTTTGGTCGAGGTGACCAGTGGGTTCGGCTGCTGGAACTGATTGCGACAGCCCTGTTCTGGTGGCATCCGGTCGTCTGGATCGCCCGCCGTCAGATCGAAGAAGCCGAAGAAGAATGCTGCGATGCCTGGGTCATCGCCGAATTCCCTCAATCGCCACGCAAGTATGCCGAAGCACTTCTCGACACGATCGATTTTCTGTGTGAGGCACGACAGGTTCTACCACCGGTCGCCAGCGGGTTCGGTCAGGCGGATTTCCTGCGTCGCCGACTGATCAAGATCATGGGGGGCGTGACTCCGAAATCGCTGACCCGTCGTGGTCGCTGGGCGATTGGTCTTTGCGCCGCCGTGCTGTTGCCGCTGCAACCGTTTGTCCTGGCGTCATCATCACTACTGAAGCAGTCTCTGGAATCGATTGTTCCTCAGGATCTGTTCCCCGGGGCCGATTCCACCGCCATGCAGGAAACGGCTGAACCGATACAGGAACCTGTGCTGACGCCGCGCAATGCAACTCCGCCGCGCAAGGCAGCACCGAATCCCCGGGGACGCAAGCCGGGCGAACAAGTCTGGTCCACGTCCGTCTCGTCCGTTGGACGCTTTGTGATCCGGGCCACCACCGCACGTCGGGTCTTCCTTACCGACCTGAGCCGCAACCGTGAAACGGATCTTTCGGACCACCGTATCACGGCCATCGCGTTTCATCCCACCAACGACCAGTTTGTCTCCGCGGATCAGGATGGACGAGTGGCAATCTGGGATGCGGTCGAGGGAACCGTTCGAGAATCCATCTATCAGCACTCGGATATCGTTCGCTCCATCGCGTTTTCTCCCGACGGAGAGTGGATTGCCGCGGGAAGTCGTGACGGCGCCGCCATTGTCATCGATCGAACCACTCATCAGGTTATTGCCAATCTCGACCGATTTGCCGCGGCGGTGAACTGCGTGCGGTTCTCACCAGACGGACGCCATCTGGCGATTGCCGTGGGCGACTGGATGTCGAATGATCCGGGCGAGGTTTTCCTGGTCGAGACGGATTCCTGGAATACCGCGGTGACTTTGGATTGCTCCAGTTCTCCCGGCGCGGTGTCGTTTGCCAGTAATGACGAGTTGATCGTGGGACTTTGGAATGGGCAGGCGCAACTCTGGAACCTGGTGACAAGCCGGGTCATCGGATCGGCGTTGGCCAACAAGAACGTTGTGTCCGCCGCCGCTTTTTCACCTGACAACCCGGTGCTGCGCGAGGTGAACTTCATCGGAATTGGTTCGCCATACACATCGCCATCGGCGCCTGTCCCATCCCAGTTCGATTCGCCAAGGCAGTCGTTTCCACCGGACAGGTGACTGCGACACGATTCTCAATATTCTGCGGGGAATGTCATGCGCTGGTTTTATCTGCCGGGAGCGCTGGTGCTGTTGTCGCTGTCCGCATCCGGTCAGGATGGGACTGTCGCGAATCCCAGCAAGGCATCAACCGGCACGTCCAACGGAACCAAACATGCAGTCCTGTTGTGTGGGCTGAGTGGCGATGCGGATCACCATGTTCTGTTTGCCGGAACTACCGCTCGTCTGCATAACGGCCTGACGACACAGTTGGGATTTGACGCCGCTAACATCCACGTTCTGTTTGGCGATGAGCCGTTGGAATCCGATGTGGATGTGATCAAGTCGGCGGACCGCGGGACGAAGGAGAAGTTCGAGCAGGTGATTGCCGACGTTCGCCGCCGCCTGAAACCAGAGGATTCCATCTGGGTCATCGTGCTGGGACACGCCCACTACAACGGACGCCTTTCGTGGCTGAACCTTCCCGGGCCGGACATCGATCATGTCAGCTTTGCCAAACTGTTTGACGGAATGACAGCAGCACAACAGGTCTTCTTCATCACAACCCCGGTCAGTGGATACTTCACCAAGTCGCTCAGCAGCAAGGGACGTGTCGTCATCACGGCGACTCAGGCCGATTGGGAAACGAATGAAACCGACTTTCCTCACGAATTGGCGAGGGTCCTGTCGTCCCCGCCGGCGCTGGCCGAACAGGATTTCGACAAGGACGGCGCGATCACTCTGTTCGATGTGTATCTGACCACAGCCCGAAACGTCGCTCAGTCGTACGTCGATCGCACACTGCTGGCGACGGAACATCCGACGATCGATGACAACGGAGACGGAGCCTCGACCGAATTACAGATCGATTTTCTGACGGAAGAGCAGGGGGGCCGCAGCCGACGACGCAAAAAGCCGGTCGGGGTGACTGTTCCACCGGGGGGTGAGGGTCAGACGGCACGCTCGATAAAACTCCAGTTCCTGCAGCCTGCCGCACCGATGCCGACCTCCCCCCCGGAGGCGAAACCATAGTCCTTGCCACGAGCTCATTTCAGCGTGTCAGGGAGTGAGATCGACGCGTCGATCTTTCTCGCTTCGGCATACAACGATTTCGCCAGGTCGTGATCTCCATTCAAGAGCGCGACTTCACCTCGAGCTGCAAGCACTTCTTCCATCGGAGCAGGGCCACGGCCCGCATCCTCCAGGTCGGACAGAGCTTCATTGAGTCGCCCCAGTCGAATGCATGACCGTGCACGCATCAGCAAGGCTTCGGCTGCCAGATCCGCATTCAACCCTCCTCGACGAAGTGCCGAGTCCAATAGCCGCGCCGCGCTGTCATAGTCCCTTTCGGCAAATGCCGCCCTGGCCTGTTGATAGTCGTTTTCACTCGTCTGCGTGACCTGTTTCGTTCCCCCCTGGCCGCAACCACAGGAAATCAGACACAGTGCCGCGACAATCTTCAAAGTCCATCGCATGGAAGATCTCCCTGGAATTGAAAAGGTGAAATGCCAGGATGCCAGGCCTGTCCTCGAGCAAGCAGGCCTGGCGACCGCGCGCCATTAGAATTCCCCAACCTTGTCGCCGACGTTGCGTGTTCCCACCGCTCGCCAGACATTCAGATCGATGTTGTCGCTGGCAAAGCGGACGCTACCATCCGCCATCAGGCAATGGACTCCGCCGACATGTCGACTGCGAGCCGAAATGATCGCGGCTTCACCAGGCGTGTCTGAAATCGCGCTCAAAACTCCGCAGTCTGAGCCGCGCCAATTGGGCTGAGCCATGTGGTTGTACATGCTGCCGGAATAGGCCGCCCAGGGCCAGCCATTCGAGAAATCGCTGCCCGGCGCCCATCGTCCGAACGAGGTAAAATTGAAGGATGAAACGAGTGGCGGTGCATTCAGGCAGTCGTTATACATGGCATCTGGATCTGCCATCGTTGTCGCATTCCGATTGGGATCGGTGATGACATCCTCTGGCTTCGGAAGATCGGTGGCGGAGTTGCCACCGCTGCCCCGGGTCCGCTCCGCGAACATCACCGTGTTGGACATTCCATCGAGGAAATCAGCACTTTCCAGGCTGCGGCCGATGGTAAATGCCCCGTTCCCCATGCACGAAAGCAACCCCTGGCTGGCGGAATTGAATGTCGCGCTGGTGTTGGTCTGAGCACCCGATCGCTCGGCCCCTTCGTACGGCGTGGATCCCCCAAAGTTGTAGACATAGTTGTTCTCGGTCGCGGTGTTGGCGTAAAGGCGGTCGGACGGGCATAGGAACAGTCCCGCGGCATTGTTGAATGCCTGGTAATTCGGATTGATCGGTGTGATGCCGCCCCCCGTCGTCATCTGCTGTGCCCAGCGTCCATTGAAATTGATCAGGTTGTAGATGTTGCCTTGATCCAGAAATGGCAGAATCATGACATGCACCGAGCGATTTGACGCATTCGCCGTGGTATTGGCGGCTGTGTAGCTTGTGTAACTGGTCAAGGGAACCCCCGTCGCGGCGGTCACCATGTCGGGAAGTTGCCGCCCGGGCGGGAATTTGGAATGGGTCGAGGCATAGTTGTGTAACGCGAGTCCGATTTGCTTGAGGTTGTTCCGACACTGTGTTCGCCGGGCGGCTTCCCGGGCCTGCTGAACAGCTGGCAGCAGCAGCGCAATCAAGACAGCGATGATTGCGATGACGACCAACAGTTCAATCAAAGTGAATGCATCGCGACGCCGTCGTAGTCGGAAAAACGTGGACCGATTCTCAGCCATTTCATTGACTCCCGGAAAAAGTGGCGAACATGAAGGCCAACTGAAGTAGGATGAACTGTTTGCATGTGGGAACCATGAATCGCTTGTGAAAACTCGGTTTCACGTTGATGGATTGCACTTGGCGAGAGTGGTTTTCAGAATGGAGCGCTGGGCGGCGGAGCCCGGTTCGTTGAATTCTCCCTAGTGCAGGTAGTTGGCGCGCCATGACCAAACGGATGATCGGACCCTTTGAAGTAGGGGACCGCATTGGCGTCGGCGGAATGGGAATCGTCTACCGCGCAACCTACACAAAGAACGGCGCGCCCGTGGCGCTCAAGGTTCTCTCACCGGAAGTATCAGACTCCGAGGCGCTGCAGCGACGCTTTGAACGCGAAATCGCCATTCTGAAAAAGCTGCAGCATCCCAACATCGTTCGTTACTACGGCGGCGGTCGCTTCGGCGCACAGCGGTTCTACGCGATGGAACTGATCGCTGGCGGTTCCGTCGAGGATTACCTCAAGTTGAAGGGAAAGCTTCCCTGGGAAGAGGCGCTCGACATCACCATGCAGGTCGCCAAGGCGCTCGAACACGCGCACGAGGCAGGGATCGTTCACCGCGACCTGAAGCCCGCCAATCTGCTGCTGACCAAAGACCATCAAATCAAGTTGACGGACTTTGGCATTGCACGCGACACGACGGCGACCGCCCTCACCGCAGCCGGAAAAACAGTTGGCACCTACGCCTACATGGCCCCGGAACAGATTCGCGGCAAGCCCCCTGTCGACAAGAAAACGGACCTCTATGCACTCGGCTGCGTGCTCTTCGAAATGATCGCGGGTGAAACCCCCTTCCGCAGTGAGAATCAGGGCGAGATGCTGATGATGCATCTTCAGGAAGAGCCCCCCCGGATCACGTCGCTGGTTCCTCAATGTCCCATCTTCGTCGAAGATCTGATCTTTCGACTGCTGGAAAAAGATCCGCAGGAACGTCCCTACGATGCGCTGGCATTGCAGGTCGAAATCGAAGAAGTACAAAAGAAGATCACCGAGCAGCGCAGCATCGCCGCCGAGACGCTCGCGGGCGGGCCCTCGGCCACCACGGGCGGCGCCAGGGGGGCCGACGAACTGAAATCGGCGCTGGGTAAGAAGAAAAAGAAGAAGAAAAAAGAGTCCGGTGCGATCTACGAACGGACCTGGTTCCTGGGCCTCTGCCTGACAATCGTGGTCGGATTTATCATCTGGCACTTCATGCCGTGGGGCGAAGATCGACTGATGGCCGAGGCGGACCGGCTGATCAAGTCCGAGTTCACATCAGATCATGTTCGCGCCCGCGATGATTATTTGAATCTTCTTTTGACTCGTTTCCCGCAGGGGCGCCATGCCTCGCAGGCCAGGTTGATGATTGTCGATGTCGACAAGCGGGAAACCATGACTCAAATGCGGGCTCGCGTGAAACGCGGGCAGGCTCCTGTCAATGAAGCTGAACAGCAGTATTTGAATGCCGAAAAATTCCTGGTGTTTGGCGATCAGGTGACCGCCTTGAGAAAATTCGGTGCGATCCTTGATCTGTTCAAGACGAATGACGAATACCGAATTTATGTCATGCTGGCCCAGGATGAGATCGATAAGATCCTCGCCAAATCGGGTGATGTCAGCCTGGCATCCTTTCTGAACCGCCGACTGAGCGACGCCGATGCCGCGCGACAGGCGGGGAAACTGAGCGAGGCCGAATCGATCTGGACCAGCATCAAAACTCTGTACGATGACAACGCCGAGGCCGCCATCCACGTGGCCTATGCCAAGAAGCGCCTGCGGGGCGAAGACCCCGGACCGGCCCCGTGGGCTGACGCGCCGGCCGATTCGCCAGCGTCCCGCAATGAAAATGCCCCCAATCCCTGACTGTCATCGTCGATTGAGTTTCAGTAACCCGTTCAATCAAAAAAGGAGTGACCGATGCAGATGAAAACAGTGCTGGTGGGAACCGTCTTTCTTGGATTCGGCGTGGCAAGCGCTTTCGGCTTTCCCTCGATGCCCAAGTACCTGGTCGATGGATACAAGGACGACAAGGACTACAAGCCGTTCCTGGAAACGGTCGAAGGTCTGAAGATGAAGTGCGACGTCTGTCACAAGCCGGGCGCGGAAAAGAAGGCCCGAGGCCATGGCCTGAACGACTTTGGCAAAGTCTATCATGACCGTTTCAAGCCCAAAGACTTCCAGGCTGCCGACAAGGAAAAGAAGACCGAAGACGCGATGAAAGTCTTCAAGGCCGCCTGGGAAAAATCCATCACCGAAAAGAATGCGGATGGCGCCGTGTATGGCGACCTGATCAAGGCCGGAAAACTTCCCGGCAAGAACGACTGACTCGATCGCATCCAAAGTCCAATCGGGGCCGGCAAACTGTCGGCCCCGGTTCGTTTCAGGCACCGATGGACTTCAGACACCGATCGAATCGGGAAGGCGGGCCACCTTGCCGTCCTTGTCGACACAGGCCAGCGTGCTGGTCGCCGTCGCCAGCAATTGCTCGCCGCGCATCAGCCGGTAACTGTGATCGATCTTGACCGCCGAGACATTTTCGACGCGGGTCATCAGCGTCAGTTCATCATCGTAACGGGCGGGTGAGTGATAGCTGCATTGCAGCCGCACAACCACCAGGAACAGGCCCGATTCTTCGATCTCGCGGTAGTTTCCTCCCTGCGCGCGAAGCAGTTCCGTTCGTCCCTGTTCAAAGTAGTTGAAAAACTGCGAATGATGCAGGCAGCCCATCGAGTCGGTTTCGCAATACCGGACGCGAATCGGAATGGAATGTTCTTTAAGCATGGCTCTGAATTGAAAACAGTCTTCGAAGCGAATGCGCGCCGTTGGCGTTACTGATCAAAGGCGCGGCGATCCAGCACGGTATGAGACCTGTTGACTTCCAACTGGTACAATTGAGTTCCTGCCGCCGTCGGATACTTGGCATTCAGGCACGCCTGGCAAAGCAGTTCGCCATCCAGGTCAACACTCCGGGCGATGGAATCAAACGATAGGTACTTCAGGCTGTCGGCCCGAATCACGTCCGCCATCCGGGCTTCAATCTCGGGCGTCAGTGTTTCGCCCGGATTCAGAAAGCGCGGAGCGAACAACTGAGCGATCGTGGACATGTCGATTCCATAAAAGCACGGCGCCAGGATCGGCGGACAGGCGACCCGGACATGCACCTCTTTCGCCTTTCCCCGCTCCTTCAGCTGCGAGATCAGGACTTTCATGGTGGTCGATCGGACGATCGTATCCTCGACCAGAATCACGCGCTTGCCTCCCAGAACTTCGGGCAGCGGCGTGTACTTCATCCGGGCCTTGTCTTCGCGATTGCCTCCCTCGATGAACGTTCGCCCCATGTAACGATTCCGCATCAGCCCTTCGACCGACGGAATCTTCAGGGTGAATGCCATGCTGTCCGCAGCGGCTTTCGCAGTGTCCGGAACCGGCACCACGATGGTGTTCTCGTCGATCTCCAGGGTTTCCTGACGAGCCAGTTCTTCCCCCAGCCGTTTCCGAGTCAGGTAGACACTCCGTTCGTCCAGAGTGCTGGCGACATTCGCGAAATAAATCCATTCGAAAAAACAGTGGGCCTTACGGGGACTGCGGGCGAATTGCCGGACTTCCAGCTTTCCGTTCTGGATCAGGACCGCGTGGCCAGGAGGAAGATTACGGATATCCTCCTGCCGGAATCCAAGGTTGGCCAGGGCCACGCTTTCGCTAGCCGCCGCAAACAAATTGTCGTCGACGGCATAACAGAGTGGCCGAATTCCCAGCGGGTCACGCGCTACCGCCATGTCTCCCAGCGCATTCAGGAAGACCATGTTCCAGGCGCCGTCCAGACGTTCGCTGAGGTGTGTCAGCACGTCCACCAGTCGAGGTTGTCGGTCTCCCGACAACTGCTGGCAAATCAAATGCATCAGAACTTCGGTATCTGTATCGCGAGCCAGGTGAAAGTTCTTTTCCGACAGGATCTCTTGCTTCAATTGCTGGTAATTGGCCAGTTGACCGTTGAAGCCAAACGAGAACCATTTGTGCTTTTCGATATGGTGCCGCTCGAACGGTTGAGCGTTCCCCCTGTCATCCGCACCGCACGTGGCGTATCGGACGTGTCCGATCGCGGCGATCCCGGCGTACTCGTCCATCAGCGACAGCGCTTCCGCCTGATGATTCAGGTGAAACACTTCAGTCACGGTCCCGACATCTTTGTACGTATCGATCAGTTGCGGCTGATCCGGGCGGTAGGACGTCATTCCCGCCGCCAGTTGACCTCGATTTTGAATCTCCAGCAGCAATCGGGGGATGTGCCGTGAGACTTGCGATGGATCGCCTTTGGGTGCAAGCCGATGCGGATCGCCGGGCAAATGATAGATCGCGGCAACACCACACTCGTGAAACAGATCGGCCAAGGAAGTGTCCTCTGGTCGGGCGGGGGAAGCGGTCTTGAGACCGCACGACAGATCATACTGCGAATGATCGCTACCACCAACTGAACGCCGCAGATCGACGTGGATTCTTTCGTCATCAGATGTTCGCAATTTGCGTGCATCTTGTCCTGAGCGACCAACGGGATCGGCGGTTGCAGCTTCCGAGCGGTAGCTCGAATTGGGTTGAGGGCACTGCCCTCTTAAGACTCTTCCATCATCAGATGTTCGCAATTTGCGTGCATCTTGTCCTGAGCGACCAACGGGAGCGGCGGTCGCAGCTTCCGAGCGGTAGCTCGAATTGGGTTGAGGGCACTGCCCTCTTAAGATTCTTCCATCATCAGATGTTCGCAATTTGAGTGCATCTTGTCCTGAGCGACCAACGGGAGCGGCGGTCGCAGCTTCCGAGCGGTAGCTCGAATTGGGTTGAGGGCACTGCCCTCATTCGGATGATCTCATCTCATTTTTAAGAATCCGTTCCCACCCATTCGCCCCCTCCGGGGTGGCATCGTGACGCGACGGTTTAT
>Ga0265327_10002052_pt1 | contig 22627 bp, 21 predicted proteins | sample 41621metaG_FD_202089 | JGI IMG/M metagenome (GOLD analysis project Ga0265327, IMG submission 202089) | Rhizosphere microbial communities from Carex aquatilis grown in University of Washington, Seatle, WA, United States - 4-16-21 metaG | ecosystem: Host-associated > Plants > Roots > Rhizosphere...
GGGATTTGCCGGTGTGAGCATGAAAGACGCCGACCGTTACGCGCTCGAACTCGTGCAGGAAGCGTGCAGCGATTTGGGATCGCGCCTGTTCCTGCGCATTCGCGAGGAGCTCGGCCTGGCCTACTATTGCGGCGCGCAAAACTTCCCCGGCGTCGCCCCCGGCTACTTTGCGTTCTACGTCGGCACCGCGCCGGACAAAGTGAAGCTTGTCGAAGAAGAGTTGCTCAAAGAAGCCGCGCTGCTGCGCGAGAAAGGCTTGAGCGCCGAAGAATTGAATCGCGCCAAAGCCAAGCTCATCGGCCAGAAGAAAATCGCCCGTCAGGACCTCGGCGGCCTTGCCCAAACCGTGGCCTTGGACGAACTCTACGGCCTTGGCTACGAAAATATCGACGCCGAAGACACCAAATACGAAGCGGTCACGATCGCCGAAACCAAACGCGTCGCGCTAAAGTATTTGAAAGCAGATGCGCTGGTGGTGTCAGTGATTGGGCCAGAAAAGGCGTAACGGGCCTCGCGTCTCTTAACGTCTTTGCGTGGTCCGTTACTGCGGCCCGACCACCCTGTCCCGTCGCCAATTCAATACATCCAATGACGGCGGCACCGGCACCTTGGCCGACCACGTGAAGTGACAATTCTTGCAGTAAAATTCTTTGTCGATGATGTGAAGGAAGCAAAGGATTTCAACAAACGCCGGCGTCACAAATTTGCGCGTGAACTGCGGATAGTCGATGTCCGGCGAGTCGCATTGCGGACAGCAGAGTTCGTGGGCGAGGAGATGTTCTTTCGGATCGATGTCTTTGAGAAATTTTCGCGCGCGCTCGTAATCCTGAAGGTGAACTTCGGCCTTTTCATTCGCGAGCGGCTTGGACAGGTAGAAAAACTTCTGAACCTTGGTCTCGTCGGCGACCTGTGCCTCGATGCCCTCTTGCCTGAGCCGTTTCGCTACAGCCTCAGCGTCTTCGCGTTCGTTGAAGGTGGCCACAACCGCAGTCCTGCCTGTAACAGTTCTCCCAGCCATACAGTAAAGTAAACCACGTTTGGCCAAACCTCAAATGACGGGGTGCGGCCTCACGCGCGCACTCCGACAACTAACCTTTAAAATTCTTCCCGACGTATTCGGCGATTTCTCCGCCAATGGCCAACGACGCCGTCGCACCCGGGCTCGGGGCGTTGAGCACATGCAAAGCGCGCGGGCGTTCGACGAGGCAGAAATCCTGGAGCAACTCGCCCTCAGGCGACATCGCTTGCGCGCGCACCCCGGCCCCGCCGTGAGCGAGGTCATCGGCGCGGATGTCCGGGACCAGTCGTTGCAATGCCGCGGCGAAAAGGTCTTTGCTGAAGGAACGGCGGATTTCGTCCCAACTCATTTTTTTGTGTTTGGCCATGAACCGCCACAGGCCGGAAAAACTCACCGCGTCCCACAAATCGGGCAGGTTGATTTTGCCCCACGTATAACCTTCGCGCGATAAGGCGAGGACGGCGTTGGGACCGGCTTCGACGCCGCCTTCAATCAAGCGTGTGAAGTGAACGCCGAGGAACGGAAACTGCGGGTCGGGCACGGGATAAATTAAATGGCGCACCAGATTCTGGCGCTCGGGCCGGATTTTGTAATATTCACCACGGAACGGAACGATGCGCACGTCGCGCTTTTCACCGGCGAGTTCCGCGACGCGATCACAATGGAGCCCGGCGCAATTGACGATGTAATCGGCTTCCCATTCGGCGGTGCTCATGGCCGTCGGGTTTTGCGAGTCGACAATCCAGCCGTCGCTGTTTTGTCTTAGACGGACAACCTTCGCGTCTGTGACGACCTGGCCGCCCGCCTCTTGAATCTTTTTACGCATCGCGTGCGCGACGTCGACGTAATCAACGATGCCTTCCTGCGGCACGTGCACCGCCTGGACACCAGCGACGTGCGGTTCGATTTCCAGCATCTGCTCGCGATTGAGCATGCGCATGCCCTGGAGGCCGTTCTTCGTGCCGCGATCGAATAAATTGTGCAGGCGCTCGACTTCCGTCTGGTCCACGGCCACGACCAGTTTGCCGCAAATTTCGTGGCGGATGTTGTTCTCCTGGCAAAACGCGACCATCTCACGAATCCCGGCAACGGCGAGGCGCGCCTTGATTGAGCCGGGTTTGTAATAAAGTCCCGCGTGCAAAACGCCGCTGTTATTGCCGGATTGATGCCGGGCGACATCCGGTTCCTTTTCGAGCACGACGATTTCGACGCCGGGGAATTTTTTGCCGAGTTTAATCGCGGTGCCGAGCCCCACAATCCCGCCGCCGATGATGATAATGCGTTTCTTAGCCAATCGCCTACAAAGTGGGAACATTCGACGGTCGCGTCAAGGATGCTCAATTCGGGGTGGCCCATCTCGGGCCGCGCCGCAAGTTTTCACTTTTAGCGTTTAGCCTTTAGACCTTAGCCTTGTCGCTAATGATTTGGGACCTTCATTGCCACATCGCTACCGTCCCCGGACGCACGCCGGATGAGCGCATGTATCATCTCATCCAGCACGCCGATCGCATGGGCATCGATCGCCTCTGCGTTTATATGGGGACGAAGTGGTCGGACGACCCGACGCCAGAAGATTTCCGCCATCAGAATGATGAGGTGATCGAGGCCCTGACCCACTGGCATCATCGCGCGTTTGGCTTCGCTTACATCAACCCGAAATACGTCAAAGAAAGCCTCGACGAAATCGAACGCTGCATTCAAAACGGGCCGATGGTCGGCATCAAGTTATGGGTCGCCGAACGTTGCAACTCGCATGACCTCGATCGAATCGTGGAACGGTGCGCGGAGTTAAAGGCGATTATTTTTCAACACACCTGGGTCGTCGTTTCCGGCAATCGACCAGGTTCGTCATTGCCATCGGACATGGCCGAACTGGCGACGCGTTATCCGAACGTGCCGATGATTCTCGGGCACACCGGCGGCGATTGGGAGCTGGGCATTCGTGCCATTCGCGCTTCGAAAAATGTCTCGGTCGATTTGGCTGGGTTCGATCCCACGGCTGGCGTGACGGAAATGGCTTATCGCGAACTCGGCGCGGAACGAATTATTTACGGCAGCGACGCGGGCGGGCGCAGTTTCGCGTCGCAACTGGCCAAAGTTTACGGTGCGGACATTCCTGAGTCGGCCAAAAAACTTATCCTCGGCGAAAATCTCCGACGGATGATGTTGCCGATTTTGCACGCGAAAGGAATGCAGGCATGACGCATTTTATCGACACCAACGTCACGCTCTCGCACTGGCCCTTTCGCCGATTGCGCGGCGATGATACGGCTGAGCTTGTGAAAATCTTGCGTCATCACGGCGTCACCCAGGCGTGGGCCGGGACGTTCGATGGCATTTTGCACAAGGACATCGCGGGTGCGAACGCGCGCCTCGTCGAAGAATGTCGCCGGCACGGGCACGATATTCTGTTGCCGTTCGGCACGGTGAACATCGCATTGCCGGCGTGGGAAGACGACGTGCGCCGCTGCGTCGAGGAACACAAGATGCGCGGCCTTCGCGTGTTTCCGAATTATCACGGTTACAAGCTCGACCATCCTGATTTCGCGCGCCTGCTCGCGTCATGCGACGAGCATCGCCTCATTTTGCAAATTGCCGTCAGCATCGAAGACGAGCGCACGCAACATCCGCTCATGCAGGTGAAGGACGTTGATGCCGCGCCCCTGGCCGGTTTGCTCAAAGCGCATCCGAACTTGCGCGTGGTCCTTCTCAACACCTTCCGCGCGACCGGCAGCAAAAACCTCGCGGCCTTAAGCGCGTGCAAAAATGTTTACTTCGAGATGTCCACGCGCGAAGCCGTCGCCGGTGTTGCGACGCTCGCGGAAAAAATTCCCGTTGAACGAATCCTGTTCGGCTCGCACGCGCCGTTTTTCTATTTTGATTCAGCGGTGTTGAAGTTGCGGGAATCCGGTTTGGACGAGGAAAAGCTTTCGCTGATCCGCACGAAAAACGCCGAGCGGTTGTTGCGAGGGTAGGGTGCTTTTCCGCTGTTTTAATGACAGTGCTCAGGCATAGTGCGTGGCATGAGAGTCCAAATAACGGTTATCCTCGCTTTGCTCGTAGTTGCGCCAATCGTTCGCGCTGACCTGCTCGACGCTGCCAAGCAACTCACCGGCAACTCCGTTGTGCAATCGGCTGCGGCTGCGTTGCCGCAAGACCAGGTCGTGCAAGGCCTCAAAGAAGCGCTCAGCAAAGGTGTGCAAAACGCCATCGCGCAACTCGGTCACGACGGTGGTTTTCTCACCAACATGAACGTGAAAATTCCGATTCCCGACAAATTGAAAACTGTTGAGAAGGCTATGCGGTCTGCCAAGCAGGACAAGTATGCCGATGACTTTATCACGACGATGAATCACGCCGCTGAACAAGCTGTTCCGGAAGCCGCCAGCGTTTTCGGCGATGCTGTTACCGGCATGTCCATCGACGACGCCAAAGCTATCCTCGCCGGCAGCACGAATGCCGCGACCCAATATTTCCAAAAGAAAACACACGACGCGTTGCAGGCGAAGTTCGCTCCAATCGTGAAGGCGGCAACTGACAAGGCGGGTGTAACCGCGGCATACAAGAAGTTCCTGTCCAAGGCGGGCGATTATACCGGCAACCTGGATAAGGTGAGTTCGTCGCTTGGGTCATTCGGTTCCTACGCGAATAAGCTGACGAAAAATGAAGCGCTCGATGTGGATGCCTACGTCACGGGCAAAGCCCTGGACGGCTTGTTCAAGATGGTCGCCAACGAAGAAGCCGCCATTCGCAAAAATCCCGCCGCGCGCACCACCGAGGTGTTGCAGACGGTGTTTGGCGCGGTGGCGAAGTAATGGTTCGACGTGCGAACGTCTCGTTCACATTCCGAGATCTTACGCAAACAAATCCATAATCGGCTTACCCAAACCATCTCGCGTCACGTAAAACGGGCGCTTCTCGATTTCATAGGAAAGCTTCGGCGAGATGCCCATCGCGCGATAAATCGTCGCGTGCAGATCTTCGATAATCACGCGGTCTTTGATCGTTTTGCACGGGCGTTCGTCGGCGGTGAGGCCGTGCAAATGCCCGCGCTTCGTGCCTCCGCCGAACATTACCAGTGAACCCGCGTCCGTGAAGTGACGGTGCATGCCGTAGAATTTCATGTCCTCGATATTGTCCGGCTGCGCGACTTGTCCCTTCACCTGCTTGTCCGGCTTGCCTTCCACCAGCGCGTCGCGGCTGAACTCGCTCGCCAGAACGATGAGCGTGCGATTGAGCAAGCCGCGTTCGTCGAGGTCGCGCACGAGTTGCGCAATGGGCGCATCGATGGTCTTCTTCAGATCAACCATGCGGGTGTGGCCGTTTTCGTGGGTGTCGAAATATTGAAATGGAATGTATTCCGTCGTGACTTCGATAAACCGGGCACCTTCTTCCACGAGGCGTCGCGCCAACAAACAACCGAGCCCGAACCGGCCGGTGTTGTATTTGTCGTAACTCGCTTTCGGCTCAAGCGACAAATCAAACGCCTTCGCCGCTGACGAACTGAGCAGCCGATGCGCGTTATCCATTGAGCGCAGCAACGATTCTTTTTGGAAATCGCTGCCATGTTGCCCGATCGGACTTTGTTCAGCCAATTTCTTAAAAAACTTGTCGCGATTCTCAAAACGCGACGGGCTCATTCCGGCTGGAGGTCGTACGCTCTTCACCGCTTCCTCGGGATTTGCGATGAGAAACGGCCCATGCTCACTGCCGAGAAAACCAGCCGTGTGAAACGCCTTCAACTCCTCGCCTTCGCCCAAATCAAACCGTTGCCCGATATCGATGAACGCAGGCATCGCCGAATTCTTCGGCCCGAGCGTGCGTGCAATGACGGAGCCAATATGCGGCGCAGCGACCGTTTGCGGCGGTGCGTAACCGGTGTGCCATTGATATTGATGCCGCGAGTGCAGAATGAATCCAAGATCGCCCGCTGTGTAAGAACGAATCAACGTGCCGCGATCCATCACCCCCGCCATGTTCTCCAGCCCTTGCGAAAACTTGATGTTATCGACCTTCGTATCGATTTGCGGAAATGTGCTGAGCATTTTCTGCGTCGGCATTCCCTTTTCGTAAGGCGCATAACGTTTCGGGTCGAACGTCTCCGTGTGCGCCATACCGCCAGCCATCCAGAGCACGATGACACAATCCGCCGTCGGCGTAATCTTCTCTTCTTCGGCCGCGAAGATGGGGCGCGAATACCCAGCAGCCAACGCCCCGAGCGTCGCCGCACTTGCCGTCTTCAAAAAATCTCTGCGAGTAGTTTTCATAACTGACACCTCACTTCGCTCATATCAATATATCAACTGAAACTCCGGCAACATCACCATAGCCCATAATAAATCTTCCACGCCCTCGCGCGACGGCTTTTTGCCAACAGTCCCCTCGGCCAACTGCAACTCTGCGCGCACCGGTTTGCGTCCGAGGCCCTGCTCGTAAACCGACGCGATCAAATCGCGTGAGTTGTTTGTTTTACCCGCCATCTCCGCAGCGCCGCGTTTCAAAATTTGCGACAACGTCTCGCCGTTTGTCAGTTCCAACGCCTGCAACGTGGTGGCTTCCGAAGCGCGCACGGTCACGACCTGCTCGCGATTCGGCCGGCCCAGCGCCACCATCAACGGGTCCGCCGCAACGAGCGACGCGCGCACTTTCCCGTCGTAAGCTGACGCCAGTTTGCTAATCAGGTAACCTTTGCCTACGCGCCACGGCTGCATATTGACGTCACCAAGCTCGACGGACGGTTGCCAGCTTGTCGCGTCGAAGCGGGATTGTTCCCAACCCGATTGTTGTGCGTTCGTCTGCACCCAGCTCTTGTCCGTCACGATATCGAGCGCCTTCCCTGCGGAACGAATGCGCGCGTAAAATAAAAAGCCCGCTGGATTATCTGAGCCCACCGCCGCTTGATCTCGCTTTGGCAAAGAATTATCCGGCAAATGATTCGCCGCCTCAGCGGCAATCACATTTTCGCCAACGCGCAAGAACGGCGCGAGATTGTAGCGATACGCTTCCTTGAATTCACTGCCCATGCCAACTTTCTTCCCGTTCAGATAAAGCGTAAAACTGTTGTCGCACATGACCAGCGCGAGCGCGTCCAGATCCTTCGTCGATTTCAGATTAAACGATTTGCGAAAATAAACGTATTCAGCGGGCGCGGCTTTAGCGGCGTCCTTCCTGTCCCAAACCCACTTCAACGAATTCGGCACATTGAATTTCCTCATTGCCGATTCACTCGGCGCGACGTCCGTCGCCGCGGTCGGATAACCCACGCCGGTCAAGCTCGTCAGCGCGTCGCGGAATTCCTCCGCGCTCATGCGCCGCACCGACGGCCCGCGAAACACATATTCCTTCGCGGCCTCGCCGTAATCCTGCGCCGGCAGCTGATACGCGGCCGACGTGAGAATCAGTCCGATCGTGTGTTTCACATCGTAATGATTCGCGACCAAATCCTCCGCGAGCCAATCCAGCAAATCCTGGTTCCACGCAATCTGGTCCATGTCATCCACCGGTTCGATCAAACCGCGCCCGATGAACTTCTGCCAAAGCCGATTCACAAACGTGCGCGTCAGGCGACCATCCTGTTTGCTCGTGACGATTTGCGCCAACGCCGCCAGCCGCACTTCGCGATTCGTCGTGCTCGGCACCGCGCCGAGTTCCGGAAACAAAAACTTCGTCGCAGCCTTCTTCCCCGTCGGCTTATCGCACTGCGCGATCTCCAGCGCCTCGTCACTATATATATTGGCGAGCCCGTAAGCGTCGGCCAGTTGCCAATCATTGATGAAACTGTCGTGGCACGACGCGCATTTCATATTGATGCCCATGAACACCTGCGAAATATTTTGCGCCGCCTGCATCTGCGGAATCTGGCTCGCATTGACCGCCCCGCGCCAAACGATGCCTTTTGTGAAACCTTCCGAATCGCCGTCGGGATGAATCAGTTCACCGACGAATTGGTCAAACGGCTTGTTCGTGAGCAACGCGCCATAGAGCCATTTCGTGATCTGCTTGCGACCACCATCGATGTAACCGGTGCCCTTGTAATCATTGCGCAGCAGATCATTCCAGAACGTCAGCCAATTTTGCGCGTATTGCTCATCATCACCGAGCAGACGTTTCACCAGCTGCGCGCGTTTGTCCGCATGTTTGTCCGCGACGAACGCTTCCAGCTCTTTCGGCGACGGCAACAGACCAATCGTATCGAGATAAACCCGGCGCGCATAAACACGGTCATTCACCGGCTTACCGGGCTTCACATCATGCGCCTTATAATAAGGCGACATGAAGCGATCGATTGGGTTGGATGCTTTGCCGACAGGAATTTCCGGCGCGTGCGGTGTCAGGTTTTTCGCGGGAATTTTTCCGAAAGTAATATCCGCATCCCAGGCTGCGCCTTGATCCACCCAGGCGCGCAATACGCCTACCTGCGCCGCGGTTAATTTCGTTCCTTTCTTCGGCATGACGCTGTCGGGGTCAACACCCGCGACGAGTGCGATGAGGTAGCTCTCCTGGCTTTTGCCGGGAACGATCGCGGGACCGGAGTCGCCGCCCTTCAGCAACGTTTCGCGGGTGTCAAGCTGGAGACCACCTTTGGCACGGCCGCGTCCGTGACAACGGGTGCAGCTGGATTCGAAGATGGGTTTGATCTCATTTTTGAAATCGATCTTGTGTGTGGCGGGTGCGGGCAGCTGTTTGATCTGGTCAGGCGTGAGCGTGGCCAGAACGGCGACAGGCAAAAGCATGGCAGACAGCACTGTGGCAACAACTTTCATCAGGAGAAATTCAGCTTACGACGATTAGACGCAAATGAACACCCGTTTATTTCATCCTAATTTGAGTGCGTTCTGCGCCAAACCTATTTCAGTTTGTATTCGACCATCACCGGCCGATGATCTGACGCTTCGGTCTCCGGAACCCACACTCGAACTGGAATCACCGTCCCGTGCGACACCCACTGGTAATCAATACGCCGATTAGGCGCATCGGCAGGGAACGAATAACCGGGATCCTTGGAAACCAAAATCCACGAATCGTCCAAAATTTCTGCCATCGCTTTATAAGTGGCGGTGTCAGGCTTGGAGTTGAAATCGCCACAGACAATGATCGGCAGGTCGTGGTGCGCCTCGACCAACTGTTTGAGTTCCCCAACGTTTTTCAATCGCTCCGTTTCGGGAGGATGAAAGTCCACGTGCGTGTCCATGAAATAAAGTTGCTTGCCATGAACGTCGAGCGTGACTTGCAGGACACCCCGTTGCTCATTCGTGTGCAACATTTCGTAGAGAAGATTCGTGCGCGTCCGAACAGGGAACCGCGTGAGTATGGCGTTCCCGTATTCACCGCCTTGAAAATGAAAATTATTGCTGAACACGGCGGTCATGCGGGTGAGCTTTGCGAACTCGGCCGGCAAATCGCGGCCATCGGTGCGTTTGACGCCTTTGTCGACTTCCTGGAACGCGACGATATCGGCTTTTTCTTTTTTAATCAGTGCGGCGATGCGCGGGAGATCGCTCTTTTTGTCGAGCCCTTCGCCGTGATGAATATTGTAAGTCATCACGCGAAACGTCTCGGCAGCGTGGAGATTAAAAGAGAACGTCGCGATGCAAAGCAACACGACTTTGCCGAAAGGGGATATCAAATGCTTTTTAGTCACGGATGAAACACAAATGAAACACGGAGCATGTTCAAGAGAAATCGATGTTTCTTCCATTTTCCTTTTGTGGCTAAGTATTTCCCGCCAGGCAAGCCATGGACTCGAACCCACAGAAAGTTGCGCGACCAAAACGGCGAATGAAATGGATTATCGCCGGCTGCCTGGTTTGTCTTGCCGTCGTCGGAATGCTTCTTTTTTCGAATCGACGATCCGGCCCTCCGGTCACAATAAAGTTTTCCAGCCCGACGCCTCGCTCTTATGCGCCTGACTTTCCCGCATCGCCGCGATTTGCGATAACGAACATTACCGGCGGGCCGATGATGGTGCGAATGCAGTTGGAGTATCAGACCAACGGCCAGTGGGTCGCCTTGGCCTCGCAGCCGTCGGGAATCGTCACGAGCAAGCCCCGCGAGAAATTGTTTTTCGCGACATGGACGGAAACACTCGCCGCGTACAGAGGAACGAATACCTACCCATCTTCCATTCCTGAACAGATTAGCGATGCAACCCCGCTCCGGGTCCACGGACTGGCGGCGCCTGAATACACGGGCCTTTCCAAATTGGTTCAACAGACCCGCTCCTATCTTGAATTCAGATTTTCGCAGGATGCAATGCACGTGAGGATGAGGCAAAAAGGCATAAACCTCGCGATGAACGGGAGCTTCCGCGCGTTCGCAGCGCCATCGGAGTTTGTCACGTCGTCATTTTGCCTGACCAATTCCACGACTAATCTGTCCATCTCGGTGCTGGCTATTTCACGGGGTAACTAGGCCTTCCCGCGTGCCAGATTGAATGGTCGCTAATTCTGCAGCGCGGAGATCCTGAATTGGGAAATAACGGGCCTAAAATTTCTCCATTGAATTGACAGCGTCGCGGTTTCATCCTCCCTCTGCCATGGAGGCAAGTTCAACTAGCAAGCCGCCACCGAGAGGTCGCCGTAAATGGATCGTGATGGCGGTTGTGGCATTGGGTCTCATTGTCGCGGCCATTATGGTTTTGACGACAACGCCTTCTTCGCGAGTAACCGTTTACTATCTGGGCCTGACTACTAACACGCACGGCGGGACGAAAATTGTTGAGGCCAACTTTTCAATCACTAATGAGTCGCACTCAAGACTATCGGTTGCTCCGTTCCTTGTCGAAGAACCGGACGGGGCTGACCTCGATTACATCATTTTGGGGCGCGCTCTCCCACCAAAATCGCAACAGAAGATAACCTTGGCCGTCCCTTCTTTTGACCGAAACCAACCGTTATACAGTTTTCATATGGCTGTGGAGGAAGAGTTGAGCGGCATTCGGTCGATACCGGCGAGAATCCGTCGCTTTTTCGAACTTCGGAAAAGCAAAGCTGAGAATCATTCTACTTCAGGCACGCGACCGAGTGATGCGTTCAGCGGCCAGGTTCCTTTATACATCGAAGGCGAAAATTTTCTTTTCTACGTCAATCTAACCAACGGGCCAACTCAATTGGATTGATTCGCTTCGCTTCGGAATCGCGTAGCGATGTCACGCAAATATTTCCCTGACCACACGTGCCTGTTCCACGCCAGTTAATTTCTGGTTCAACCCCTGAAACTTGAACGTGAGTTTCTCATGATCCAAACCCATCGCCGCTAAAATCGTCGCATGAAAATCGCGCACGTGAACTTTATCCACCGCAGCTTTCTCGCCGATTTCATCCGATTCGCCGTAATGCATCCCGCCCTTCACGCGGCCGCCCGCCATCCAAACAGTAAACGCGTGTGGATTATGATCGCGTCCGGGTTTGTCGCCTTTTTGTGAGATTGGCAAACGTCCAAACTCACCGCCCCAGATCACGAGCGTATCTTCGAGAAGCCCGCGCTGCTCTAAATCCGCGAGCAACCCGGCAATCGGCAAATCCGTTTCCTGCGCGAACCCACGATGATTCCCAACCAAGTCCGCATGGCAATCCCAGCTCATCTGGTTATCCATGCCGCCGGAATAAATCTGCATAAACCGCACTCCGCGTTCGACGAGGCGGCGCGCCATGAGACATTGCGCCGCAAAATGTTTGCAATGCTTCTGGTCGAGCCCGTAAAGCCGTTTCGTGTAATCCGATTCCTTGCCGATATCGAATGCCTCCGGGGCCGCCGTTTGCATGCGATACGCCAGTTCGAAACTTTGGATACGCGCATTGAGCTCGCTCGGAATCGCCGAGTCATGCAACGAATCGTGATTCAATTTCGCCAGCAAATCCAATTGCGCCCGCTGCCGCGCACCAGCAACGAGCGGTTTCAAATTATCAATCGGCTCACCTTGCGGCCGCAGCCACGTGCCTTGATAAGCCGTCGGCAAAAAACCCGCGCCCCAGTTGAGCGCATTTCCTTTAGGCAGCCCGCGATTCAACGGATCGCTCATCACCAGGAAACTCGGCAAATTCTCACTCTCACATCCCAATCCATACGTCACCCACGACCCCACGCACGGATATCCCATGCGCGTCACACCCGTGTTCATGAGGAACAATGCCGGGCTGTGATTGTTCGACTGCGTCCAGCACGAGTGGATAAACGCCATCTTATCTACATGGCGCGCCATGTTCGGAAAGAGATCGCTCACCCAGGTCCCGCTCTGTCCATGTTGCTGCCATTCAAACGGCGATTTCATCAACGGCCCGACCGCATCCTGAAAAAATCCGGTCTTGCTATCAAACCCTTCCAGCTTCTTCCCATCCACTTTGGCGAGATGCGGCTTGTAATCGAAAGTGTCGACCTGACTCGGCCCGCCATTCATGAAAAGCCAAATGACCGATTTCGCCCGCGGGACAAAATTCGGAATTCTGGGCGCCATCGGATTAACAGTTCCGGCGCGCGCGGTTCCAAAGAGCATGCTTCCCAGCGCCAACGAGGCAAACCCACCGCCCGCACGCAGCAACATTTCGCGGCGGGACATAGGAGTTTGGAAACCGTGCGGGGTCATCGAGAGCCTTTCCGCGCTTTCATTCTCAATTCGTGTAAAACACCGTCTTCGCGAAGAGTCTCGCGCAAATCAATTCCGCGATGGCGTTGTGTAATCATTCGCTTAGTTTTCATAAACAAACTCATTCAACCCAAACAACACCTGGCAAAAATCCGTGGCAGCGGACCAACGCGCATTTTTCAAGGTTGTCTGATCCGCCGCGTAACTGGAAATCTGCTTTCTTAAAAACGCCTCGGCGTCCTTCAGTTCGGCGTGTGTCGGCTTTCGTCCGAGCGCAATTTCATAGGCGCGAGTTGCTGTTGCGCTTTCAGTCTCACTTGAAACTTTCTTCGCCAACGCTTCCGCCCATTCCCTAACCTGCGGTCCATTTAGAATCATCAATGCTTGTGGTGCGACCGTCGTTGTCGGACGAAATCCCTGGCTGACCAATGGCTCCGGACAATCAAATGCCACCATCGACCCCATCAACTGACTGCGTTTAATCGTGAAATAAATGCTGCGCCGTTTGCTGCGTTCATCTTTCGTGCCCGGCCCAAACATCGTCGCATCCAAAGCCCCGCTCACGGCCAGCATGCAATCCCGAATCGCCTCGCCTTCGAGACGCTTCGGTGTGCGACGGCAAAAATATTTATTCTCCGGGTCCGCCGCGTCCTTCTTCGCGTCAGGCGCGGTCGACTGCATATACGTCGCCGAAGTCATGATCAGCTTTTGAATCGGTTTCAGTTTCCAACCACTGCTCAACAGCTCGCCCGCAAGAAAATCCAACAACTCCGGATGCGTCGGTAACGCGCCGGCGTGGCCAAAATCATTTGGGGTCTCGACGATGCCGCGTCCGAAGTGATGCTGCCAAAGCCGATTCACCATCACGCGTGCCGCCAGAATTCCCGCGCCTCCGTTCGTATCCGTGATCCAATTTGCCAGCGTCGCGCGTCGTCCTGAAAACTTCGCGCCCTTCGGCGGATTCATTTTCCATCGTTCAGGCGATCCTCCGGGGCTCACCACCTGCAGGAAAGCCTGCGACGCCACGCCGTCTTTCATATCCGTATTGCCGCGTTTGAGAATATACGTCTGCTCAAAGAAATCCGCACCTTGCGTATACATCCGCAACGGCGTGAAACCCTCCGCACACACCAACGCCTTACTTTTCCCATTTGGTTCAAGCGCCGAATGTTCCTCCACCTTTGCATTCACGCCGCGCCAGCCCGCATCCGTTTGCTTCCACCAATTAAACACGAGCGCACGGTCGGATTCCTCCGGCACACTGTTCTTCGTCATCAACTCCGCCACACGCGACGGCATCACTGGATTTTTCAATGAAGGCCTATCATCACCAGCCACCGAAATCCGTGGCCGGCCGATGTTGTGTTTCTTGTTTACGTGAAAATCCAAAACGATCTTCAACGCCATCCCATTCGTCAGCTCAATCGGTTTCTCAAACGTAAACATGGCCGCGTGATCCTTTCCAAACTGCGGATCAACCGCCCATCCCGTCTTCGGGTCATCATCAATCGACGCCGCAATCGCGAGGTTGCTTTTGTTCTGCTCGAAGTCGGCCTCGGCCTTGCTGATTTTCACCTCGTGCTCCGCGACCTTCTCTTTCCCCGTTTGCGTGAACACGCGAACCTTGCTCAACCCGAAATTCCCATTCTCCGCCCGACCGGGGCCGCCATGTGGCATCGACGCGTCGCTCAATGCATCCAACCGGATCGCGCTCACCCGTTTCAAAGTCGTCGATCCAACAATCGTATACACGTCCTCATCTTCGTTCGCGCCCTGGACGAGATATGACGAATCACCCAGCGCTTTGAACGATGCGCCTGCCTTGGATTTAATTGTCGCTACCTCCAACACCGACCACGAATTCGTCACCTGCGCGTTGGGCGACGCCAGAAAACTCTCAAACGCCGGCTGCAACCCCGCCTCATATTTCGCCACGACCGCCTCCAGCGCCTCGTGCTTTTTCTGCCACTTGCGATGCGCTGCCTCCGACTTCACCGGATCCATATCGAGATCAATCACGCTCCGCACTGTCGTCGTGAACGTGCTCAGCATCCGGTAATAATCCTTCGTCGGAATCGGATCATATTTGTGGTCGTGACAACGTGCGCACCCGACCGTTAACCCCATGAACGCCACGCTTGTCGTCGCCAGCATGTCATCGAGCGCGTCATAGCGCGTGCGTTCCACCTCGTTCGCCGTGATCTGCGTGGGAAAAACACCAGCGCCAATAAATCCCGTTGCCGTCATTGCCAGCGGATTAGTCGGCGCAAACTCATCCCCTGCCAGCTGCCAGCGCACGAATTGGTCATAAGACATATCGCTGTTCAACGCCTTGATCACAAAATCGCGATAATAATAAGCGCCTTCCCGATCAAAATCGTGTTCGAACCCCGAACTCTCCGCAAACCGCGCCACGTCCAACCAATGCCTTGCCCAGCGCTCCCCGTAATGCGGAGAGTCCAGCAACTTATCGATCAACTTCGGCCAGGCATCCTTAGACCGATCCTTCACAAACGCGTCAATCTCCTCCGGCGTCGGCGGCAGCCCCAACAAATCAAAGTAGGCCCGTCGAATAAGAGTTCGCTTATCCGCAGGCTTATTGAGGGTGAGTTTTTTCTCGGTTCCTTTGGAGAGAATATATCCGTCGATCGGATTTTGTAGCCGCCCGGGCAACGCGGTGGACACGTTGGTGTGCAAAGGCTGAAACGCCCACCATTTCCGGTCTGCGTCCGTGACCACCTTCTCCGCACATTGCGCCTCGACGCTGACAAACAGCGATAGAAACAGGCACAGAGGGAACAGGCGCATCCGCCCATTTTACAGAAATGCTGAACATCTGCAATACAGGCTCGCAAATCGGTTGAAACACCCACCTCAAAAACCATGCCAACCGCCCAAAAACACGTCTTTTTGCCGTAAAAATGTGCTGTTTCTTTCCCTCCTTTCCCTGGTTTCCCTACATTTTTTGCACAGTAGCAATTACACGGCTAAAACAACTCGCGTGACGGCGACATTCGGCCCGGAAACCGGATGTGGTGTTGGAGCCGCAGGCGGTCACGCCCGCGTTACCAACCCCGCCAAAACGGCGGCTGTCATTTGGAGATCAAATACTATGAAACTATTCGCACAAATCGCCGCTGACCCTGCGTCGCTCGCCGACTCAGGCATCGCCGGCTTCTTCATCAACCTCGCCCAGCATTATCCCTGGCTCGCGACTTCGCTGCTCGTCATTGGCGCGCTCCGAGTCCTCTTCAAGCCCGTCATGGCGCTGCTCGACGACTACATCAAAGCCAACTGTTCGCCCGAAGAATACGGCCGCCTGCAACACTTCGAAGCAGGCCCCGTCTACAAGTGGCTCAGCTTCGGCCTTGATTTCATTGGCTCGATCAAACTGCCGACCCTCGGCATCAAACCCGAACCCAAGGAATGACAACCGCCATCATCAGCCTAGTGTCGCTCGTTTTAGGAATCATTTTTTGGTTCCTGAAGCGGCGCGACGCCGAAACCAACGATCCACAAATACAGAATAAGGAACGCTATGAACAAATCGACCGCGACATCGCCACGCAGGATTCAAACGCTGCTGCTCTGCACAGCAACAGCGATTTGGATGAGCTCGACCGCCTGCAACGCACCACGACTAGTGGTGATCAGCGCCGACCAAACTGAAACATTCGTGAAATCAAACCAGGTCCTCCACGTGCCCACCGACGGCGTATTTATGCCCATGGCAAAATACCAACGCTATCGCAAAGCCGTGGCTGACCGGATTGAAGAACTGCAAAAATGAACATTCAACACAGAAAACACTATGACACCCGATACAATCCCCTGGCCCATCACCGCCAACTGGCTCCTGGGCCTCACCGGCGCGTTAGCCCTGAGCTACCTCGCCCTCGAAGTTACCGCACGTTGCCGAAAACTCTTCGGCAAGAACCAAACCGTCACCGATGACATCAAACGTCTCTCGGCTGATTGCGAACGCCGTCACGAACTCTTGCGCGGAGAAATGGAAGAACGCTTCCGCGAGTTCACCATCGAACGCGCCCGCAGCCTCGCTGATTTATACGAAAAGATAAATCGCGTGGCCGAGGACGTCGCCTATATCCGCGGCAAAATCTCAAACGAATAGGACCACTATGAACATCGAAAACGAAATACAAGACCGCAGTCGCGTCGCTTTGAAATGGGCGCGCGAACTGGAAGAAAAAGACAGGACCGACGCCAATACGTTGAATGAAACGCTCGCCGCCCATCAAATGAACGAGCTGCTCGAATCGTTCGACGTCAGTGCGATGAAGAAGAACGTTCAGAACTTGAAGGATTATTTGGAAGTTCTGCGCGCCATCCTCGAGCAAAGGAGCGAGCGGACGAAGCTTCTGAAGATCGAACTCGAGCTCCAGATCTATCGCGATAATGTCGCCGAGCAAAGGCAGAAGATGCGCGACGCTTTGGAAAAGGGCGAAGCAAAGACCGGTCTCTCGCCGGAAACCTTGCGCGAAATCGAAGCTGCGATGGCTAAGCTATGATCCGGAAATCTGCTTGGTGTAGGCTGTCGAGTCCATCAACGAATTCAGCTCCGATGGATTCGACAGCTTCACCTTAAAAAACCAGCCTTTGCCGTAAGGCTCTTTATTGACCAGTTCCGGATTCGAATTCAAATCGGCATTCCCCTCGATGATCTCTCCGCTGACCGGCGCATAAACATCGCTGGCCGTCTTGACCGATTCCACCACTGCGCACGCCTCGCCCGCCTTCACCTTGCGTCCAGCTTGCGGGACTTCAGCGAAAACGACATCAGTCAACTCAGCCTGGGCGTGGTCGCTGATGCCGACCGTGGCGATATCTCCATTCAAACGGACCCATTCATGGCTTTTGGCGAATTTCAAATCAGCCGGAACATTGCTCATAGATATTTGTCAGATTGCTACCGAAGTGGGCTCTTGTAAAGAGCATCGGGAAGACGTCCGCACTCCGAATGCGTGAAGTGCGGACGTCTCCACCCGTGATTTATGCCACGTGCGCTGAAGGCCCGCTGCTCGGCGGACGCCCGCCGGCATGCAAGGCCAGGGCCAGCGCCCAGAAACGATCTGAATGCCCATTCACGCCGCGATCGGCGGTAAACCGCACGTTGCCGCTTGCCGTGACCTCCTTCTTAATCGCACGCAGATCGGCGCGGATTTTCGGGTCGCACGGAATTCGCAACCGCTTTGCTTCAAACGCCGACCGGACCGGATACGCCAATTCCTCTTTCACGGCGCTGGTGAAATTAACTCCTTCAACTTTGTATTGCCCAAACCGGCGTTGTGCGCGTTCGGCGAATTGCCGGCCAATCCCGGTCTGGTCGATGCAACAACGTTTCACACGCGGATTTTCGAGCAGCGCGTACAAAGCATCTTCCTGCGCTTCGAACGTTTCGCTTTCCATCGTTTCGACGATTTGCGTGTAGAAAACGTCGCCGAGCTTTTCCAGGACCCAGATGACCGTCAGATCGTGCTCGCGCCCGATGTCCACGCCAACATATAGCTCCGAGTTGTCCTTGAGCGCCGGCACGTCGCCCGATTCGCACGACGCAATCAAGTCGTAGGACAAAAACGCGGAGCAATCATCCGACGGCACGCACATATATTCCTGCAGGAACGTTTCCTCGTCAGGGCAGCCTGCCTGGATGAAGTTGAAGTAGTCCGCTTCGTCCATCTGCTGACGACAATCGTCCGGCGGCAACTTGCTTTGCAGCCTGTGAAGGAACCCCTGGTCGAGCGCGTCCTGCAACGTCACGCGATGGAAGCTGAATCCTTTCGGATTCCCACCGTGCATCACTTCGTTGATGAGCGCGTTGAAATAATTGTCTGTGCCGCGATGCGTGGAGAAAATCTCCAGGCTGCCGCCCCAGGTGATGCCGGGATACGCGACGGAATACAATTTGCGCGGGTCCGGATGCAGCGCAAATTCGTCGAGCACGCGATCGCCGCGCTTCCCAGCTTGCGCATCAGGATTCGACGACATCGAGTAAATGCGTGTGCCGTTGGCGAATTCGATCGTGTAAGCGCTGGAATTCTGCGCATCAAAAACGCTTTCGCGAAAATCACGGGCGCCCTGGTGCACGACGTTCGCAAAATTCCGGCAATCTTCCAGGAACAGTCGTGCCTGCGTCTCGTCACGGCTGGAGATCCAAACATCGCCGGCTGCGCCACGCTGCGCTTTGCGGCGGACGAGCGAGTATGCCGTCGCCCAGGTCCAACCGACCTGCCGCGCCTTGACCGCGAGTTTCAAACGCGCGTAGTCCGTGGCCCATTTGTATTGATACGGCAGCAAAAAGTGTTCGCTGCACGCGGGCACAATTTTGGCCCGCCCGATAAAGGGATATTTATTATTGTTCATAATTTTCAGTGTGTGTTGTGTTCGTAGTCCCGGCTTCGCCGAGGCGCGCATCGGACCGCCACTCAGCGTTCGGACGGCCAACCGGCTAAAGCCGGAACGACAAACGTTTTTGTTTTGGGTTAATTTCTGTTGAAGACTCGTTTGACGCGGTCGGCTACTTCCGCAAAGTCCTCGTCGGCCTCCAGCCCTTTGCGAACGACTTCGCTTAGTTCGCCCAATCGCTTCTCGTTTTCTTCCACGAGGAGGCCATCGGCGAGTCCAATGCGTTCGAAGAGCAAATCGTTTTCATGCTCTGCGTTCAACAACGGCTCCATTTCCTCGTCGCGTTGAAACCGGACGTGCAGGAAACCGAATTCCTGTTCGAGTTGGGCCAACGCCCGATTGCGTTGCTCGAAAAGGAAACGGCGGAGCTTGCCGTTTTGTTTCGATGCTTCGGCGCTGGTCGCTGGAAGTTGAGCATTGGAGGTTCGCGTTCCTTCAACCAGTTGGAGCATTCGGCCAACTGCGAGTTCCGGGTTCGGCGCTTTTTGGTTCCGGTGCGGAGCGATGCGCCCTACTGGTTGGACTTCGCCGACTTCGACCACGTTATGGTTCACGTAGCCTTTATCGCCCCACGGCAATGGACGAAAGCCCAACGCGAAGAGTTCGTTGATTTCGTTGAACGGAACGCCCATGCCGAACGCTTTTTCGGCGCTGACCAGACGATCGCGTCGAGCCGTTTGCATGATCGGCAACGAATCGATATCGAACCACCCGTGCAATTCCGGATCGAAACTCTGCACGATTGGTTCCAGGGCTGATTCCAATCGCCGGCACAAACCGGTAATTGTGTTCTCGATGAAGTTCAGGCGGTCCTGTTGCATCGCCGTGCCGGCGCTCAAGCCGCTCTTCTCATCACCGAAACCCATCATCGATTCCGGCACCTTGTAGATGGCGCCGATCTCCTCGCGATTCATGCGGCGATTGTCCAGGAACTGCATGTCGGCGCTGGAAATCATCGGCTTTTGCACGGTGAGATTTCCGTCGAGCAACAGCGGTCGATCAGCGATGCCGTTGGACCGCTTGCGCGCGCGCAGTTTGGCGAGGATCTGTTCCCTTTGATCGGTTCCAATGACTTCGGCTGAAGTGACGATTAAACCGGCGTCGCCATTATTTTGCATCAGCGCTTTCATGAACTGCGCCGCTGAGAAGTCGCATTCCGCCGCCATCATCGCCACCGACAACGGCGACATGCCGCGCCAATAGAGATATGGATTGAAGCTGCGCGAATGGATGACTTCTTCCGGCAAGAGCAGTTGCGCACCCATCTGCGACACGCCTTCGGGGGCGGTGCAACGCCAGCCGACCAATTCGTTCCCGCGCACGATGTGTTGCATGTGATCGGGATTGAGGGTCATCAACTGCTTTGGCGCAACGCCACGACCCGGGCGCAGAACGCGACCAGCTTCATCGAGCGGAACGATGAAGAATTCGCCGCGCAACGCTTCCCAGGAAACAAGCGTTTGCCAAAACAACGTGCGACTGATGCCGCTGGCTGGTTGGCGGAACAATTCCACGAGCGGCCCGCTTTCGACGAGTTCTTCGCCTTTTGGACGCCCACGCGAAATGCGGAACGGAATGTGCGCGACGGTTTCCGCGAGCACGCTTACCGCAACGTAAACCCACGCTGATTGCGCGTAGGGCGAGACGAATCTTGATCGTGGTTGATCGAGGTCATCCCCAGCTTTCCATTCTTCGATGGTGACGCCGCCGGTGCGGACTTTCACTTTCGGCGTAAGGCCGAGGAACTTTGTAAGTTTTGGTGCGATATCAAATTTCATAATTTTTCCTTTCGTTTTCTTTGTTGATGGCAGTCGATATGAGGAGGCTCTAACCGACCTGTGAAGAAGTCAGAGCCTCGTCACCTCGTCCGCTGCAGGGTTGTTATTCATCAAAACTGATGCGGGTATATTTCTGGAGAACAGCGGCGACGCCCGGCAGCAAATCGCTTTGGACGAGATGCGAGCCGGAGCCGACCGTCGAAGTGAGTTGTCCCAGGGTGGTTCGGTTCTGATACCAGTAAACGACCTGCTCGACGCAGGCCTGCTCGATATCTGCGGGCAACGGTGTTTGGCCCGCGTCCGGTGTGGTTCCCGGAAGCACGTAGCCGCCGGTGTAGGTGACGCGCGCCTGTTGAAAGCGCGAGCCGGTCGCGCACTCCAACGAAATCACGCAACTGTTCCGTATCAGATAATCCGGCGGCGGCGAGATCGGTTGCCAACCGTCGTTCTCATTGGTTTTCAGGTCGAACGCTGCGACCGATTCAATCGGCCAGCAGACGGGACAGATTTCGATTCCATCGGCAGCGAATTCCTCGATGGCATTGACCTGACGCGCAAATTTGCGGTTGCACTCGCGGTCAAAGCGTTCGCTGAAACCAGCGATGACATTGGTGAGGAGGGCATCGAAGCTTGTGTCGGTGATGTTGAGGCGGGTTTTAACAGTGGATAATTGAGTCAGCATAAATAGCTCTTTCGTTTCTAAACTGCGGACGGATTGCCAGCCGGCGGTTATTTCAAAGCCAGCCACCAGGCTGGACCTTGCCGTCACGTTCGGATGCTGTGCAGAAGTAGCTACTTCGTCAAAAAATGTAGGGAAACCAGGGAAAGGAGGGAAACCAGGGAAAGAAACAGCACTTTTTCCAGACAAAAAGCGGTGCTTTCAGGCGAGTGGCATGGTTCTTGAGTGGCCGGTTAGCCGCGGATTAAACACGGATTTCTGGCTTGTTTCCATCTCTGGGGGTAAACTAGAGGTCGGGTTGGCCATACGAGAGCCAAATGACTTCTTATGCGTAAAATTGTTCAGACAATATTTGTAGTGGCGACGTGTTGGCTCCTGGTTTCATGTTCGACACATAATGCCCAGATAGATTTAGCGAAGCGTTTTGTCCAGTTGCAGGATGCCGGCAAACTACCGGGGTTCCCACGCGGCGCAGATGGTGAGATTCACATGGAACCGAGCGAGAGGTTCGGGCACATCACGTATCCCTATTCACGGGATATTTTCGTTATGCGGGCGGATGACACGTCGATTTACACATACCATTTCGTTAAAGATACCAGTGATTCCGAGTGGCAACTCACCAAAGCCTGGATCGCCGTGCAAGACGGGCCGAGGAGCGAACTGAAGGTTCCGTGAATAAAACGGGGCGCGCACTTTTGCCAGCCGCGTCGGAACGAGGTGTGCAATTCGCTTTTGCGTTCCAAGCGGGGTTTGCGGTTTAATACCAATATGCGTTATCGCCGATTTGGCCGGACTGAATTGCAAATGCCCGTCGTCAGTTGCGGGGGCATGCGCTACCAGTATAAGTGGCAGGATGTCGCGCCCGACGAAATTCCCGTCGATAACCAGGCAAATCTCGAAGCGACGATTCATCGCGCAGTCGAACTCGGCATCAACCACATCGAAACCGCGCGCGGTTACGGCACTTCCGAAATGCAGCTTGGCAATGTCCTGCCAAAATTGCCGCGTGAGAAAATTATTGTTCAAACCAAAGTCAGCCCGAAAGCGACGGCCAAGGAATTTCTTGAAACGTTCGAGCAATCATTCAAATACCTGAAGCTCGATTACGTCGACCTGCTCGGCCTTCACGGCATTAATAATCGTGA
>Ga0265327_10002053_pt1 | contig 22609 bp, 21 predicted proteins | sample 41621metaG_FD_202089 | JGI IMG/M metagenome (GOLD analysis project Ga0265327, IMG submission 202089) | Rhizosphere microbial communities from Carex aquatilis grown in University of Washington, Seatle, WA, United States - 4-16-21 metaG | ecosystem: Host-associated > Plants > Roots > Rhizosphere...
CTCGTTCCTGATCGCCCACCTGTGTTTCCTGGCAGCTCTGCTGCCGCTGGCCCGGCGCACCCCGGCGGCCACCGCCGGCGCCGCCGCCCTCATCGTCGTCTGCGTCGGGCTGATCATCTGGTTCTGGCCGAGCCTGGTCGCACAGCAGATGACGATCCCTGTCACCGTCTATATGGCCGTCCTGGTGGCCATGGTGTGCACCGCCTTGTTCGCCGACCTGCCCACCCGCTGGACCGCCCTGGGCGCGCTGTGTTTCGCAGTGAGTGACGGGATGATCGGCATCAGCAAGTTCGTCCTCGGTGACGAGACGCTGGCCGTCGCGATCTGGTGGGCCTACGCCGCCTCGCTGCTGCTGATCACCGCCGGGTTCTTCGCGGGCCGGACGGTGTCGACGGTGTCGGCCGTGTCTGCTACACCGACTGCGTGACCGGCACCAGACAGCAGGCCGAGCACGAGCCTGTGGCTCGGGTGCTGCCGATGCTGTCGGTGCCGCACCTGGACCGCGAGTTCGACTATCTGGTGCCGGCCGACCTGTCCGACGACGCGCAGCCGGGCGTCCGGGCCAAGGTCCGGTTCAACGGCCGGCTGGTCGACGCATTCATACTCGAAAGACGTTCGGACACCGACCATTCCGGCAAGCTCGGCTGGCTGGAGCGCGTGGTGTCTGCCGAGCGGGTACTGACCCCGGAGGTGCTGCGCCTCGCCGACGCGGTGGCGGCCCGGTATGCGGGTAGCCGGCCCGACGTACTTCGGCTGGCCATCCCGCCGCGGCACGCCACCGTGGAGAAGCAACCGCCGCCGGAGCTTCCGCCGTTCGTTCCGCAGGCCGTCGACGCCGGCGCTTGGCAGCAGTACGGCCGCGGCGAGCAGTTCCTCGAGGCGCTCGCCGAAGGCCGGGCCGCACGCGCGGTGTGGCAGGCACTGCCGGGGGAGCACTGGGCGGGTCGGCTGTGTGAAGCGGCGGCCGTCGTCGTCAATGCCGGCCGCGGGGCGCTGCTGATCGTGCCGGATCAGCGCGACGTTGATGCTGTTCATGCGGCGGCGCTCACTCTCGTCGACGAGTCCCGGGTGGTGGCGCTGTCCGCCGGTCTCGGCCCGTCACAGCGCTACCGGCGCTGGCTGTCGGTCTTGCGCGGCCAGGCGCGGCTTGTGATCGGCACCCGCAGTGCGGTGTTCGCGCCGGTCGCCGACCTCGGGCTCGTCGTCGTGTGGGATGACGGCGACGACTCCCTCGCCGAGCCCCGTGCGCCCTATCCGCACGCCCGCGAGGTCGCGATGCTGCGGGCGCACCAATTGCGTTGCGGCGCAGTGATCGGCGGTTTCGCGCGCACCGCCGAGGCGCAGGCGCTCGTCCGCAGCAAGTGGGCGCACGATCTGGTGGCCGGCCGCAGTGTGGTCCGTGCCAGAGCGCCGCGGGTCGTTGCCCTCGACGACGATGCGCACACCCACGAACGTGACGCCGCGGCCCGCACCGCGCGGTTGCCGTCGATGGCGCTGGGCGCCGCTCGGGCCGCGTTGAGCGCCGGGTGGCCGGTGCTGGTGCAGGTGCCGCGGCGCGGTTACGTCCCGGCGCTGGCGTGCGGCAAATGCCGGACCATCGCCCGGTGCCGGCACTGCACCGGCCCGCTGTCACTGCCCGACCGCGACACCGTCGGCGCCGTCTGCCGGTGGTGCGGCCGCCAGGACGTCGCGCTGCGCTGCGGCCGCTGCGGCTCGGACGCAGTGCGTGCCGTCGTGGTCGGCGCCCGGCGCACCGCAGAGGAGCTGGGCCGGGCCTTCCCGGGCGTTCCGGTGATCACCTCGGGCGGTGACGCCGTGGTGGCGGAGGTACCCCACCGACCCGCTGTCGTTGTGTCGACCCCCGGCGCCGAACCGCGCGCCGACGGTGGTTACGGCGCGGCACTGTTGCTGGACGGCTGGGCCCTGCTGGGCCGCCAGGATCTGCGGGCCGCCGAGGACACGCTGCGCCGGTGGATGTCGGCGTCGGCCATGGTGCTCGACCGCGCTGCCGGCGGCACCGTCGCGGTGGTGGCGGAGTCGTCGATCCCGACCGTGCAAGCTCTGGTGCGCTGGGATCCCGTCGGGCATGCCGAGTCCGAACTCGACGGCCGCGCCGAGGTCGGACTGCCGCCCGCGGTGCACCTCGCCGCCGTCGACGGCGTCCCGGAGGCGGCGGATGCCCTGCTGGAGGCCGCCGCATTGCCGCCCGATGCCGAGGTGCTCGGCCCCGTCGACCTGCCGTTCGGCGCCCGCCGGCCGCCCGGCGTGGACCCGGGAGCACCGGTGCACCGCATGCTGGTGCGGGTCTCGCGCGACCGTGGGCTGGTGCTGGCGGCGGCCCTGCGGCGGGCGACGGGCGTGCTCAGCGCCCGTCACGATCAGCAGCCGGTGCGGGTGCAGATCGATCCGTTGCACATCGGATGACTGGGTTGGGCTCGTGCCCAAGTAGCCTGGTGGATCGTGCGTATCGTCTTCGCCGGAACACCGGAACCCGCGCTGCCGTCATTGCGCCGGCTCATCGCCTCGCCCCGCCACGAGGTGGTCGCGGTGCTGACCCGTCCCGACGCGGCCTCCGGTCGCCGCGGCAAGCCGGCGCCGTCCCCGGTCGCGGAACTTGCTCTGGCCGAAGGTATTCCGGTGCTGCGGCCGGCGAAGCCGAATGAGCCCGAGTTCGTCGCCGAACTGGCCGAGCTGGCTCCGGACTGCTGCGCCGTCGTCGCCTACGGTGCCCTGCTGCGCGACGAGCTGCTGGCCGTGCCCCGCCTCGGCTGGATCAACCTCCATTTCTCGGTGCTGCCCGCGTGGCGTGGCGCCGCCCCGGTGCAGGCCGCCATCGCCGCGGGCGACGAGGTGACCGGCGCGACCACGTTCCTCATCGAACGTGCCTTGGATTCCGGTCCCGTGTACGGCGTGCTGACCGAGGCGGTGCGGCCCATCGACACTGCGGGTGATCTGCTGGCCCGGTTGGCCGACGCCGGCGCCGGTCTCCTGGAGACGACACTCGACGGCGTCGAGGACGGTGCGCTGACGGCGGTGCCGCAGCCCACCGACGGCGTGACGGTGGCACCCAAGGTCACGGTGGAAGACGCGCGGGTGCGCTGGGACCTGCCCGCGCATGTCGTCGATCGCCGCGTGCGTGCCGTGTCCCCGAATCCCGGGGCCTGGACCGAGATCGGCGACCTGCGAGTCAAGCTCGGCCCCGTGGTCCCGGTTGAGGCAGAACCGTTGGCGCCGGGCGTAATTCGCGTGCAGAAGTCAGGCGTGCTGGTCGGCACCGGGAGCACGCCGGTGCGCCTGGGTACGGTTCAGCCGCCGGGGAAGAAGGCAATGAACGCAGCGGACTGGGCGCGCGGCGCCCGGCTGGACGAAGGTGTGGTGGCCCGGTGACCGAACGGAGCGGACGCGGCGGCGATCGCGGGCGGCAAGGCCGTTCCAGCAATCAGGGCCGTCCCAGTAATCAGGGGCGAGCCGGCGGCCGGGATCGGCAGGACCGGCAACCGGGCCGGTCGCAGTCCCGCCCGGCCGACGCCGAACGCCGGGCACCCCGCGGTCCGCGGCGCAAGCCACTCGATCCGGCCCGCCAGGCCGCATTCGATGTGTTGCGCGCCGTCTCCGAGCGTGATGCCTACGCCAACCTCGCGCTGCCGGCCATCCTGCGCGACCGTGACATCACCGGCCGCGACGCGGCCTTCGCCACCGAACTGACCTACGGCACCTGCCGCTGCGTCGGGCTGCTCGACGCGGTGATCGAGAGCGCCGCCGGACGGCCGACCGACCGGATTGACGCCGTCCTGCTGGACCTGCTGCGTCTCGGCGCCTACCAGTTGCTGCGCACCCGGGTCGACGCCCATGCCGCGGTGGACACCACGGTGGAGCAGGCCGCTATCGAATTCGATTCGGTGCGTGCAGGTTTCGTCAACGGTGTGCTGCGCACCATCGCGAGCAAAGACGAAGCAGCCTGGGTGGCCGAACTCGCACCGTCCGCCGCCGCAGACCCGATCGGCCACACCGCCTTCACCCATGCGCACCCGCGCTGGGTCGCGCAGTCCTTCGCCGACGCCTTGGGCGCCGATGCGGGGGAGCTGGACGCGATGCTCACCAGCGACGACGAACGGCCCCTCGTGCACCTGGCCGCCCGGCCGGGTGAAATCAGTGCCGACGAGCTCGCCGCGGCGATCGGCGGCGACGTCGGCCGGTTCTCGCCTTACGCGGTGTATCTGCCCGGCGGCGACCCCGGCCAGCTGGACCCGATCCGGGACGGCCTGGCGCAGGTGCAGGACGAGGGCAGCCAGCTGGTGGCCCGGGCGCTGGCCGAGGCGCCGCTGGCGGGCGACGACACCCGCTGGCTGGACCTGTGTTCGGGTCCCGGCGGCAAGACCGCGATGCTCGCGGCCATCGCCGCGCAGTGCGGCGCCACGGTGACCGCGGTCGAACCGACGGAGCACCGCGCGGACCTGGTCGAGCGCAACACCAGGGGCATGGGCGTCGAGGTGCTCCGGGTCGACGGCCGCGAATCGGGCCTGGAGCCCGGCTCCTTCGACCGGGTCCTGGTCGACGCGCCCTGCACCGGCCTGGGCGCGCTGCGTCGCCGGCCCGAGGCGCGGTGGCGCCGGCAACCGTCGGATGTACCCGGCCTGGCCCGGCTGCAGCGTGAATTGCTGGCTGCGGCAATCAAACTCACCCGCCCGGGCGGTGTGGTGCTGTATGCGACGTGTTCGCCGCATCTGGCCGAGACCGTCGGCGTGATCGCCGACGCCCTGCGCCGCCAGCCGGTCGAAGCGATCGACACGCGTCCGCTGTTCGCCCCGGCCGATCGACTGGGCCCCGGACCACACGTGCAGTTATGGCCACATCGGCATGGCACCGATGCGATGTTCGCCGCCGCGCTCAAAGTAGTCTGACCGCCATGGCAGGCCCATCTCCCGTCGCTCCGCTCGCCCACGCCCCACTGATCGCCCCCTCCATCCTGTCCGCCGACTTCGCCCGGCTCGCCGAAGAAACAGCGGCCGTCGAGGGCGCCGACTGGTTGCACGTCGACGTCATGGACAACCATTTCGTCCCGAACCTGACGCTGGGTCTGCCGGTCGTCGAGAGCCTGCTGAAGGTCACCGACATCCCGATGGACTGCCATCTGATGATCGAGGACCCGAAGCGCTGGGCTCCGTCCTACGCCGAGGCCGGCGCCTATAACGTGACGTTCCATGCCGAGGCCACCGACGACCCGATCTCGGTCGCCCGTGACATCCGCGCGGCCGGTGCCAAGGCCGGCCTGTCGGTCAAGCCGGGCACCCCGATCGAGCCCTACCTCGAAATCCTGCGCGACTTCGACACGCTGCTGGTGATGTCGGTGGAGCCCGGGTTCGGTGGCCAGAAGTTCATCGCCGAGGTGCTGCCCAAGGTCGCCGCGGTACGCCGGCTGGTCGATTCCGGTGAGCTGACCCTCGTCGTCGAGATCGACGGCGGCATCAACGTCGACACCATCGAGGCGGCCGCCGCGGCCGGTGTCGACTGCTTCGTCGCGGGCTCCGCGGTGTACAACGCGGCGGATCCGGGTGCCGCGGTCGAGTCGCTGCGGCGGCAGGCCGCCGCTGCCTCACCACATCTGGTGCTGTGACGCCGGACCTCATCGACGCCGCGATGCGGCAGGCCATCGGCCAGGCTGCTGCGGTGAAGGGCACGACCTACCCGAACCCGCCGGTCGGTGCGGTGATTCTCGACCGTGACGGCGAAGTGGCCGGTGTCGGCGGCACCCAGCCCGCGGGCGACGCGCATGCCGAGGTCATGGCGCTGCGCCGGGCCGGTACGCGCGCCGCGGGCGGCACTGCCGTGGTGACGCTCGAACCGTGCAACCACCAGGGACGTACCGGCCCGTGCGTCGACGCGCTGTTGGCCGCCGGGGTGGCGGCCGTGGTGTTCGCCGTGGCCGACCCGAACCCGGTGGCCGCGGGCGGTGCCCAGCGGCTGACCGACGCCGGCGTCACGGTGTCCGCGGGCGTGCTCGCCGACGAGGTCTCCGGCGGGCCACTGCGCGAATGGCTGCACCGCCAGCGCACCGGCCGACCGCATGTGACGTGGAAATTCGGGGCCAGCATCGACGGCCGCAGTGCCGCCGCCGACGGCACAAGCCAGTGGATCACCGGCCCCGCGGCCCGGGCCGACGTGCACCGGCACCGCGCGGTGGCCGACGCCATCGTCGTGGGCACCGGGACGGTGCTGGCCGATGATCCGACACTGACCGCCCGCCGGCCCGACGGCACCCTCGCCGCCCGTCAGCCGCTGCGGGTGGTGGTCGGCGAACGCGAGATCTCGTCGGAGTCCAACATCCTGAACGACGACTCCCGGACCATGGTGATCCGCACCCACGACCCGCTCGAGGTGCTCAGAGCGCTGTCCGACCGGACCGACGTGATCCTCGAAGGCGGTCCGACGCTGGCCGGGGCGTTCATCCGGGCCGGCCTGGTGGACCGGATACTGGCCTACCTGGCGCCCACGCTGCTGGGCGGACCGATCACGGCGATCGACGATGCCGGGGTATCGACCATCTCGCAGGCGCGCCGCTGGCGGTTCGACGGGGTCGAGACCGTGGGTGCCGACGTCCGGCTCAGCCTGGTACCGAACTGATTGCTCGGGCGTTTCCAGCGAACTTTTCGCGCCGTGCGGGGAGCCTCGGCGTCTGCGATGCGCTGTCGGAAACCCCCGAAGTGATTCCCGAAAGCGGCTGAGATGTGCGATTCACCGTGGCGCTCAATGTGATTGGGCTCACCGCGCCCCATCTTTAGTTTTGCTAATCGTTATCAGTTCGAGATCAACGTCGCGACATTCGTGCAGGAAGCCTCGATTGCGCATCCGTAAAATTGGGGGCAGACACCGGATCACCTGGATCCGGCTGAAATATCGCGCTCACCGATGTCGTTAGAGCGAAGGTGATCACGAGCAAAGGATACGAGCATGACTGCACTGCAGGACTGGCTCAGCTTCCGTCCGAGTGAAGATGGCATCAGGGACATGATGTTCCGCCGGCCCCTGCGGGCGGTGCTGAGTGTCGTCGAAGAGTTCGACGAGGCCGTGGACGGGGCGTTGGAACGCCTCGCGGCGCACGCGAACGGGTTGCATCCCGAGCCCGCGGCCGCGCCGACCCCGGCGTACATCCCGGACAACGTGGTACTGATGCGCCCGGGTATCGAGCGGTGCTAGTACGCGGCCGCTGAACAGGCCACATGCAACGGAGCCGCAGAGTCGATCGACTCTGCGGCTCCGTTGTCGTATGGCCTAGGCCACCGGTGCGGGATCGACCTCGGGAGCCGTTTCGGGTTCCTCGGCCTGCTCGTGGCGGCCGGCGATCAGCAGACCGGCCAGCGCACCCACCACACACACGATGGCGGTGATCAGGAAGATCGAGCTGTACTGCATGGTGTACGCCGTCTTCACGTTCTTCGTGATCTGTTCCGCCGCGTCGGCAAGGCTGCCGCCCTTGGCCGGGGGCAAGGCTGCCAGGTTCTGGTTGAACTTGTACAGACCCCACGCGGACAGCGCCGCCATCCCGATCAGCATGCCGATCATGCGCGACACCACGACCGCCGCGGAGGCGATGCCGTGCTGGGCCGTCGGCACCACCCGCAGCGTGGCCGAGGTCAGCGGCCCGATGACCAGACCCAGGCCCAGACCGGCGATGACGAGGTCGGTCGGCAGCTTCGGCAGCGCCACGATAGCGAGATCGTGACTGGCCGTCAGCACGTTCATGTCCCAGTGCGACACCAACAGGTACGCCGCCGCCGCGATGAGCAGGCCGGCGAAGGCGACGATCCGGTCGCCGACGCGGGTGGCGATCCAGCCGCCGACCAGCGCGCCGACCGGCAGGGCACCCAGGAACCACGCCAGCTTGAAGATCGCGTGGGCCTGATCGATCCCGAGTACACCCCGGCTGAACAGCTCGACGTTCACCAGCGTGACCATCAGCGCCGCACCCGCGCACAGCGACGACGCCAGGCCCGCCAGGAACGGCCGGAAGTGCACGCCCACCGGATCGATCAGCTTGGTGCGGGCCACCTTCTCCCACACGAAGAACCCGACCGCGACGACCGCGGCCGCGATCAGCAACGGCGGGCCGTTTTCCGGGAGCACCTGCTTGCCGTCCGGGTTGGGGTTGTACAGACCCCAGGTCGCCAGCCCGAGCGCGACGGCCAGCAGCACGCCGCCGAGGACGTCGATCTTCTCCGGCGTCTCGGTCTCGACACGTGACGGCAGGCTGAAGTGGATCATCACGATGGCCGCCAGGGTCAGCGGCACGTTGATCCAGAAGACATCCCGCCAGTCGTGCAGCAGCCACACGACGCCGACGCCATAGAGCGGGCCGAGCACGCTGCCCAGCTCCTGCGCGGCACCGATACCGCCGAGCACCCCGGCGCGGTTGCGCGCGGCCCACAGATCGGCGGCCAGGGCCAGTGTCACCGGCAGCAGCGCGCCGCTGGCGACACCCTGGATGGTCCGGCCGACGATAAGCTGGTTCAGCGGCTCGATCAGCTCGTTGGCCGGGGCGAACATGCCCGCCATCGCCGTGACGATCGAGCCCACGGCGAACAGCACCAGGCTGAGCTGCAGCACCAGCTTGCGGCCGAAGCGGTCCGAGGCCCGGCCCAGCAGCGGCATCGCCGCGATATAACCCAGCAGATACCAGGTGACGACCGGCGTGACCTGCTGAATCTTGTTGATCGGGATGCCGATGCCGTCCGGCGGGTCCTTCATCATGTCGGTCATGATCGTCACGACGACATACGTGTCGAGCGCGCCGAGCAGGACCGCGAGGCTGCCTGCGGCTATGGCGACGTGGCGGTTGTTGCCCCCGGCCATTACTGAACGTCGGGCTTGTTGACGGTGACCGGCTTACCCCAGTCCGTCAGCGTCATCTGCAGGTTGTTGCCCGGGCTGGTCTCGAGCTGAGCCTGCGCCAACTGGTGGTTGCCGCCCTCTTCGATCCAGGCGGTGCCCGGCAGAGCGTTGGTGACCTTCAGCTGCGGGGCGATCTTGTTGACGGCCTCGGCGGTGACGGTGCCGGTGACCTTGACGGTCTTGATGCCGTTGATCTCCTCGCGGCCCACGGCCTTGGCCTCGGTGAAGTTGTCCAGGATGTTGGCCAGGCCGGTATCCGGGCGCAGGATCGCCGAGATGTCGTAGATGGCGTCGGCGGGACCGAAGTCCGACAGCGGGCCGCCGGCCGACAGCGAGGCGTACAGGTGGTTGTCGTAGACGACGAACGGCGCGTCCTGGACGCCCATGCCACCCACCGACAGGTTGGCCTTGCCCTGGCCGGCGACGGCCGGGGTCAGCGTCATGTCGCCGGTGAGCTTGGTCACCGTCATCTTGGCGATCTTGCCGTTGACGGTCAGGACCAGGTGCACGCTCTGCTGGCCGCGGGTCGTGTCGGCAGACTGCTTGAGGAGCGCCGTGGCGTCGGGCAGCGGGGTCTTGGCCTCTTCGGACTTCGAGCAACCGGAGACCAGGAGCACCCCGGCCATCACGGTGGAGAGTAGGGAAACAAGCATGGCGGAGCGTTTGCGCGTCTGCATGTCCTGCATCGTAATAGGTGCGCCCGACTAACCAGTTGCCTCGACCGACCGGTAGAACCACAGACATGGTTGCTGAACTCGAATTCCGGGCGGTTCCGATCGACTGCGGCGACGGTGCCGCGCTGGTGGGAGCCATGGAGGCCGAGATGGCGGAGCTGTACGCCGACGTCCGGGGCGGACTCGATCTGAACGCGGCGGACATGCCCAAGGCCGGGCCCGCCGAGCTCGGCCCGCCGCATGGCGTCTACCTGGCTGGATACCGCGACGGCCGACCCGTTTGCGGTGGCGGCCTCAAACGGCTGCCGGATGGCGCCTGCGAGATCAAGCGGATGTACGTGACACCGGAGGCGCGCGGGCAGGGTGTGGCCCGAATCCTGTTGCGGGCCTTGGAGGACGCCGCCCGTGAACTCGGTTACACGGTAGCCAGGCTCGACACCGGAGCGCGGCAGCCGTATGCCCAGCGCCTGTACGAGTCGGAGGGGTATCGGCCGGTCGCCAATTTCAACGGCAACCCGGTGGCGCATTACTTCGGCGAGAAGCGGCTTTAAGCTGGGCCCCATGTTCACCGGCATTGTCGAAGAGCTCGGCGAGATCGTCAGCAAGGACCAACTCGCCGACGCGGCGCGGTTCGTCATCCGCGGCCCGTTGGTCACCACCGATGCCGGGCACGGTGACTCGATCGCGGTGAACGGTGTCTGTCTGACGGTCGTGGACGTGTTGCCCGACGGCGCGTTCTCCGCCGACGTGATGGCCGAGACCCTCAATCGGTCCAGCCTCGCCGGCGTCGAGGTCGGGGGACGGGTCAACCTGGAGCGCGCCGCGGCGATCAACAGCCGGCTGGGCGGACACATCGTGCAGGGCCACGTAGATGGAGTCGGCACCGTCCTTGCGCGCACGCGGTCGGAGCATTGGGAGGTCGTGCGCATCGCGCTGCCGCCGCGGCTGGCCCGGTACGTGGTCGAGAAAGGCTCGATCACCGTCGACGGGGTGTCCCTGACGGTGTCCGGCCTGGGCCGCGACGAGCAGGGTGACTGGTTCGAGATCTCTCTCATCCCAACCACGTTGCAGCTGACGACGCTGGGCCGCGCCCCGGTGGGGACCACGGTGAACCTGGAAGTCGACGTCATCGCCAAATACGTCGAGCGGCTGCTCACCCCGGCGCAGTAGCGCCCGGTCATGCCGTGTCCGCTGAGCGGACCGGCGGGAGTAAGTCGGCCTGTACCAGTGGTTCATACTGGTAGGTGATCAACATGGCCCCTGAGGTGGCCACGGCAAGGGTGGTGGAGATGACGAGGCTTGATTCCGTCGAGCGGGCGATAGCCGATATCGCGGCGGGCAAGGCTGTCGTCGTCATTGACGACGAAGATCGCGAGAACGAAGGCGATCTGATCTTCGCCGCGGAGAAGGCGACGCCGGAACTGGTGGCCTTCATGGTCCGGTACACCTCGGGATACCTGTGTGTGCCGCTCGACGGCGCGGTCTGCGACCGACTGGGCCTGCTGCCGATGTACGCGGTGAACCAGGACAAGCACGGCACTGCCTACACCGTCACCGTCGACGTGAAAAAGGGTGTGGGAACCGGCATTTCGGCATCAGACCGGGCCAAGACCATGCAGGCGCTGGCCGACCCGGACGCGGTTGCCGACGATTTCACCAAGCCCGGACACGTAGTTCCGTTGCGCGCCAAGGACGGCGGCGTGCTGCGCCGCCCCGGCCACACCGAGGCCGCGGTCGATCTGGCCCGGCTCGCCGGGTTGCAGCCGGCCGGCGCGATCTGCGAGATCGTCAGCCAGAAGGACGAAGGCGCGATGGCCCAGACCGACGAGCTGCGTGTCTTCGCCGACGACCACGACCTGGCGCTGATCTCCATCGCCGATCTCATCGAGTGGCGGCGCAAGCACGAGAAGCACATCGAGCGCGTCGCCGAGGCCCGTATCCCGACCCGGCACGGTGAGTTCCGGGCCGTCGGCTACACCAGCATGTACGAAGACGTCGAGCACGTGGCGCTGGTGCGCGGCGATGTCTCCCCGGAGAACGGCGACGACGTCCTGGTCCGCGTGCACTCCGAGTGCCTGACCGGTGACGTGTTCGGCTCCCGGCGCTGCGATTGCGGTCCCCAGCTCGATGCCGCCATGGAGATGGTGGCCAACGAAGGCCGTGGCGTGGTCCTGTACATGCGTGGCCACGAGGGCCGCGGCATCGGCCTGCTGCACAAGTTGCAGGCCTACCAGCTGCAGGACGCCGGCGCCGACACCGTCGACGCCAACCTGGAACTCGGCCTGCCCGCCGACGCCCGGGACTACGGCATCGGGGCCCAGATCCTGGTCGATCTCGGTATCCGCTCCATGCGGCTGCTGACCAACAACCCGGCCAAGCGCGTGGGTCTGGACGGCTACGGTCTGCACATCATCGAGCGTGTACCGCTGCCCATCGGCCCCAATGCCGACAACATCCGGTACCTGATGACCAAGCGGGACCGGATGGGTCACGACCTCATCGGCCTCGACGATTTCGCCGGTGACGCGACAGACGGAGAACTCAAGTGAGCGGTGTCGGTGTTCCGGATATGCCGGCGCTCGACGCGTCCGGACTGAAGCTGGCCATTGTCGCCAGCACGTGGCACACCAAGATTTGTGATGCGCTGCTCGACGGCGCGCTCCGGGTGGCCACCGCATCGGGGATCGCCGAGCCGACCGTGATCCGGGTGCTCGGTGCCATCGAAATCCCGGTCGTGGCACAGGAATTGGCCAAGACCCACGACGCGGTGATCGCGCTGGGCGTGGTGATCCGTGGTGGCACACCCCATTTCGACTACGTGTGTGACGCCGTCACGCAGGGCCTGACGCGAGTGTCGCTCGATGAGTCGACACCGGTCGCGAACGGGGTGCTGACGGTCAACACCGAAGAGCAGGCCATCGACCGCGCCGGCCTGCCCGGCTCGGCGGAGGACAAGGGCGAGCAGGCCGCATCGGCGGCTCTTGCCACTGCGATCACCCTGCGTGACCTGCGTCGATGACGAAGGAGACCACCAGCTGGGACCTGGAGGTCCGGCCGCAGCGGGTGAAGGTCGTCGCCTACGTGGCCGCCGCCGTCATCATCGCCGTGCACATCACGGTGGGCGCGCTGCTGAAAATTGGCGCCACCGGCGTGATCTTCCAGACCGCCGACCAGGTGTCCATGGCGTTGCTCGGGATCATCCTGGCCGGGGCCGTACTGTTGCCGACCCGCTCCCGGCTGCGGGTCGGGCCGGCCGGCATCGTCGTCCGTAACGTATTGAGCGACAAGACCATTGCCTGGCCCGACGTCGTCGGGGTGTCGTTCCCGCTGGGGGCGCGGTGGGCCCGCGTCGACCTGCCGGACGACGAGTACGTCCCGATCATGGCCATCCAGACCGTCGACAAGGGCCGTGCCGTCGACGCGATGGACCGCCTCCGCGACCTGGTCGCGAAGTACCGCCCGGACCTCAGCTCAACGTCAAAGACATCGTGAGTTCGTCTGCCGGACCGGGGCCATGCGAACCCTCGGCCGGGTCGGCCGTGGCGACGAACCCGAAGGCGCGATAGACCCCCAGCGCGGCGGTGTTGTCGCGGTGCACCCGCAGCGTCACGGTGCGTGCACCCAGGTCCCGTCCCCAGTCGATGGCCGCGGTCAGCAGGGTGCGCGCCACGCCGTGGCCGCGGGCGACCGGATCGGTCCACAACGAGTACAGGTACACCGAGCCGGGACTGGCCCGATGCGCGGCGATCAGGCCTACCAGGCGGTCGTCATGTGCGAGGGCGAACTGGGCGTGGGCCCGCAACCGCCGGCGCCACTGCGTCCCGGTGAAGCTCATCTCGGTGCGATACTCGGCGTCGTCGGTCCCCGCCGAATCGGCCAGCGCGCGCAGTCGCAGCGCGGCGAACACCCGCCAGTCGGCTTCGGTGAGCCGGATCACCCCCACCTGGGTGCTCCCTCCATGGGATAGAATTTGCTGATAGTGACCGATTTTCGCATGCCTTCGCCGCCGCCGGACGTCGCGGCGATCGCACCCGCCGAACTGGTCGGCCGCCTTGGTGCGTACCCGACGGTGACCGTGCCGATCTACCAGGGGCGGGCCGTCGACACCGCGTGGCTGTGGCACCACCTCGCCGAACCCGCGGACTACTTCGGGCTGACCATGCCCACCCAGACCGATCTCGACCTGGCGCTGGCTCCGTTCTCGAGCGGGCCGGCCATGGTGGCCGCGACCGTGACCATCACCGCCGAAGGCCGGTGCGCGGCGACGAGTGCGCCCTCCCAGGTGTATGCCCCCGAGCCCGTCCGGATCGGGTGGCGCGACGGCGACTGGACGGCGCCGGCCGCCACCGACGAGCAGTGGCTGCGGATGGCGGCCCGGACCACCAGCCTCGGCACCGTCGACCTGCTGCTGCGTCGGCTGGCCGAGCAGGGCTGCGTGGACGGCATCGGGCCCGGCCCCGACGTCGCCCCGGCCGTGGCCGGTGCGCTGGTGCTCGACATCGGTGCCGAGCTGGTCGGCGTCGACAATCCGGAACCCGTCTCGATCCTCGAGCAGTTGCAGGCCTGTGGTGTCATGCGAGCCGTCGCGCGTCGCGCCGCCGTGCCGGTCGACCAAGTGCGCCACGCCTGGTGGATCTCGCCGCTGTACCGCACGCAGCCTGTCGCGCAATTCGGCGACCACCCTCTCCCCGTTGATTGTTCCCATCCGTCGTTCCTGGAGCAGCTGTGACCAAACCTTTTGTCCCACAGTCCTACAAGTCGTTCCGCATCGACGGGTACGACGTCGAGGGCGGCGTGTTCCGTGGGCGCTACACCATGTGCGGGGCCGATTCCGCCGACGACGTCAGCTTCGCCGAGACCGTCGAGTTCGGGGACAGCCTGAGCGGTGGTCGTCCCGACGATCGGCTGCTGCGGCTGCTGACGCTCACCTGCTCGCTGAGCTACTACAAGGCCGCAGCGCCGCCGCAGATCGAAATCGCCTTCCCGACTTACGCTTTCGAACGCGAATATCTGCGCCAGGTGCTGGCCGGTGGTCTCGGTGAATACGCATACCGCAACAACCTGCCCGGCGCGCTCAACCCGGAGATCATCGGTGACCGCGCGGATACCGGCCCGCACGACCCCGACACCTGGAACCCCGACGCGGCGCCACTGGTACCGGTCGGCGGTGGCAAGGACTCGGTGGTGACCATCGAGGCCCTCGCGCCGCTGCAGCCGGTGCTGTTCAACGTCAACAAGTTCGACCCCATCGACCGGTGCGTCGAGATCAGCGGACTGCCGCACGTGCGCGTCATGCGCTCCATCGACCGGACCCTCATCGACGTCAACGCCGCCGGTGCCTACAACGGGCACATCCCGGTCACCGCGATCAACAGCATCATCGGACTGATCGTGGCCGACGCCAACGGCCTGGGTCCGGTCGTGCTGTCCAACGAACGCTCGTCCAACGTCGGCAATGTCGAATGGATGGGCCAGGACATCAACCATCAGTGGTCCAAGAGCGTCACGTACGAGACGCTGCTGCGGGACACCCTCGCGTCGTACGGGCTGAATCCGGACCGGTATTTCTCGCTGCTGCGCGGCCTGTCGGAGTCGCAGATCGCCGATCGGTTCGCCGCCAGCCCACAGTATTTCCGGGCCTTCATCAGCTGTAACCGGCCGTTCGCGCTCGACGCCGGCCGGCGCGGCGCCACCTGGTGTGGCCACTGCCCGAAGTGCCAGTTCGTCTTCGTGCTGATGGCGCCGCGCCTCGGCCGCGACGAGGTGGAGGCGATCTTCGGGCGAAACCTGTTCGAGGACACGGACAGCCGCGCCGAGTTCGAGGACATTCTCGGAGTGGGTGCACACAAGCCGTTCGAGTGTGTCGGCGAGTACTACGAGGCCGCCGAATCGATGCTGACCATCCTCGACGACGACTCGTGGGCCGGTCTGCCGCTCGTCGAGCAGTTCCGCAGCGCGCGAGCCGATCTGGCGCGCGTCGCCGCCGACCACGACGACAGCCCGGCGGTGCAGTACGTGCCCGAGCGCTACCGCGCCGCCCTGGACCATCGGCCATGACGTCACTGCGTCCGCAGCTCACCGGCGCCGCTGTCGGCATCTGGGGTTTCGGCAAGGAGGGCCAGTCGCTGGCCCGGACCGCGGCGGCCGAGGGCGCGGCGCGGATCGACGCCGTCGACGACGCCGGCCGGGGAACGCTCGATGCCCCCGCAGATATCGCCAACCTGAACCTGTGGCGTGGTGCTGAGCACCTGACCCGACTGGCGGACTGCGACGTGGTGTTCCTCAGTCCCGGAATACCTTGGCATCAGCCATTTTTCGCCGAGCTGCGCGATGCCGGGACCACGCTGTCCAGCGCCGCCGACTGGTACCTGCGGCGGTATGCCGCGCAGACGGTCGGCGTCACCGGGACCAAGGGCAAGAGCACGACGGCGTCGTTCCTGTCGCACCTGCTGTGCCGGCTGGGCGCGGATGCCGTGGTGGCGGGCAACATCGGTACCCCGCTGTCGGATCTGGAGCCGGGCCTGGACGCTGTGGTGGTCGCCGAGCTGTCCAGCCAGCAGTGCGCACTGGTGACCGCCTCGCCGCGGATCTCGGTGATCACCAATCTCTTCGAGGACCACCTGGACTGGCACGGCGACATCTCGGCCTACCATCGCGCGAAGGCCAATATCTTCGCCTGCGGCGGTGAGGTTCTGGTCACCACACCACAGGTCCTGGCCGCCCTTGATCGGCTCGGCATCGTGTTGCCGCCCGTGGTGCGCACCGTCGACCCGGCGGGCGTGACACGTCCCGAAGGCGACTACGTCATGGCCTACGAGCACAACGTCGTCAACGGCGCCCTGGCGGCCGTCGCGGCCGCCGAGGTGCTCGGCCGGCCGGTGACCGAGGACGAATTCCTCGGCGCGGTAACGACATTCGAGGCCCTGCCGCACCGGCTCCAGGTGGTGCGCCGTACCGGGGGCGTGCGCTGGATCGACGACACCCTGGCCACCACCGGGGAGAGCGTGGTCGCCGCATTGCGCGCGATGCGGCCCGACGACCGGGTGGCCCTCATCGTCGGCGGCATGGACCGTCAACTCGACTATGACCAGATCGACGACTATCTGCTCGCCGGCGCACGTGACGTTCACCTCATCCAGGGGCCGACCAACGGGGCCGAGATCGGGCGCCGTTTCGCCGCGGCACACCCGGAGTCGGTGTACCCGGTGGACAGCCTGCGGGCGGCGGTGCGGACCGCGGCCGCGGTACCAGGCGTGACGGCCGTGCTGCTCTCGCCGGGTGCGGCGAGTTACGACCTATACGCCAACTACGTGGCGAAGGCCGCGGCGTTCTGCGAGTTCATCGATGCCGAGATCGGCGTCTCAGATGCTGTCAGCCAGTCGAACTAACCTGTAACAGTGCCTGATCCATCGACGTACCGGCCCGCGCCGGGAACCATCCCGTTGGAGCCGGGGGTGTACCGGTTCCGGGATCCGCACGGCCGGGTCATCTATGTCGGTAAGGCCAAGAGCCTCCGTAGTCGGCTGAACTCGTACTTCGCCGACCTGTCGGCGCTCGCACCGCGCACCCGCCAGATGGTAACCACGGCCGGCAGTGTCGAGTGGACGGTCGTCACGACCGAAGTCGAAGCGCTGCAACTGGAATACAACTGGATCAAGGAATTCGATCCCCGGTTCAACATCCGGTACCGCGACGACAAGTCGTACCCCGTGCTGGCGGTGACCCTGGGCGAGGAGTACCCGCGGCTGTTCGTCTACCGCGGCCCGCGTCGCAAAGGCGTCCGGTACTTCGGCCCGTACGCGCACGCCTGGGCCATCCGCGAGACGCTCGATCTGCTGATGCGGGTTTTCCCGGCGCGTACCTGTTCGGCTGGAGTTTTCAAGCGGCACAACCAGATCGGGCGACCCTGCCTGCTGGGCTACATCGACAAGTGCTCGGCTCCGTGCGTCGGGCGGGTGACCGCCGCCGAGCACCGCAAGATCGTCGACGACTTCTGCGACTTCCTGGCCGGCAAGACCGACCGGCTGGCCCGCGACATGGAACAGCAGATGGCCGAGGCCGCCGAGGAACTGGAGTTCGAGCGGGCCGCGCGGTTGCGGGACAACATCTCGGCGCTCAAGCGCGCACTGGAGAAGCAGGCCGTGGTGCTCGGTGACGGCACCGACGCCGACGTGGTGGCCTTCGCCGACGACGACCTGGAAGCCGCCGTGCAGGTCTTCCATGTCCGCGGCGGCCGGGTCCGGGGTCAGCGCGGGTGGGTCATCGAGAAGTCCGGCGAACCAGGGGAGTCCGGCGTGGACTACCTGGTGAGCCAGTTCCTCACGCAGTTCTACGGCGATCAGGCCGAACTGCGCGGAACCGGACCGACCGACGAGACCACCAACCCGGTGCCCAAAGAGGTTCTGGTGCCGGTACTTCCGGACAACGCCGGCGAACTCGCCGACTGGCTGTCCGGCCTGCGGGGCTCCCGCGTGCAGCTGCGGGTGGCGCAGCGCGGCGACAAGAAGGCCCTGGCCGACACGGTGCAGCGCAATGCGCAGGGTGCGCTGGCGCAGCACAAGCTCAAGCGGGCCGGCGACTTCAACGCCAGATCCGAAGCACTGCAAAGCATTCAGGATTCGCTCGAGCTGGACGACGCGCCGCTGCGCATCGAGTGCGTCGACATCAGCCACGTGCAGGGCACCGACGTGGTGGCCTCGCTGGTGGTGTTCGAGGACGGGTTGCCGCGCAAGTCCGACTACCGGCACTACGCGATTCGCGAGGCTGCCGGTGACGGCCGGTCCGACGACGTGGCATCCATTGCCGAGGTGACCCGCCGGCGCTTCGCGCGACATGTCGCCGACACCCAGGTCGTGGACCCCGAAACCACGGATACCGCCGGAACCCCCGCGCGGCCAAAGCGATTCGCGTATCCACCCAACCTGTTCGTCGTCGATGGCGGCGGCCCGCAGGTGAATGCGGCGGCGGCGGTGCTGGACGAATTGGGCATCACCGATGTGGCGGTCATCGGCTTGGCGAAACGCCTGGAAGAGGTGTGGGTTCCCGAACAGCCGGACCCGCTGATCATGCCGCGCAACAGCGAGGGCCTGTATCTGCTGCAGCGAGTGCGCGACGAAGCCCACCGGTTCGCCATCACCTATCACCGCAGCAAGCGGTCCAAGCGGATGACGGCGTCGGTGCTCGACGCGATCCCCGGTCTCGGCGAGCATCGCCGCAAGGCGTTGGTCACGCACTTCGGTTCGGTGGCGCGGTTGAAGGAGGCCGGCGTCGACGAACTGACCGCGGTGCCGGGCATCGGGGCGGCGACGGCGCAGGCAGTGGTCGATGCGCTGAGGTCTGATTCCCCGGGGCCCGATTCCCAGCCGGAATCGGGGGCGGCGCCGACCGATATCGGCAATGATCGGACAGGGCAGTGAGCGCAGCACCAGCGGATGAGCAGCGGGGGATGAACGAAGTCGTGACGGACGATCAGATGGACGGTGCAGCTGGTGACGCCGCCGGTGAAATCGACGTGGTCCTGGTCACGGGGTTGTCCGGCGCCGGCCGTGGCACCGCCGCCAAGGTGCTCGAGGATCTCGGCTGGTACGTCGCCGACAACCTGCCGCCGGAGCTCATCACCCGCATGGTCGAGCTGGGTCTGGCGGCCGGTTCCCGCATCACCAAGCTGGCCGTGGTGATGGACGTCCGGTCCCGGGGCTTCACCGGCGACCTGGATTTTGTTCGCCGTGAATTGGCGACCCGCAGCGTCGTTCCGCGAGTGCTGTTCCTGGAGGCGTCCGACGACATCCTGGTGCGCCGCTACGAGCAGAACCGCCGCAGCCACCCACTGCAGGGCAATCAGACGCTCGCGGAAGGTATTGCCGCCGAGCGGAGATTGCTGGAGTCGGTGCGCGCAACGGCCGATCTGATCATCGACACCTCGACGCTGCCGGTGCCGGCGCTGCGTGCCAGCATCGAACGCGCCTTCAGTGGGGAGGCTGTGGCCGGGACGAGCGTGACGGTCGAATCTTTCGGCTATAAATATGGTCTGCCGATGGATGCCGACACCGTGATGGATGTCCGGTTCCTTCCGAATCCGCATTGGGTCGACGAGTTGCGGCCCCACACCGGGCAACATCCGGCGGTTCGGGACTACGTGCTGGGACAAGAGGGCGCCGCCGAGTTCCTGGACACCTACCATCGGCTGCTGGGGGTTGTGATCGACGGCTATCGCAGGGAGGGGAAGCGCTATATGACGGTGGCCATCGGCTGCACCGGCGGCAAGCATCGCAGTGTTGCGATCGCCGAGGCGCTGGCCAACCGGCTGCGTGGTGGCGACCACCTGACCGTGCGGGTGCTGCACCGGGATCTGGGGCGCGAATGACGGAAGATCGCGCACCCGCGCGCATCGTGGCGCTGGGCGGCGGCCACGGTCTGTACGCGACGCTGTCCGCGGCGCGGCGGTTGACGCCACATGTCACCGCCGTCGTCACCGTCGCCGATGACGGTGGTTCGTCCGGCCGGCTGCGTTCCGAACTGGACATCGTGCCGCCGGGTGATCTGCGAATGGCACTGGCGGCCTTGGCATCTGACAGTCCGCATGGACAGCTGTGGGCCACCATCATCCAGCACCGCTTCAACGGCAGCGGCGCGCTGGCCGGTCACCCGATCGGCAACCTCCTGCTCGCCGGCCTCAACGAGGTGCTGGCCGACCCGGTGGCCGCGCTCGACGAGCTCGGCCGGATTCTGGGGGTCAAAGGCCGGGTGCTGCCGATGTGTCCCATCGCGTTGCAGATCGAGGCGGACGTGTCCGGGCTCGAGGCCGATCCGCGGATGAGTCGCGTGATCCGCGGCCAGGTCGCGGTCGCGACTACACCGGGCAAGGTGCGCCGGGTCCGGCTGCAGCCGGGTGATCCGCCGGCCACCCGGCAGGCCGTCGACGCCATCATGTCGGCCGATCTCGTGGTGCTCGGGCCGGGCTCGTGGTTCAGCAGCGTGATCCCGCATGTGCTGGTGCCCCAGCTACTGGCCGCGCTGCAGGCGACCTCGGCGCGTCGGGCACTGGTGCTCAATCTCGCCGCCGAGCCGGGGGAGACCGCCGGGTTCTCCGCCGAACGGCATGTGCACGTGCTGTCACAACACGCGCCGGGCCTGACGGTGCACGACATCATCGTCGATGCGGCGAGCGTGCCCAGCGAGCGGGAGCGCGACCAACTGCGACGGGCGGCGTCGTTTCTCGACGCCCAGGTCGAGTTTGCTGACGTATCCCGACCTGGTACACCTTTACATGACCCGGCACGGCTTGCGGCTGCTCTGGAGCGGGTGCGTCTCAACGGCAGCGCACCGGCCCGGCCCGCATACGAGCCATCCACCCCCGCCGCTCGGTCGGCCGACGGATTCCGTCAGCAGCCGACCCCTGAAGGACCAAGAGGTGACGATTCGTGGCGATGACCTCGGAAGTGAAGGACGAGCTGAGCCGGCTGGTCGTCAACTCGGTGACCGCACGCCGGGCCGAGGTGGCGTCGCTGCTGCGGTTCGCCGGCGGCCTCCACATCGTGGCGGGCCGCGTCGTCGTCGAGGCCGAGGTCGACCTGGGCAGCATCGCCCGGCGACTGCGCAAGGACATCTACGACCTGTACGGCTACAACGCCGTCGTGCACGTGCTGTCGGCCAGCGGCATCCGCAAGAGCACCCGGTACGTGGTGCGCGTCGCGCAGGACGGCGAGGCGCTGGCGCGCCAGACCGGTCTGCTCGATCTGCGTGGCCGGCCCGTTCGCGGTCTGCCGGCCCAGGTGGTCGGCGGTAGCGTCGGCGACGCCGAGGCGGCGTGGCGCGGCGCGTTCCTGGCCCACGGTTCGCTGACCGAGCCAGGGCGGTCGTCCGCGCTGGAGGTCAGCTGCCCCGGACCGGAGGCGGCGCTGGCATTGGTCGGTGCGGCCCGCCGGCTCGGAGTCAGTGCCAAGGCGCGTGAGGTCCGTGGCAGTGATCGGGTGGTGGTGCGCGACGGCGAGGCCATCGGTGCGTTGCTGACCCGGATGGGCGCCCAGGACACCCGGCTCAACTGGGAAGAGCGGCGCATGCGCCGCGAGGTGCGCGCGACCGCCAACCGGTTGGCCAACTTCGACGACGCGAACCTGCGCCGGTCCGCGCGCGCGGCCGTCGCGGCCGCGGTGCGGGTGGAGCGGGCCCTCGACATCCTCGGTGACACGGTGCCCGACCATCTGTCCGCCGCCGGCCGGTTGCGCGTCGAGCACCGGCAGGCATCCCTCGAGGAACTCGGCCGGCTGGCCGACCCGCCGATGACGAAAGACGCTGTGGCAGGCCGGATTCGGCGCCTGCTGTCGATGGCCGACCGGAAGGCGAAGTTGGACGGCATCCCCGACACCGAGTCGGCCGTCACCCCGGACCTGCTCGACGACGCCTAGCGCGAGTCTCCGGTACCGCACGTGAGGTTCCTCACCGCACTAGGCTGGCTGAGGATTCACCGCATGACCTGTCCAGGGATACCGGCAAAGGAGCACAGCAGTGACTATTCGGATCGGCGTCAACGGTTTCGGGCGCATCGGGCGTAACTTCTTCCGGGCCCTGGATGCGCAGCAAGCGCAAGGTCAGAACACCGATCTGGAGATCGTGGCGGTCAACGATCTGACGTCGACCGATGCGCTGGCGCATCTGCTGAAGTTCGATTCGATCCTGGGCCGGTTGCCTTATGAGGTGCGCGCCGAAGGCGACACCCTCGTGGTGGGCGACACCAAGATCAAGGCACTGGCCATCAAGGAAGGCCCGGCGGCGTTGCCGTGGGGTGAGCTCGGGGTGGACATCGTGGTGGAGTCCACGGGCATTTTCACCGACGCGGCGAAGGCGAAGGGGCATCTGGATGCCGGGGCCAGGAAGGTGATCATCTCCGCGCCGGCCACCGGTGAGGACATCACCATCGTGATGGGTGTCAACGACGACAAGTACGACGGTAGTCAGAACATCATCTCGAACGCCTCGTGCACCACGAACTGCCTGGGCCCGATCGCCAAGGTGCTCAACGACGAGTTCGGCATCGTGCGGGGCCTGATGAC
>Ga0265327_10002054_pt1 | contig 22609 bp, 44 predicted proteins | sample 41621metaG_FD_202089 | JGI IMG/M metagenome (GOLD analysis project Ga0265327, IMG submission 202089) | Rhizosphere microbial communities from Carex aquatilis grown in University of Washington, Seatle, WA, United States - 4-16-21 metaG | ecosystem: Host-associated > Plants > Roots > Rhizosphere...
ATTGCAGCCGCCCCTTACTACTCGATTTACTGATTATACGTTTGCGCCAGCCGAGATCAGCAACTGCCCTGTGTAAACATCAGGGGCAATCGAAGACGCGGATGGGATGGACAACACGTAAGTCTGTGCTGTTGAAGTACCCGTGCTGCCGACTTGGGCGTTCTGAATGAAGAACTCACCCGGGCAAGTCGCGCCTGCAACTGCGCGAGTCTCTTGGTCGATGATGGTCGCAGTGCAAGCTGCCGCTGCGCCGCCGTTGTAGGACATAAACACCTGCGAGGCATTAATAGTGCCACCGAAAGCGCCAGTCAGTGCTGTGGTGGACCCGAAGTAGGCAAGCATGGAAATCTTGTTGCTGCCGCCGCTGTGGAGGTTCCATGCAACGGTTGCCGAAATCTGGTTAGAAGCCGAACCGTTCGAGGGGATGGTAATTGCACCACCAGTGACGGTCACCGTCAGACTTTCGTTCACGGTGAAGTTGACTTGCGTCGAGGTGACGTTGGACAACGTCTGGGCTGCGAGTGCATTGCCTGATACGAACAGCATTACTAGTGCAAGCGCGAGCACCAGCTTGAAGGATTTATTGAAGGAACGCATTGTGGTGATTATCTCCTGAATCGCCGCCGAGATCGTTTTCGGCTAGGGATTTGCAAAACTTTCAAACTTTACCGAACTAAGCACTAAACCGAAATGGGACTTGCCCGATTAGTTACCCAAAACTGGGTCAGTGCTGGCGGCTGCTGCCGAGTCGTTGTAGTGGATCGTCAAACCGCCGTCCATAAAGTAATGGCGCTTCGCCGAGGAAGTGGCCAACGGGTCGCCATTCAAGGTGAATGAACCGCCTGCCACGGGAGCATAGGACCAAACATACTGGCTGTACCCTGTGCCGACTGCCGTCGCAATTGTGTTGTCCAACCCGCAAGATGCTGTGAGGGCTGGCGCTGTGGTGTCGCATGACGTACCGCCCAGAACGGTCAAGGCAGTTGGCCATACGTTGAAGCGAGTCTGGTACCCCATCAACGCAGTGCCGATGCTGCGAGTCGTGCTAGCCGCTGCGCCTTCGATTGAAGACGTACGTGCTTGCAAGAGCCGGGGCAAGGCAATCGCACTAATGATGGCAATAATTACCAAAACGACCATGACTTCGATAAGACTGAAACCGCGCTGCCTCTTCTTGCTGATCTTCCGGGTCTTCGCCACTTTGTGCTTGCGAATCTTCCGGGGTGGTTCGATTGCCGGAATTGGACTTGCTGGACTTTGCTGCATGAGTTCGTTTTCCACGTGTTCCTCCTATTGATTTGACTGCATCGCCCTAAGGCGAAACTTTTAATTGCCGAGTGCCGAACTCGCGCTAGTCGGCGCTGTGCCTGTAAGACTGTAAGTGACCACGCCGCTGGAATCACCGTAAAAACCGCGCGCACCACTGATGCCTGCGTTCAAGGGAACCGCCGAAACAGAGAAGAATGAATTAACGGTCCCGCTGCCAGCACTAGCCGCGTACGTGAATGCGTACCCGGATCGATTGCCGCCAGCCAAATTAGAATCCAGCAAACAAGATGCCGCGATTGTAGGTGTCGTGCCCGGGAGACAAGATGCCCCACCCAAAGCTGTCAAGGTCGCGCTATAACCAACTGCCGGAAACATTTGGCTGTAGTTGTACTCGGCTGTCGAGATCGCGGAGATCGCCGACACTGCCGCCGCTTCGTGCGAGCTACGGATGGAACTCAAGTACGACGGAATTGCCGCCGCAACTAAAATGAGCATTACCGACATTGCGACCAGCAACTCTACGCAGTCTGTTAACCACCCGAAGGTGTCGTAGGATGTTTCCACCTACGTCTCATGGTTCGATTCCCATGAGTTCGGACTATCGCATCACCGATATTTTGGTGCCCTCTCACTTAGTCTCTCAGGCTGCGGTTTCCCGCTTGCCCCTTGTTGGCGTCTCAGCGTCCAAGTCAATCAGAGAGGGTTTAATCAGCCCCATTTAGTTAAGGCTGAATCCTAGTTGTTTACGCCGTCCACTTCCTACCATTCGTAACCTCCGATATAAGGGATTGAGATACCTGAAACCTTTTCGCTACTTCCGCTCCCGATAACGTCAGCCGCAAGCGTCGAATCTGTCTGGCTTTCTGGAGCGTTAGTTTTGTGTGTCGTGTGTTCCGTTGTTGCTCCCTACGTGTTGCCCACCGAATATTCCCCGCTTCGTAGTGCTTGTTATTCTTAATGCGGTCGATGCTGTGTTCTGCGGATGGGCGAGGGCCGATGTGAACCATCAAATCCTGTAAGGTCTCAAACCGGAACTCAATCCCGCGACCGCCGTACCGTTTCCACTGAGGGTTTTTCGGGTTTGTGCAACGGTCCCGTGCGCCCCATGCCGCAATCCACTCAGGCGTGTGGGAGATGCCTAGGGAGTCATGCTTGCGCTTCGAGCGCGCCAAGGCAGACTGGTGCCCCAAGATGAATCGAACGTGTTGCCCCATTACGTGACCTTTTGCTGTGTTGCCGCGCTTCGATATCGGTGTCACACCTCCGCACCCGCACTCACATAGTCCAGATGGGTTGAGTCCTAGTCCTGTGAGTCGTCGCATTACCACGCCCACACTGCGCTAGAGATTGTTGCTGGCGTACCGTCCGCAAATCGCAACACGGCGCTGCCGTCGATATAAAAATATCTGGTACCTGCAAAACCGTCCGTAGGGCTGGCGGTCAGTGTGAAATTGTTCGCACCGACGTGGGTGCAACCCGTCATTAAAGTTGTTGTGCCGACCGGGGTGTAAACGAAGGTGTAGTGTCCGATTTGTGCTTGCGCGAAGCGCGGGTACAGCAAGGTCGGAAAATCGCAGCTACCGCCGCCACTCAAAGCCACGCCGTTCCCGGCCAGAATTGCCGGGGTTTGGTAACCGTTGCTGTATCGCTGGATGTAGTAACTTTCACTGGCCGAGATTTCCCGCATCGCTTCGATGGCTAAACGCTGCTGAGTGGCGCGCAACACTTTCACCTGCGAAGGCACAACAGCACAAAGCAAAATCAAGCCGACGACACAACACACCATCAATTCGACGAGGCCCATTCCGACAGAACGTCGCCGCGCCCTTGAGTACTTGGCACGTTGTTCCGCACTCGCCATAACAGATAGGAATTTCTTACGAACATGCGGTCGAGCCATTGCTAACTTTGTTGATTCAGACAGGGTGCGGATGCGAACGCCTACTTGTCTCAAATGACGCAGAACCGTGTGGCTGTTTTTCGGGTTTGTGCAGCGGTCCCGTGCTGCCCATGCGGCTCTCCACTCAGGCGTGTTGGACTGCTTAGGGCTGAGTTTGTGGCCTGCAACGAATTTGTGGGGTTGACCTTTGACGTACCCTCGATTTGCGTCTGTAAATTGGCAGACAGGCGTAGGTTTGCCGCATCCACACTCACACAATCCGCCGCGCTCATTCCGCATCGTGTCTGACACCTTTCTGTGCTTTCTCCATCCGTCGTACGACTTCCAAGCTTTGCTCGATCAGTTCTTGCGCCCCTTCTTTAGGCCGGGTCACCGTGATTGAGTTCGCTTCGTGCGGGTGTGCTGTGGCCCTGAACGCTCCAGACTTGCATGCCGTCTCGATCAAAGGCGCGGCCTTTTGATGCAGAGACACAATCGGCGCTCGCGTCAAAGAAGACCTGTGACCAAAATCAGGTTCCGGGTCCGATCCTTTAGGTCGGCTGAGAGAAGAACGTCCGAGAACTTCCTTGAATGCTCGCTTGGTCGCGCCATCATCGTGGCGTTTGCTGCGGAAGGCATCCACAGGTTCACGTAGTATCTTGTCGAACTCACAGTCCATAAGTTCGCGGATGCGCTTTATGTGTTCGCTTTCAGCCACGGTCGGCTCCTTAAACCAACGCCATTTCATAGACTTTATCGACTACGCCAACCTGTTTGCTGCCCTTGGTGTGGTGTTCTATCCAAAAAGTTCCTACAAACTTTCCGAACAACGGTCGTTCCGCTGTGTACTTTCTTCGGTGCCCCCGACATATGTGAAACGGTTGCGAAGACCCCGCACCAGTCGGCTCTCCCCCGCGACTCATTCCGCCAATTTGCAGAACCTTGAACACGGTAGGAGGTTCTTCTCCGCTGCGCTCCGCGTGTCTGCGGACTTGACGCGAAGGCAACATATCGACGGTGCGCACCGATTTGGAGTGCATGGAAAGAAACATCATCGCCTGCAAACAAGGAAGTAGTGTTTGCGACACTGATTTACAACTCATGTCGGACTTGATGTCACTTTCATGAAAGGTGCCAGTGTTTGATATTCTGAAACTCGCGTAATAATTCGGCTCCGTTCCGCGAACGTATTGCTTGAGCATGTTGGGGCGGTCACTTTCTTTATCGCTGAGCATTTGCACCAAAGGACCGCTAGGTGAGGACTCGTCTGAGAAATACCGAGCGATTTGACAGCCCCACCCGTTTGAGTCCTTTGCGGTTAACCATAGGAGCCCTGTTTTAGGGCGCAGGCTTCCCGGTGCATCTGTGTACAAGTGAGCGAAGTCATACTCCATGAAGAACGAGTCAAACGGAGGGAGTGCGTCGGATATCTTGTTCAACTCCGCCTCGCCCCAACCATCCCACTCCCTCGCCGCCTCACAGAAAGTAGCAACGTTCGAAATCTCGAACACAGGACAATTTGGGATGACGTAACCACGCTTCTTTATCAAGTCGTACTGGAGCATTTACTCTTCGCCTTTCTTAACGTAGCCAGTTCCGCAGGCGTACCACACTTCAGTCGGTAGACCTGCCAACCGCAGGGCCTTGTGTAAAGTGTTTTGATGTGCTCGCACAATGTCGCCTTTATCTTTCCCTTCCACCGTTTTAACAAGGGTGCCAGTGGCGGCATCCACAACAGCGAAGTCAGGCCAGCCATTCCGCAACACCAAACAACCGGGGTGCGCACGCTCTAGGTCTTCTTTTAAACGCGCCTCAAACTTATTCACCGAGCCGCCCTCCGTACCAACGCAAACCCCACCAGCGCGGCTATACCGACCGTCATGCTCGCAAGCGTTGAAGGTTCTGGGGCCGCCACTGGTGGAGTTTTCGCCGAGGGAAAGCCGATACAGCACCCGCCGACCGGGACGAAGCCGCCGTAGTAAATCGGTTCCTTCGGGGCATCAAAGGAAATCATTGCAGGCGCGTCAAACCGTTCCGGCGGAAACAAGTCCGCAGTTTGTGTTGGCGGAAGATATACGGGCGGCGCTGTGGTGACAGGCGTCGTCAAATCAACAGGCGGCTCTTGTGCTGGCTCTTGAGGGATGAAGGAAACTTGGTTGCCGCACCTTAAAAGTAGCGTGTGGCCTTTGTCGTCCGAGAGCACACTGGTGCCACGCGGCAGGAAAATCTTCTTGGTGGTCCATAAAATCTGGTCGCCAATTCTAAAAGTAACAAAGCATTTCCAATCTTTATCCAAGGCGTATATGCGCGCCGTCTTCCAATCAAAGCCTGCCATCGCGGCCCGAACGACGGGGTCTGAATCCGCCAAGATTTGCAGTTCAGAGACGGACTGAAACCCACCCGGGACGACCGACAAAGGAAAATGTTGCGGTTGAAGCTTTTTAATGAGTTCGACGTGGTTCGGTACGGTTTGCGGCAAGCTGATGGTGCGTAATACTTCGATGTGGTCCGCCCGCCCCATACGCCAACCCAATCCGTAAAAACCAAGGCCCCAAGCCATCCACATGGCGACGGCTACTACGATGGTCCACTGAATAATGGAGTTCAATTTCATTTCATCTCCTATCGAAAAACGACTGCGAAAGACAAAAGAACTGCGAAGGCCACCGCCGCGATACAAATCAATGCGAACGTGGGCCGCATTCTCATAGGCCGAGTTTTGAGTCCCGTGTGTCTTGGTGCTTGCGCTCGCCGAAGTGATCGACCTCCAGCCGTTCACTGGAGTAATGCGAAGCAACCACGTCCATCAAAGCTGACTTTACTTCGCCCGAGGCGGCCACTAAGCAGCGACCGACCGAGCCGCCCGTCAAGTGCGCCACGTCACGGGCAACACGCTCGTCCCAAAACATTTTTGCTTCCGCGAGTTGAAGCGTATACCGAGTGACTTGATGGTCCCGGGCGAAGTCCCAAAGGTAAAACGGCTTCGAGTCCGCGCGCTTTTGAAACTTCACAACCCATCGTTCGGTGTCGGTGCTGAAAGCTTCGCTCATAGTCATCCCCACAATCCGTCTTGATATCTTTCCAACTGATCTTGCTGGACTAGAAACCGATCTCGGTCTTCGCGGCTGACAAACGCGACCTCGTTTGCATGGGAAGACCCGGGCATCGTGCGGTACACGCGATTACCGAGGTGTGGGTGCGCAACCCACGGGATGCGGGGTACTTCGTCTAGCGTCTTGCCGGGCCTTGCGATCTTCACAAGGCACCCGCAGGTATCAGGAAGTCGCGGCCATTGCGGCGGACGCGAAGGTTCTCGCTGCCCTCGAATAGCAAGTTCGATTCGCGCACAACCAACGAAACAGAGGCCAGAGAAAAGTCGGCGGCCCAAACGGATAGCGTGGTGTACCGGGTGTTGAAAAGGATTTGTTCGCCTTGCGGAAACATGGCGTGGCCGACATACTTCACGCCAACAAAAGCCAGAATTCTTTTGATGGATTCTAAAGAGGGGGAGTTCGTGTTAGGATTTTGGTAGCCGTTCACGCTGAATCTCCAGTCTGTTCGGTTAGGGTCGGAGTGCCGTTTATCGGACGGTTCCGACCCGTTTTTTATTTAACCTATTTTCTGCCTGAATCAAACTACACTGTGTTGGTTTCCACGTCAAGCACTAACTGCATACGTCGTGAAAATAAACTGCACAAAAGAACACGTGCATGAATCTGTACGACTTTCCTGTGAAGCAAATCGGTTATATGATGCCGTGGTGCTAAAAAGAGAAAAGTACGCGCTGTACTTGAACCAAGAACAGATCGCCGAATTGCGCCGATTGAGTGCGCTCACGAGAATCCCAGCTTCGACTTTGGTCCGAGAAGGCATCGATAACCTCTTGAAAAAGTACGCTAAGATTTTGAAGCGGTAGTCTCACGCTTGTGCCTTCCAATTCTTAACAAGCATTTCCATTTGTTCTAGCGTTGCGTTCTGCTTCATCGAGTTCGCCATGAAACTGATTATTTGAATGTTGCCCTTCACGTACCCGAGAGCCGGGTTGATCTTGTCCAGACTAGGGCTGTTAGGACCCGGGCCATTGCCTCTGTTTCGAATCAACGGAATACCGAGTAGTGGACAGGTATCTGGAATTACGATGTCGTGAATCGTAATGCTAAACGGTAGCCTGTCTCTCTTGGCACGAGTTTTGGCGGCTTGGTAAAGACTACGCGCGTGTCGGGCCTTCGACGGTAGCTTAAATCCCAAATCCTTGGCACGTTTTCTGGCGCGTTCTTCCCTGAGGGCGGCGTCCCAGCTACGGCAGAGACAGACCTCACCAGTGCAGCCTTCTCGCTTACAGCGGCGGCGCGATCCTTTTGCTACTCGTTCATCGCGGGGTATCGCCGCCTGCCGGGCTGCTGCTCGAATGTGTTCGGGCAGTGCCGGAATCTCTGTTAACTGAGGGCGGGGTGAGAACATCATTGGTTACTTGTCTCCGTCAATTTCGCTAGCGCATGCCGTTTCAAGTAGCGACCGTACCGCCCCGGCGTCTTCAATGCCTTGTGCGCTTGTATCGCTAGACTCAGTTGTAATTGTGTCGTCATAGCTCTCTAATCCCGCCGCTAGTCTTTCCCGATTCATGTTTCGAACGTAATGCAATGTGTGTCGCATCGATCTCCTAAGGGGTGGGAGAGTCGTCACGATAAACGACTCCCCCGTGTTGGCCAAGGTCCGCTCCTGCCGAAGGTGGCATGCTGGAGACCTTGACTGAGCCTCGCCAGCCGAGGCAACCCGTTACTGGCCGCTTGATACCACGGCCACAGACAGAACGGCGCGTTCATCTAACTGCAAATTGACGCGGCGGCTGTCGATGCCTTTGCCCTTGAGATAACGGACGCCCTTCGAGGATGACTCAGGTCCACTCAATATGAGTGTGGCCGCGCCATCCCGCTCCAAGTAGATGACCGCGTTATCCAACAAACGGTTGCAAGAATTCCACTCCGAGACTGGGCAAGACCCGATCTCGGTGCGGCTGACAACTGGTGTAACCGGGGCAGTCACTACGACTGGTGTAGGTTGAATCGTGATTTGCGGCTGAGGAATAACCATGGGAATCATGCGCTCTTGTGGGACCGGAACTACAACGGGCGGCTGAATTGTAGTCATGCAATCTTCCAAAGTAACGTGAGCCTTCCGGCTACGTTTTTGTGCGACCAACATTTTGCAAGCCGACAAGATGCTGCCCCAACTCGCGTACTCGGCAGCGAATGCTCGTGCATCGCATCCACCGTCTACTGTGCCGAATCCGAGAGCAGCGCCTACTCCCATCGTTTGTGCCGAACCGCCGACTGGCTTGAAGCAAGTTAGGTTCGTGAAGCCGACCGGAGCAATTGCCGTGGCGACCGGAATCTTCGGGGCTGCTACGTTCGTTGTGCTTTGAATGCTCGTCTGGTTTCCGCTGGAATCGTTCGTGGCGCTAGCTGTTCCACCGACACCCACACCCGTTCCACCTGCGCCTCCTGCCCCACCCGTTCCGCCTGCACCGCCTGCGGCTGTATTCGTGTTGGAAATAGGGCCTACAGCGCTATTAGACGATGAGTTCCCACTCCCTTGGACCTTAGCATTGCCGCCATTCGCGGTCGAATTGCCGCCTGTGGCGATTTGCGTCTGACCTTGTCCTTGCTGCTGGCCTTGCGCCTGCCCTTGGTTCGATGACGCCGTGCTCTGGCTGGTGGACTTGCTGCTGGATTTGCTGGTGTTCGAATTCGTGTTGTTGTTCGAATTCGTGTTGTTGTTCGCGTTCTGGTTACTGTTCGAATTCGTGTTGTTGTTCGTGGTGCCAGTGGGGTCGGTCGATGGCTTTTGGCAAACGTAATAGTCGTTCGGGTTCGATGCGTCCGATCCCTTGTACCACTGCCCGTCTGCATCGCCTGCCGTGCCGCTTGGCTTTGTAGTTCCCACGTCCACTCTCGAAGCCAACGGGTCTGAACAATTCCACGCCCTTGAAGCACTGGCAGAAAGAGCCAATGCGGCTGTCAGTACAATAATTTTTATCCTCATGGTATCGGTTCAATCCTTTTACTCGTCTCTGCCACGCGATCAGTTGCGCAGTCAGTTTCCTGCTTTGAATACCCGCGCCTACAGTAGCCACAGAATTTGAAACAGTTGGTCCAACCAGTGCAGAAAAAACATGTTGGTTCGGTGTCCGGCAATTTCTCTAAGACAATTCGCTGCGGACGACTGTTAGCGACGAAAAGAACCTTGTAGGTCTCGCCGCCGACTACGCAAACTTGTCCGATCACTGGGGCTGCGCCTTTCACTGAGGACCCTTCGATATCGGTCTCTCGGTTAACACGTTGGCACTCTTCAATGCCCACATAAACACGATCAGATCGCGCTTGTTTTCGTACTCTGGGTGGGCGACTACATAGTTGTAGAAGATTTTGATAAGCTGACCGTTCCTCACAGCAGGATCGATAAGCATTTCGGCTTTCCCGTCCGGTGTTCGAACAGCATAAGCATCGATCACTCCGCGCCAACCAGCGATCATCCCCGTACACAAACCATCGTTTACGTCGGCGCGCGCGATATCGCCTACAGTCGTTCCTTGCTGTTTACAAAATGTCGCCACTTGCCCGGCAGTCGTTTGTGCGCTCGCTGCCACGGCATAAATCGCTAGCTCTAGCGCGATAATCATCAAAACCTTAAATGTCGTTCTCATGTTTTCCTTTTCTCCTCGATCTCGACTTCCACCGCTGCTACAAGAAATGCCGTGGGCCAAAACACCCATCCGCTGATCTCGCCAACAATGAAGCCAACGATGGCTGCCGCTAGCACGAAGAACAGCAAAACTGAAATTGCTCTAGATACCCATTTATTGCTCACGGTAGCGCCTCCAGTGCCCACTCCTCTTTCGAAGAGTGGGGCTGATCGCACTAGCGGCGGTCTCTGCCGTGTTCGTGCCGTGGTTTGTCGTGCTTCTTTCCCTTTTCAGGCACTGCTTGAAAGGGTGAATCCCCGCCGCCAAATCCGTCGCAAGAGCCGCCAGAAATTCCGTAGAAAACTTCATAGGTTGAATTTGTTCCGAGGTTGCCTAGGCCGCTCGACGGGTAGTTGGTGCCGTCGCCGACCTTTTCGTCTAAGGCTGCCGGGACAGGGTTGCCGTCTGAATCGTTGTTGCCGAGGATGCTGTACGCGTTCAGCCAGATGGTTGTGCCCTTCGTGTCTTGCAAGTAAATGTTGAGACCCATGCCGCTAGCCGAGGTGATGAATAACGGGAAGTTCGGGTCCGCAATTTCGTGGAAGGGTCCTACGAAGCACGAGGCCAAGGGCGCGCTAACCGTAAAGTTGGTGATGGTCAGTGCGCCATTGCTACCCGTGGCGATAGTGAAGCTGGCCGGGACTGCGACTGGGCCGCTTCCCGAATCGGGCGCGTCAAGTGAGCCTGAATAAGTGCTGCCCGTGAACGGGGGAAAATACGTTGCGGTAAAGGTCCCGTTCGCCGTATAGGTTCCGTTCGATGTGAACGTGCCCGAGATAATCGTAGCGTCCGCACCATGGCTGGTGTACGTGGACAGGCTGCCCGAGAAATTAATCGTCACCTTGTTGCTGGCGGAATTTGTGATGACAAGCTTCAAGCTGACGTTGCGTCCGCCGTTGCTAGTGCTGCCCGTTATAACATCATTGTTATAGTTGACCGTGTCGTCCAAGTAGGTGTCGGTCGTGATGGCTGCATTGTTGGTGATTTGGGTACCGTTCAAAATCAGGTAAGTGGAAAGAGTGGACTGGCCCGAGGCTAGCTGGGCTGTGGTGTCGCCGGAATTTGTTACGAACTCAAATCTTCCGCTCTGAAAAGTTTGTGCGTGGACTGCAATTGCGGACAAAAGTAAGATTGCAAAAACAGAAAATCGTCTAATCATCGAAGAATTCTCCCTCGGTTGAAGTACGCCGTTTATCGGACGGCGTTTGGTGCTAGGCCCTTACTTAGTTTTCCTCTTTTCCAAACTATTTGTGACTGCTTGCCTAATCAGCAAACCAACAGGGCGACCATCCTCTTTTGCCCAAGTAGACAACGCCCTCAAGGTTTTTACATGTAGCCATACTGTAGTCCTTACCGGGTGTTCCATTGTGCCTTGGATGTTCAAAAGTTGGGGGTTCTTACGTCCCCAGTGATTAATCCAAAAACGCTCGCGCTCTGCTCCTATCGTAGAAGAAACAACTTCAAGCACCTTGATGCCGAACGGGAACCCTTCTGCCTCTAGGTTCTTAATCCACTCCACAACACGCTTACCAGTGTTTCCGTTCCTGTGCTGATTTTTACGGACTTCAACACAACGGGTCTTTCCCACATACTGAATAAGTTCAGGAGCACGTGTATCGAACAGCCCGTAGATCGAGACTCTCAACTTGCCTTCCTCCTATCCAAGAATTCCCGAACAGCTTGCTGAATTAAGTAACTGACCGTTTCGCCTTCTTTCTTAGCAAGCTTCCTGAGTTCCTCCATGTGCTTTTCGTTAATTCGAATTGCCGTTAGTTCCTTGACCATGCAACGAGTATAGCAAACGTATAACGAACGTGTCAAGCACTATTTTCCGCTCCGGTTCACAATGATTACGACGGACCCTTCGCCCGGGCATGTAATGATGCGCTCACCGCTAGCCGTCTTGATGCGCACCTCGACTTTGTCACCTGAGGCCAGCTTGACTCTTGTCGTTTGCATCACTGTCCTTTCTGTGCCACTGGTTGTGCCAGCAATGTAGCGAATACGTAAAGCGTTTGCGCTCGCCGTTGACAGTGATGTGGCTGGCTGCATAATGCCCCTCAGGCTGCAAGTGGTAAACGACCATGCCGCAACTACACCAACGGCTGCGCGGCTTTTCAGGTGCATTCGCAAGCCTTCCTCCGGTCGCTGCGATCATTCGCCGCTCCATTCATCGAATTCGAAGTGCAACTTTTGAAGCAAGCTTCCTCCGGGTGCTAGCCGGATATGGACCCGTCGAAAACCATTGACTGGTTTGTCCATCCACAACGGGCTGCAAAACCTCTCGCTTGCCAGACCTCGGTGCTCCCGGCGCATGATCTCGACAACCTTCACGTGTACTCGTTCCAAGAAGTCCAGCCATGGATCGCGGGGCGCAAGGATAGCGGGGAGTGCCAGTGCCACGGCACCCATACCCGCAATCGAAAGAAAGTTACGCCTGTTCACTTCTCCCCGCCTTCATGATGCGAATTCGCTCCAGTCGGTCTAGTGAAGCCTTCAACAATTCTTCCAGCGTAGTCGGAGCGAACGGCATGCCACGAGGGCGATAAACATTTGTCGGTTCCCCGGCTGCATCAACGTTTTTGTAATCAAGCACGGTTCATCCACTCCGTCAGTCTGAGAATCCCGGCAGGTTTCCAAATCACCGCGTCGTCGCCGTCAAAGGTGTACGTTCCGCCGTCCACCTTGGCGATGGCCTTTCGAACTCGGCGGCTCGATCCGTCCGATAGCACCAAATTCATGCTGCCGCCCGGTATGATCTTGATGTGGAAGCGCTGGACCTCGGTATATTTCACTACATCGATCTCGTCACTGGACAAGATGATGCGCTCTGGTTCATTCGCGCTTTGCCAGTTCGGCTTGGGCGTAGGCAGACCGTCTGTCAGTGCGGGTACACTCCATGATGCGTTGGGGTTGCTGAGGCTGATCGACCGAAAGATGGCCACGCCGCCACGGTTCTTAATCCAGTCGGCAATCATCATGGCGTGTGCTTCATCGACTTGATGGTTCGATAAGATTTTATCCAGACTCATGCTGCCCTCCGCTGGCGTTTCTTTCGTGCTTCGGCTTTCTGTTCCGCGTCGGTCATCCATTTGCAGTTTCCCGGTTCGTAGTTGCCTACATCACCGTAACGTCCAATTGAGTATTTCGAAGACGGGCGACGACCAACATCGTTGATAAAGTTTGCAAACCCATTCGGACCCAACCAACGCTCGCAAACTTTAACTCCTGCGCCGCCGTAAAGTTCGTATTTCGTAGCGCGAGGGTTTGTACAGCGTTGGTGCATCGCCGTCAAAATCTTACCTTCCGGCATGTCTGTTCGGCCTATCTTGTAGGCCGGATGCGCTTTTCCCGGCTGCTGCAATTTCTTAATCAGTTGCCGTGACTTCTCTCGCATCAAACAACCGCAACTCCGCTGGCCTCGATTCAAAGTACCTGCTGCTATAGTTTTAATAACCCCACAACGGCAGCGGCAAAGAAACATCCGCGCACCGTGCTCGTTTCTTCCCGCAAACCTGATGATGGTTAGGCGGCCTAACCGCTGTCCGGGGTGGTACTGTATTTTGATCTTTGCCTCTGATATCCGCTGGCCTCTCAAACGAAGTGTTCGCTTACTCAATCTCTTCGCCGCCGACCGGAGATTTCGCAACCATCGCTTATAGTTTTTAGGTTGTGTATGGCCGTGAATATACCTGTTTGGTTGACCTTTGATAAGACCCCACCGTGTTGATGTCTCTTGGGCGATCCTCGTTCGCCGCCCACAGCCACACATGCACAACCCTGATGGGTTGGGTCCTACGCTGGACATAGAGCCTCCACTTCCGGGGCGATGCGCTCGCACTCGGACCAATCAATAGAATGACAGCCGACTTTCAGAACCTGCCCGTCAAATGAATCGACCGTGAAGTGCCCGATTCTTTCGCTGTGTCCGTTGCGCTTGTACTTCTTTCCCGCATCCTTCAGCGCTTTCAAGAAGCGCCAAAGACGGGCAGCGCCTGCCGGGCCAGCGATCTCGCATTGTGCCCCCTTCGAGGTCTCAACACGCCCGACCAAGCCAGCCACATCCTGATCTGCACCGAACGTCTTGACGCGGAGCATGACAGGGATGTGCTGTGAATCCCGCCAGCCAAACCGAACATCCGCCCCGGCTTTCCACGCCTCGATATTCTTTTGCAAACGTACCCGGGTGCGCTCTGCCTTGGTGGCTTCCAACTGCTTGGCGCGCGCTTCCATTTCGGCCAAGACCTTCTTGCTAGGCTTCGGGACCGAAGGCAGCTTGACCTTTTTAATTTGGAAGAACTTGATGTACGCTTTTAGTTCCGCCAAAAGGGTCAGTGCTGATTTGGTGTTCCATTCCTTGCCATTCACCGAGGTGGCACGCTTCGCCTTGCCTACGTGCTCCTCGATCTGCTTGACTAGGTCCGCTGTGTTGACCGCGTGGTCCGGGTCCTTGTCGGTGTTGAAGCTACCGCCGCCATACCGTCCGCTGCCGTATCCGCCGTACGTGGTAACTTCCTCACAGACGTTGCGGACTTCGAATACCTTCCACGTCTTCGGCAAACTGGACCGAATACCTGCCATATGCCCAGACGTACTCGAACTCGACTTCCGGTTAGTGACGAGGACGGCCTTCTTTCCCTTGAATTCCACGTGCCGGGCTGCCGGGTAGTGGTGCCCAAAACTGAATATGGTCTTGCCCTCGAAAAACAAAGACTTGCATCCGTTGCGTGCAGAGTCTTGCACTTGATGCGCCCAAAGGTGAGCGATCTCTCCGGTCGGCACCACGTGACGCACGCGCTTCTTGCGCTTGATCTCTTTCATACGCAAGCGAGCACACGCACGTTTCTGACTCCACTCGTGCTTGGGTTCATGAGTACACTTGATGCTGTGGTATCCGCCACCGAATCCGTAGCTGCTCATTAGACCGTCCCTCCTATCAAGACTGGATTCATCTTTTCAACCACGCCTGCTGGCAACATATCGACCCTGAGGTTCGAACCGTAGACTCCACGCCAACGACGAACCCAGTTCTTCAAAACACCGAAGTCTGCGAAGGGCGCGCTATACGTTGCGCCATTGTCGAAGCGCAAATTCAGGATGCCGCCACCGTCCTTCTTGCTTTGCAAGTGGACCGACTTTACTGAGTTGTGCCGGACGTAGTCGCGGACTCCTCGGAGATTGCGGCTGCGGTTCACGGGTTGGTTGTCGCGGTCATAGACCACGTAATTGAGTTCGCCGTTCACGCGATCCTCCGGGCGCGCATGCGCTTCGCAACGGCCAGCATATGGATGCAAGGAACGCGAGGGTTGAATGCTCGAATTTCGCAAGAGCAAGTTAGAGCGATCTTGCCTGTGCGGCGCTTGCCTGTAACGGTGTGAATGACGCGAGTCCCACGGCTGCGCGACTGGACGTTGGCATAACACAAGATGCCGTGTCGGGGTGCCTTAGCTTGACGGAGTGAAATGATACGGGGTGTTCTCAAGAGAATTCTCCTCTCAGGATGCCTTGCCGCCGTCTTATCGGGACAGTTGCAAGGGTGCTAGTTAAGCATACAGCAAACCGCAAAATCAGCAATGGAACTAACGTACTACAAAGCGCACAAAGCACATTTCGGGTTTACGATGTTGCGGTTAGCATGCCAGCGAGTGTGCAGACCGAGCGCGCGGGTTCGGGCGAATTGCCCTGATCTAACAACCTTGCGACCGCCCTTGCTTCCAGCCGCTGCTCTTTCTGCGGTAGTCATTGCGAAAATACCACTACCACTCTCTACGGCCTTGCGCCCAACTTTTCGCTGTGCTTCCTTCGTTTGTGGTAGCGCCTTCATACGGAAAAACTGGCCAGACTCAACATTTTTACGACTGGCGACGCGGCCACCCTTGCTTCCAGCCGCTGCTCTTTCTTCAGCAGTCATTGCGAAGATGCTTGTGCCATTTTGTTTATGCCTGAGGCCCGTTAAGCGAGCGATGTAGCCAGTCCTCTGCCTTGCTGCTTTTGTTTGTGGTAACTGCTGAAGGCGCGCCCAGTGACCGCTCTCTACATTCTTGCGACCGCCGATGCGACCACCTGCGCCTGCTCGATGTTTCAGTTCCACTAACTGTTCTTTTGTTAACGTAGGCCTTTCGCCTAGCACGACATCGCCGTGCTTTATTGCCTCCTGAAAATCTTCCATGTCTTGATAGGATTTTGCTCTATTACAGGTAGGATGGGTGGCGACCAAGTTCTTGCGAGCGTTGGCGTGCTGGCAAGCTTCCTCGACTGTGTAGTCCCACGTTGCGTACAAGGACACGGAAATAGCGTGGTCTATAGTGCAAACAATGCTGTCTGAGCCTTGCAGAGGTTTATTGCAAATAGCACAGAGGCCCTCTTGCTCCCGATACAGTTGCTCCCGTAATTCATCTGGGTTGTAGCGCTGGTTAAAGTCCAGACGGATGGTCTTAGAGCGTTTGTCTATCTCGGGTTTTGGTCGTTGAATAATCATTGTCTATTATACCACGGTTACTGGGCAGACCCGAATACGAGCAGCGTAGGATGCTGGGAAGCTTCGAGCCTGCCTTGCAAAAGCTTGGCGTCCGCCTCGGGCATTGTTTGCGCCATCTTTTGGTCGCTGCCGAAAATTGGACGGTCGCGGAGCATGCCGAGGAAGTACTTCCCATCCGGTCGTAGCAAGACTACCGGGCCTGCCGGGGTAATCTTCGTCTCCAGCGTATCCTCGCAAGAATAGCGCTCTTGAATTGCTGCCGCTTGTGTCGTGGCCCACGCAGTCGCCACGCTATCCGCCACGTGTACCTCGCTCCGGGTACGTTGGTGCTGGACGGGCAGCGGTTTGTGTCCCTTGCGCAAGAGTTCGGAGAAGTAGTTTTCTGCATCTTCGTGTAATGTGTTCACTGGTTCACCTCGTGTTTGATCTCGAAAAGTTTTCCGCCGTACGTCGCGGAGAATGCGGTCTTGGTAATTTGGAAAGATACCTTCGGGTTGAACGGGCTGGTTAGGCGGACGATCTGTCCCTTGCGCGGTAAGGTCGCCGTGAGGTTCACTGTACCTAGCATTGGGATTAAGATGTCGTAGGATTCCATTATGCTACCACCCACCCTTCGCCGCGCAATTGTTCCACAAGGTCGCCAATGTAGCGGTGCTCGACGGCCACGCCGCCTGCCCAAAATTGCGCCTCGTCCGAAAGGCCGGATTCCAGATTTTCCTTAGCGGCATCATTCAACGGGGTGATGATGAAGAGTGAACCGCCGCCTGATACTTGATAGTCTGCGTTGGTCATATTTTCCTTTCTGTGAGTTGCCGCCTAAAGGTCGGGTCTCTGGGGTCCGACCTTTCTACTGCCACTCTCAATGTATTCATATTACCAAAGCCGCGTAGGTATGTCAACGAAAATCGGCGAGGAATTCCAACTAAAAGCACCAATCGTTCGTACTAAGGACTACTCCTCGGTTCGCTTGATCTTCGCCCGGTGCTCGCGCTGCCGCGCTGCATAATAAGCGCGCCTCTTTTTATCATCCCGGGTGCCGCCCTTTTTCCGGGGCGCTCCTCGCGACTTCCCCCGCTTGCAAGGTTGCTTACCATTTTCCCGGGCGATCTCCGCTAGCTTTTTAGGCCCATACTTTTCAAGCTTGGCTTTGTATCCTGCCGCGCCACGATCTGACATCAGCTTATGCTCTGCTGCCTTCATCAGTTCTTCATTTTCCAAAAGTTTGTTGATGTCCAAGGCCAGCTTATCCGACGTATTCATGGCAGAGATATCCTTTCAATTTGTTCTTGCGGTACCGCGAAGTCTTTCGCCATCCGCTTCCCACATCATCCCGATAAGCTGCGTACCTTGTAGGCGCTGTACTGAAAAACCGTTTACCTTGCGCGACGTACCACTGTGCTTCCGCGTCAGACGCCGTCTTCCAAATCTCTTTCTCCACGTCAGATTCCGCCATTCGTACGACGGTCTTGTGCGCCCAATACCCATTCTTAACTGAGCCGCTTCGCAGTGGTAAGGCTGCGCAAAACGCCAAGGGCTGGCCATCCACTAAGACTAAAAGAGCCTTGCAAGACTTATTCAGTTTGCTAAGGTTGGTGTTGGCGAAGTAGTGGTAGTCTTGAAAATGTTGCCACAACTCCCGTCTGCATGGCTTTAGTTCGATTCGCATAATGCTGCTCGAATCTTCTCCAGCGCGGACTTGCTACACCCGTACAGCAAGAGGTCCCAACGGTTCATCGTGCTCTCCACATTTGATATGGTCGTGGACGTTTTCAGTTCCATGTGTTGCACGCCGTCCAGCCTAGCGAGTTCTCGGCGCAAGCGCATGGTGTCAGACTCCGCAGGCGCGTCATCATTTCGTGGCGCTGGGGCTGGGTGTTCAAATTCTTCCTTCGCGGCTTCCACGAGTGCCGTGGGTAATTCGGCGACGGCTGCCGCAACCTCAGGCTCGACCGCTTTGACATCTTCTGCTGGCTCGTGTTGCGGTTCGCCATCCTCTGTTCTGTACTCGTCATAAGAATAGCGAGACTTGTCGTCGTCACTTGCTTTGCAAATCAAGGAAAGGTTCCACGCTCGCATTCTGGATTTATGGAAGGTGCCGCCTTCACCATTGGGGTCGCCTTCATGATTCACGTACACGTTCTTGTCGGAAATCTTCACAACCAGCCCTAGTTTGAACAGCGTGGTACCCTTCATGATTACAACGATGTCGCCGACTTCGTACTCGGTTTCTAGTGGTACTTCTGGTTCTGAATCTTGGAGCGAGACGGTCGGATTCGAACCGCCCAATGCAAGGGGTACCTGCATGCCATCCTCATGGGTCTCGCTTGGTAAAGTCGTTTGCGCCGCCTTACGTAGCACAGTTGGGTTGTCAAACTTTTCGGCAATCCACGCGTCAATCGTCGGGTTATCCATCCCCTCAGTTTCAGGAAAATTTTTACGAACGCCTTTGCGTCGGCGTTCTTGCTGCACCTTCAAAGCCTCTTCATGTTCGTCAACCACTGGCTTGGGTGCTGGCGTGGGCATCGACCACGGTTCACCGGGCACAGGGGGTTTGTACGTCGGTCTTGGTGGTGCCTCAGGCTCAGGTTCCTTGACAGGCTCGTTGTCAACTATTGGTTCTTCCGTAACTGGTTGTGCTGGCACAGGCTTAGCCTTCGGAGCAGGGGAAATTTTTTCCCCTTCAGCATCCCATCCAGCGTCCCATCCATCATTATTGCCGCCTGCCAAAAGATAGCGTATCGTCCGAACCCTACGACCTAGTTTGTTCTCGCAAAATTCCGTCCACGTCCGGCAGCCCCAAATCTTTTCGTCGCGTGGCTTGGCGCGGAACCGTTCCCGCAACTCGTCAATCAACTCGCGCAATTCGATCATCTTGGGCGCAATAACAGACAGCCCCTTGATGACCACTCGCGCCTTTGTGGCGACCTGTCTGGCTAAATCATTGTCTGAGAGTTTGCGTGTTATGTTTGCCATGGTGTCCTCATTTCGATTATTGCACGATCCTAGTCGCAGGCTCAGGATAAAGTTCTTCAGGCAATTCCGCCGCTAGCTCGCCGTCGTTCACGACTTCGTCCACAGTCTTTTCGCCCATCCAGTTGATTGAGACGTAAGTCGCTAACGTCCAATCCTTCCGGGGCAGGTTTTTGAACATCCAGTCCAGTGTGCTGTCGCTCATGATTTTCTCAATACCATCGCGGCTGTTCTGTCTGCCGGGATGTCATTTGTCGGTCGCTGGTAAATGCCCGACACCACGGTCGGCTTTTTCTTCCCAGTTTCGCGTTCTTCTTTTTCCATCTCCAGTTTCCGGGTCTTCCGGGCGCGTTTCAACATGTTTGGTGCGTGCTGTTTTTTGGGCGGTTGGTAGGCGGTGCGCTGCTTGGCCGATTGAATCGCGGTATTGACTTCGAGCCACTCGGCGGCCAAGAACTCTCCGCGACCGTTGCGTGCGCGCTGATATTCGGCGTTGGTCTTGACGTGCAAGGCTTCGAGTTGTGCAAACGTCTGGGCAGGGCTGCCGCTGTTCGCCACGATGTAACCGAGGCAATCAAAGACGTAATCCGGTGTGAATGCGTGGGGCGTCATGAATTGCTCCTGAGAATCTTCAGCATGCCCGGGTTGTCGTTCCACTCGGTCGAGTCTACGATTGGGGATTGTGTCGCGCGCCATGAGGTCAAAAGTTGTTCGGCCACGTATACGCCTTGCGACATCTGTTCTAACTGGTATGCCCGGCGACGGGCCTCTTCGTATGTCAGAATCACTGTGCCCTCCTAGCGGCCTTTTCCATCTCCCGGGTAATCCGGGTCCATAAAGCCATTTCGCGCTGCCTATTAGCCCGTGTGTCGCGCAAACGGCGTGCCCTGCGCTTATCCCGGCAGTGCTGCCCGGGGCAATAAATGCAAGCTTCCAAGGTGTTGAGGTTTTGCATTAGAGCGTCTCCACAAGCAAGTCGTGCTCGACCACGGCGTCATATTCTTCCACCGCTTCGGTGGCCTTAGGCTTGCGCGAACCGCCGAACCACTTTTTCTGGCACACTGGGCCAATTCCGTTGGCGACTGAATACGCGTCTGTGAGTGCTCGCTGGCATGCGCAGCACGCGCCTTGTAGCTTGCCGTTCTCTTGCAAGGTGCCGAGAACATCGCTGGCAAACTTTTGAATGAAGGTCTCGACTTCGGGTGTCAGTGCCGGGCCGGATATCAAGCCACCGTTACCTTTTACAATTCGGCCATAGTATTTATTATTGGAGGAACCGAAACCCGCATCGTTCGTCAGCATGATGTCGCCGCAATATCTGGACTTCTCCCCGGCGAGTTTCACAACCAATGTTTCGCCGCCGACTTGCAAACGAAGCTTCGGAAACTTCAGCTTGTTGCTAACCGCTTGGCTAAAGACTTCGAAGATTGCCGCGTAGCTGATCGATGTCATAGTAGTCTCCATGACGCAATCCTACCAAGGCAGCTTGGGTATGTCAACAGTACTAAAGTACTACCGATACGTGTTGCGGACTACTCCGGTAGAAACACCAAAATCATTCGCAATAGCTGTAGGCGATTCCCCGACACCGATCCGGGCGAGGACTTCGGTTCTTTGGTCAGATGACAGATGGATGGCTTCCCGCTTCCACGTGCGACCTTTGCGGATATCGCATATTGTGGATTGAGTAACGTTAAACTCTTTAGCAAGTGAAACGTTGGTTGCACCAGCCTTGATGCGCTCTCTAATTTCGCGGACGTTCTTCCACGTTAGCTTGGCCCATGCGTTCTTTTCGCCGCTGGCTATAGTTCCGTGGTCTTGGGCATCCTCTATATTTTCCTGCTGCGTTCCCCATTCCAGATTATCGGGCGCATCATTGCTTGGTGTGCCATCAAGATGGCGAACGACCGCACCGAGAAATGGACGAGGACCTTTGTGAATCTCTGCCACTAGAGTGTGGCGACGTGTTGCGAACTTCGTACCGTTGACGTGAAGGTATGAATAACCGCCGTGGCCTGCGCTTGCGGGGAGTAACTTGAGGAACCTACCGTCGTTCGTGAGGAACAGTCCTTCGATGGTAGGGTGCGCGTAAAGTACAACTGTAGTCGGTGACGTGCCTGATGTTTTCGATGCGTCCATAAGGACCTCCTGCGGCCATTTTGGCCAATTCATAATTATACCACCAAAGTCAACTAGGCTGGTTCGGAGATCACAAACTTCATTTTTAGTTCGGGCACCATCAGCGACCAGTGCCGGACACCTTTGCGGACCTTGCACTTCACAGCCGTTTTTAGCCGCGATAGCGCTCGTTGGTATTCTTCCTCGGACTTGTCTGGATAGGCCGCTCTAACGTCTTCCATGGCCTTTGAAACGAGGTCTTGGTGAGCCTTAGCGAGAGCCATCAGTACACCCCATTCCCGTTGCAAAGCGTGCAACGTACGTACCCACTGGCGCTAGGATCGCGCTGGTACATTTCGCTTGTGGCCTTTTCGTTCCGGCCTGTGCCTTCGCACTTCGGGCAGGTTTCAATCGGGTATATGCTGGCGCGAGATTCACCGCCGCTGTACTTGGCTGGCTGCGTCACGACTTCCCCCTCTTCATAAACTGGATGATGTACAGCCCGACTCGAATCACGGTCCAGCCGTTTTGGTGCAAACGTTCTGCCGCCTTCAATCCGGCCAGTGTGCTTGTGTCGATTTGCTTGTACTGGGTCTTCACGGCTTCACCTGCTTTCCTGTAATTCGGCGAATGATCTCGATACTTTCCTCGATGGATGGTCCGCCGAGAATCCGGGCCATCACGGGCGTCATCTTCAACGTTTGGCGTGCGATCTTTAACTGATGACGATCGAAGACGGACAGTGGGCGGTTCAAGAGAGTTCCTCCAATCGAATGTACGGCTGATTTTCCTTCGCGGCGGCGTCGTCCAGAGTCCTCTGCCACAGACTCCAGTTGTCCGGCCAGCAGCCGATTGCGTCCCATTCCTTCACTGCCTTTTGGCATGCGTCACGCACTTCCACTAGTCCGCGCTTCTTGGCGCGCGTCAAGCTGGCTTTTAGTTTCGGTCCTGAGGTTTGCATTCTCGCGTAATCGATAGGCATGTTCTTGATCTCCAGTCTGAAAAGTGTACCAAATTAGCTTGGGTATGTCAACAACTATTATTGACTTTCTTTCCCCGCCAAGCGGCGGCGAACCGTGGTCAAAGGAATGTCCAATTCGCGGCTAATGAACCGGGCAGACTTGCCTTCCTTGTGCATTGTTTGGATAGCCTC
>Ga0265327_10002055_pt1 | contig 22591 bp, 17 predicted proteins | sample 41621metaG_FD_202089 | JGI IMG/M metagenome (GOLD analysis project Ga0265327, IMG submission 202089) | Rhizosphere microbial communities from Carex aquatilis grown in University of Washington, Seatle, WA, United States - 4-16-21 metaG | ecosystem: Host-associated > Plants > Roots > Rhizosphere...
CGATCTCACGGCCCCGGAAGCGCACCGTGCGGGTGGCAAAGTCGACCTCGCCGTCGGTCAGCTCGCCGACGCAGTGCAGAAAGGCCCTGACGTAGCGCTCGGTGTGCAGGCCGACGACGTCGCAGGCCAGCATCGACTCGTGGATCGCCGTGCGGATCTCGCTCGGTAGCACCCGCCAGTAGTCCGGCATCGGCCACGGGATGTGGGTGAAGTGCTGGATGACGGCGCCCGGCACGCGCTCGCGGACGAACTGAGGCACCATGAACAGCTGGTAGTCGTGCACCATCACCAGAGGCGCCTCGTCGCCGGCGCGCTCGAGCTCCTCGGCGGCCGCCTCGGCGAAGCCCTGATTGACCGGGAGGTACCCGGCGTCCCAGGCCAGCCGGATGTTGCGGTCGACGTCGGGAGCCAGCGTGAGGTTCCACAGGTAGTGGTGGATGAACCACAGCGTCGGGTTCGCGAACACGTTGTAGTAGCGGTCGTACTCCTCGCGGTCGTGCTCGACCAGCCGCAGCCGGAGGTTGCCGTCGACGTACGGACCCTCGGCGGCCACCACAGCGTCCTCCTCGGTCAGTGCGCTGGCGATCCAGCTCACCGGGCGGCTGGCGGTCAGCGCCGACAGCGCTGTGACCAGCCCGCCCCCGCCGCGGCGGGCAGTGCGCTCGCCGTCGTTACCGGCGACGAACCGGATGGGCCCGCGGTTCGACACGATCAGGAGCGGTCGCGGCGCCATCCGCGGAACCCTAGCCGCTCGAGGCGGAAGCGCTAACGGAGATGAATCGTGGATGGCTGGCGAGTGGCGGGCCAGCAGGAGTCCATGGCGCGTTGAAGCCCATATACGGAGTTTCATCTGGGCAAGACGCGGCGTAGCCTCCTGCGCCAGCCCGACGCCGCCAGACGCCGCGAGGCATCTCCGTTAGCGCTTCTTACTCAGGTTCCGGTGTCGAGATCCAGGTCGACCTGCTCGCCGTCCAGCAGGTGCGTCAGCGCCAGCCAGTCGCGCACCAGGCGCGGCGTCAGGAACCGGCGGCGGACGTCCTCCTTGCCCCGCCGCGCCATCGCCTTTGCCTCGACCGGATCGCCCAGGATCTGCAGCGCCCGGTCGGCACACTCGGCCGGCGAGCTGACCAGGAAGCCTGTCTGGCCGTCCTCGATCTGGGTGACGATCCCGCCGACGGCGCCGCCGATCATCGGCCGCGCCTTCCACAGCGCCTCCGACACCGTCAGGCCGAATCCCTCGCGGATCGACTTCTGGAGGCAGACGTCGGCGTGCACCTGAAACGCGTTGACCTCGACGGCACCGACGTTGTTCAGGTTGGAGAGGATGTAGATATCGGGGTCGGAGTCGGCGTAGGAGACCGTCTGGTTGTAGAAGGTCCAACCCTCGGGGTCGTCGTGGGCCATCGATCCGACCAGCGCCAGCTGGAGGCCGGGATGCGTCTCCTTGACCTTGCGGTAGGCGTCGATCACGCCCAACGGGTCCTTCCAGGGGTCGAACCGCGAGACCTGCAGCATCATCGGCCGCGCCGGGTCGATGCCGAACTGCTCGATGATGTACGCGGCGTCCTCGGGTGCCAGCGCCATGTTCTTCGGCGCCAGCGGGTCGATCGCAGGCGGCCAGATGACCGCCTGGTGAAGGCCCGCCCCGCGCGGCACGTACTCGTGCATGTGAAAGATGGTGGCGTCGTAGGCCGAGATCGACGGCAGCAGGAAGTCGAGCACCTGACGGTTGGGCGCCGAGAGGTCGATGTGGCACCGCCACACCCACTTCGCGTCGCCGCCGGGGAGCAGCGTGCGAAGTGCGGCCGGCTGCGGGTCGTGCACGACCACCATGTCCCACTCGTCCGCGTCCGTCAGCTCGTCGGCGTTCAGCTGGTTGTACTCCAGGAAGATCTTTTCCTGCTCGGGAGTGAGGCCCTTCTCGTCGCCCTGCAGCGCGTTGTGAATCGTCTTGGTGACGTCGAAGAACTCGTCGCGGCCCTGGATCACGCGCCACTCGGTCTCGATGCCGATGTCGTTCAGCAGCGGTATCAGCGTGTACTGGATCTCCGCGACGCCGCCTCCGAACGCCGTCGCGGACAGGTGCAGGAACCGCCGCCCGCGCAGCGGCTCCGCCAGCTCGCGGATCTCATCGGCGAGGTGCCGGCCGACGATCGAGGCGTAGTCCGCGATCGACTTGTGACCGGTGTTCACCCTCTGCATAGCGCGCCACCCTACCAGCCGCTTAGGAGGACGGAGCCAGAGGTCGCTCACCCAGCGTGACGGGGAGGTCGACTCGCTGGCCGCCACGCTGAATCAGCAGGTGGACGACCTTCCCCGCGCTGTAGTTGTCGATCAACTTGATGAACTGGTCGGAGTCGGCCACCAGGTGCCCGTCGACGGACACGATGATGTCGCCGTCAGGGCGCACCAGCTGGTCCTGGAACGTTCGATCCTGCGTCCCTCCATGCACGCCGGCCTGCGCTGCCGGCCCGCCGGGCGACACCGCCTCGACCAGGGCGCCGTGCTGCACAGCCAGGTGGAACGCGCTCGCCAGCGCCGGCGTCACGTCGCCCAGCCGGACACCGAGCCAGCCGTATGACACGTGACCGTCGGCCAGCAGCTGCCGCATCGACCGCTTGGCGGCGTCGATCGGCACCGCAAACCCGACGCCCTCGCCGCCGCCGCTGGTCGTGTTGATCTGCGCGTTGATGCCGATCACCTGGCCGGCGGCATTGAACAGGGGGCCGCCCGAGTTGCCGTGGTTGATGGCGGCATCGGTCTGGATCTCGCCCGGGATCGCGTAGTTCGTCAGCGAGCTGGGGATTGCCCGGTTGACCGCCGAGACAACGCCGACCGACAGCGATCCCGCCTCCAGGAAGGGGCTGCCGATCGCGGCCACCGGCTCGCCCACATGGACGGCGTTGGAGTTTCCCAACGGCACGGGGGCCAGCTCCACCTGCGGGTCGCTCACCTGCACCAGCGCGACGTCGTCGAACAGGTCGTAGCCGATGGTCTTGGCCGGCACCTGGTTGCCGTCCTGGAAGCGCACCCAGACCTGTTCGGCTCGCTTCACGGAGTCAGGGTTGGCGACGGTGGCGGAGTTGGTGACGACGTGGGCGTTGGTCAGGATCAGCCCGCCGCCGTTGACGACGAACCCGCTGCCGCCGATCTCGCTGCCCTGCCCGAGCACCGACGAGATGGTGACGACGCCGTCGATCCGGTCGCGGTAGATCGCACTGGGGTCGAACCCGCGGGCGCCGGCGGTGACCGTCACCGGAGCGATCGTCGACGGCTTGATCACCACGCGGGTCGTCGAGTTGGAGCTGTCGAAGGCGCCGGTGCCGCTCGCGATGCCCACCACCAGCACCGTTGCTGCAAGCCCGGCTGCGAAGCCCGCGACGATCACGGTAACGAGTGGCGGGCGCACGCCTGGAGCGTAGTTGATCAGGTGGATTCGGCAGGGAGGCTGAGCGCGAAGCGGGTCTCGCCCGCACCGCCCTGGAGCTCCAGCGAGCCGTCCATCCGCTCGGCCAGCTCACGGGCGATGGCCAGCCCCAGGCCGCTGCCTGCCGCGGCCGTCGACTCGCCGCGGGCGAACCGCTCGAACAGCCGGTCGCGGGCACCGGCCTCGATCCCCGGCCCGTCATCCGACACGCTCAGCTGGACGATGCCGTCCATGGCGTCGACCGCGACCCGCACCTCGGTGCCTCCCGGCGTATGGCGGATCGCGTTGTCCACCAGGGCACGCCCGATCTGCTGCACCCGCTGCTCGTCGGCGATCGCCGCGGGCAGCTCCTGCGGGGGCCTGACCAGTACCACCCTGCTTCCGCGACCGGCCGCCAGGCCGCGGAACTCGCGCACCAGGCCGCGGGCGGTAGCGGCAAGGTCGATCGACTCGTGCGTGATCTCGACCGCGCCGGCATCCAGCCGCGACAGGTCGAGCAGATCGGTCGCCAGCTTGGTCAGCCGGCCGACCTGCTCGTGCATCTCGCGAAGGAACTCCTCCCGCGTGGCCTGGTCGAGGTCGGGGTCGTCCAGCAGCTCGAGGAACCCGGCCAGCGAGAACAGCGGCGTCCGCAGCTCGTGGGAGGCGTTGGCGATGAAGTCCTTGCGGGCGCGGTCGACGCGCGAGAGGCGCAGGCTCATCTCGTCGAACGCGCGGGCCAGCGCTCCCAGCTCGTCGGGAGACTGGTCGCCGATCGGCTGGTCGAACTCCCCCACCGAGATCCGCGCGGCAGCCGCCTCCAGGCGCCGCAGCCGCCTCGACGCGGCGTAGGCGGCTCCCCAGCCGACGGCGCAGGCAACGGCGATAGCGAGCGCCGTGGCGATCAGGATCCGGCGCTCGACCAGGTCGGCGATCGCGTTGACGTCCGACACCTGCTGGGCCATCGCGACCACGCCGCCCGGCACCGCGAACGCAACGACGATGTCGCCGTTGCGGGCCCGCCCGCGCACCAGCCCGTCGGAGCCGATCGCCTCGTGGACAACCGGCTGCACGGTGTAGAGCGGCTCCAGGTCGGACTGCGCCAGCGGAGGGACGATCAGATGCCCGCCCTTGAGCGTAAACGCGACCACGTGGGCGTTCGCCGACCGGCCGGCGCGCGCGACTGCAGCCCCCGCGGCTTGCGGATTCCGCTTGGCAATCGCGTGACGCAGCCGCAGGTTCGACTCCTGGTTGCTGGCGACGGCGGCCAGGGAGCTGAGGCGCTGCGAGATCAGGTTGGCGCGCAGCGTCGGCACGACATACAGGAAGACGACGCCCATCGCCGTCACGACGACGGCGGTCAGCAGCCCGATCAGCCTGACCCGGAGTGAGCTGAAGCCCCTCATCACACCGACGCCCTAGAAGTCGGTGAAGCGGTAGCCGGCACCGCGCACGGTGAGGATCAGCGTCGGTTCGCCGGGATCCGGCTCGAGCTTCTCACGCAGGTGCCTGACGTGGACGTCGATCGTGCGCGGCTCGCGATAGGCCGAGCCGCCCCAGACCGCCTCCAGCAGCGCGTGCCGGCTGTAGACACGGCCGCGGTGCGTCGCCAGCACGCGCAACAGCTCGAACTCGACGTAGGTGAGCTGCACGCCGTCGCCGTCACGGCAGACGGTGCGTTTGGCGGGGTCGATCACCAGTCCTTCGACCTCGATCAGCGCCTCCCCCCACTCGCGGCGCTCGGCCAGCAGCGTTGCCCGCCGCAGCATCGCCCGGATCCGGCTTCGGAACTCGCGGATCGAGAACGGCTTGGTGATGTAGTCGTCGGCGCCCAGCTCGAGGCCGAGCACCTTGTCCACCTCGTCGTCGCGCGCGGTCAGCATGATGATCGGCACCGCAGAGGTCGTGCGCAGCCGCCGGCAGACCTCGAGCCCGTCCAGCCTGGGCAGCATCACGTCGAGCACGACCAAGTCGACGTGCTGCTCGGCGAACCGCTCGAGGGCCTCCTCGCCGTTGCGCGCCTGGATCACCCGATACCCCTCGCGCTCCAGCGGGAACGTGAGCAGTTTCTGGATCGACTCCTCGTCGTCCACCAGCATGATCGTCGCGTCGGTCGCCACTCCGTGGATTCTAGAGCCGGTCGTTGTTTCCAAATAGGCGTGATGACTGGGCGAGCGCGAACCCCAGCCTGGGGCTGGCCGCTGGGAGCGTGCGTGCTGTAGCACGTGCGCTCCCCGTGGACTGACCCAGGCGACGGTTCGCGCCGCAGCGAGGCCGGCTGATCGCGGGCAAAGCCCGTGCAAGGCGTCAAGCGAAGCTTGACGCTGGTCTGGAGCGGTCTGCTATTCAGCAGACCGCGGAAGCGGAACTCGCGGCCAGTCGCCCGCGGATTTGGAATCAACGACCTGGACCCTTTACGGCAAGGGAGCGTGCTATAAGGGCGCGTGCCTCGCCCCCGTGGAACGGCTCGACCAGAGAGGCCCGCTCGGCCGCGCCGGCGGACGCTGATCTCCTGGCCTCTCTACCGCCTGGTGCTGGCCGTGTCGGTGGTTCCGCTGCTGCTGGCCGTCCTGCTCGTGCGCCAGCCGACCCTGCCGCCAACCCCCACGCGGTCGCTGTCGTTCGACGGCGGGGCGGCAGCCACTCAGAGCGCCGGCCTGCTGGCATTGCCAAAGGGCTGGGCGCCGGGTCAGCCCGGGGATCACGCCGCCGCCGCCGCCGTCGTGTCCAAGCTGCGGAAGTACGGCTACCACATCCAGACCCAGTTCTTCGGCGCCGACCTGCCCGGCCGGCCCAACGTCGCGCTCGAGAACGTGATCGGCTACCGGGCCGGCACCGGCAGTGGCGAGATCGCCGTCATCGCGCACCGGGACGGGGTCGGCAACGGAGCCGATGACAACGCTTCCGGCACCGGGGTGATGCTGGAGCTGGCCCGGGAGCTGGCCTCCCAGCCGCGGCAACGCGGCCTGGTCTTCGTCTCCACGGACGCCGGCACCACCGGCGGGCAGGGCGCCGCGCATTTCGCCTCGACGTGGGCCAAGCTGCACCACATCGACGCCGCGATCGTACTTGACGCGGTTGCCGCCCCGGACGGGTCGCCGATCCGGATCGTCCTGCGTGCCGACGCTCCGCGGGGGACATCGGCGACGGTGGTGGGGGCCGCGCGGCGTGCTATCGGCACCTGGGGGCACGTGTCCGCCGACATGCCGGGAGCACTCGACCAGCTAACCGGCCTCGCCGTGCCCTACGCCGTGACCGAGCAGGGGCCGCTGGTCGCCAGAGGGATCCCCGCCGTCACCCTGACGTCGGGCCCCCAGACGCCGCCGCGGACCCGCCCGGCCTTCGCCCCGCTCATCGGCGGTCAGCTCGGGCGGGTCGGCAGCGCCGTCATCAACCTGGTGGCGGAGCTCGACACCGCACCTAACATCGATCCGGCCGGCCACGCCGAGATCTACCTCCAGAGCAGCGTCATCCGCGGCGTGCTGTTCGAGCTGGCCCTGGCGATCCTGCTGGCGCCGGTGATCGCCTGCGTCCTGGACGCCGTCGCCCGCTGCCGCCGGCGCCGCCTGCCGCTCGCCCCCGCCATGGTCGCCCTCGCATGGCGCTGCGCAACCTGGGTGGTCGGTCTGGTCGTGCTCTGGCTGATGCCGCTGTTTCCCGGAAACCTGGCCAGCGGAGTGCCGGTTGCGCCGCCCGGCCGAGGGCAGATCGGGTTGACGTGGACCGGCATCTGCATCGCGGTCGCCGTGGCGCTCCTCTTCCGGCAGCTGGTCGTACGCCCGCGCATCGTCCCGGTCGACCCGGTCGCTGCCGCCGAGCGAACGACCGGGCTGGTGACGGCGCTGCTGGGGCTGGTGTTTGCCTCCCTGGCGATCGTGTCGGTCAACCCCTTCGCGCTGATCCTGGTGCTGCCGGCCGGCCACGCCTGGCTGTGGATGGAGGCGGTCGCGCGCCGCGGCGGCCGGCGGGCGATGCTCGGCCTGTTCATTGCCGGGGCGGTGATCGGCCCACTGCTCGTTCTCGGCGAGCTGTGGAGGTTGGGCCTGGGCGCCTCTGCCTTCCGCGCCGTGCTCGCGACGGTCGCCAGCGGGTACTTCTCGCCCCCGCTGGCCTTGGCGCTGGCGGTGGCTCTGGGAGCGGGTGCACAGCTCGCAATGGTGATCGCCGGTCGTTACGCACCGGCACGCTCGGCAAAAGGCGGGTATAACTGAGACGTGGCCACCGGCACGACCACTCGCGACCTGCAGCCGGTAGCGGCCAAAAAGCCGCCACCCCGAAAGAAGCTCCGCCGGCTGTCGAACGTCCTCATCGGTGTGGGCGTCTTCATCCTGCTCTATTGCGGGCTGATCCTGTGGTGGGGCGATCCCGTCACCTGGCTCTACGCCCAGTATCAGCAGCGCGGGCTGACCAGCCAGCTCCACCACGAGACGCAGCGCTTCCAGAACGAGAAGGTTCCGGCCAGCGACACCGCGGCGCTCGCCATGGTTCGCAAGCAGGCGCTTGCCTTCGGCCACTCGGTGCACAACTCCCAGGCCATCGGCCGCCTCGAGATCGGCCGGATCGGCCTGTCGGTCGTCGTCGTCCAGGGCACCGACTGGGGATCCGACCTCAGCAAGGGCCCCGGCCACTACTCACAGACACCGATGCCCGGCCTCGGCACCACGATCGGGATCGCCGGCCACCGGACGACCTTTGGCGCCTGGTTCCGGCACATCGACAGCATCCGCAACGGCGACTGGATCACGCTCCAGATGCCCTACGCGACGTTCCACTACCAGGTGCAGTACCACCAGGTGGTGGCGTCGAACGACTGGGCGATCATCAAGCCGCACGGCTACGAGCGGCTGATCCTGTCCGCCTGCCACCCGCTCTACAGCGCGTCACACCGCTGGGTCGTGTTCGCCCGCGCCATGACGATCACCTTGCCGAACGGGCGTACGCTGCACCTCGCCTCTCGCGCGTAGTCCGTCCCTCGTCACGGGTCTATGCAAGGGGAAGAAGCTGCGGTACGCTCGCGGCCACAGAACCGTTCACCCAGGGGGAATGTTGCACCGCCGGTTCCGAGCTCCGAGAGCTGCACTGCTGGCCATCCTGCTCGTCGCGGCGCTGGCCGCGCAGGCCGCCGGAACCTCGCAGGCATCGTCGCAGAAGGTCTTGGGCTCCTGCACGTTCAGCGCTCTCAAGAGTGCGGTGAAGAAGGGCGGCACGGTTACGTTCAGTCTCGACTGCACTGACCTCGTCTTCCCGTCGACGATCACGATCCCCGCGACGCTGACAGTCAGCATCGACGCAACGGGGCACAGCGTGACGTTCGACGGCAACAGCGCAGTGCGGCTGTTCAGCGTCACCGGCGGGAACCTGACGCTCACGAACCTCACCCTGGAGCGCGGGCACGTGGTCGGGGCCGCGGGCGCTGCAGGCACGAACGGACAGCCCGGCACACAGGGCAACCCCGGCACAGCCGGCGCTGACAACGCCGACGGCAGCAACGGCGGCGCGGGCGGCGACGGCACCGCGGGGAAGCCCGGCACGAACGGCACGGCGGGGTCCGCCGGCAAGCCGGGGAAGGCGGCCCAGGGGGGTGCCATCCTGATCTCCTCGGGCTCGGTCACGCTCAACACGACCACCGTCGGATATAGCGTGGCCAAGGGCGGCGCAGGCGGGAAGGGCGGAACCGGTGGGAACGGAGGCTCGGGCGGCGCGGGCGGATCCGGCGGTCTGGGCTACTCGCCTCCGTCAGGCTCCGGCGGCAACGGCGGCAAGGGCGCCGCCGGTGGCAAGGGCGGCGCAGGCGGGAAGGGCGGCGCGGGCGGCGCCGGGGGAGCGGGGCAGGGCGGCGCGATCTGGAACGGCGGCACGCTGACCCTCACCAACGCGACCTTCACCGGCGACTCGGTGTCCGGCGGCACCGGCGCGGCCGGCGGCCGTGGCGGGTCGGGTGCGAACGGCGGCGCAGGCGGGAACGGCGGCCAGGCTGGGTCGCCCGCCGGCAAGGGCTCCGGGGGGAACGGCGGCAACAGCGGCAGCGGTGGCGTAGGCGGAAAGGGCGCTGCGGCCGGCGCAGGCGGCGCGGGCGGCGCGGGACAGGGCGGATCGATCTTCAACGCCGGCACGCTCGTCGTCAACTCTGGCAGCTTCTCCGGCACGTTCTCCCCGGGCACCGGCGGCGATGGAGCCTCTGGCGGCACCGGCGGCACGGGCGGGCTGAGCGGGTACGCCGGCGTGGCCGGCTACTCGCTGGTCGGCGGCAGCGGCGGCAGCGGCGGCGCGACCGGCAGCGGGGGCGCAGGGGGCGCCGCGGGCGCAAGCGGGAACGGCGGGACCGGGGGCGAGGGGCTCGGCGGTGGGATCTACAACAGTGGATCGCTCTCGGTCATCAGCGGCTCGTTCTCCACCGGTCTCATGGACGGTGGTCTGGGAGGCACGGGCGGCGGGGTTTCGACGCCCGGCGCCCCCGGCCGCGGCCAGGGCGCCAGCGGGGGCGGCCCCGGCGGCACCGGCCTGCCCGCCATGCCCATGGGCAGCGGCTCGCCGGGCGGCGCCGGCGGCGCGGCCGGGGACGCGGCCGGCGGGTCCATGGGTGGAGCTGCACCGGCCGCCGCCGGCGCGGGAGGTGCCGGCGGGACCGCGCAAGGCGGCGCCATCGCCACCACATCGTCGGCGTCGGTCAGCAACGCCACGTTCTCGAACTCGCACGTTATCGGCGGCCAGGCCGGCAGCGGCGGTACAGGTGGCCCCGGGTCCGGCGGCGGATCGGGATCCGATGGAGGGAGCGGCGGGAACGGCGGCTCCGGATCTGCCGGCAGCAATCCCGGCGCCGGCGGAGACGGCGGCATCCCGCAGCCCGGAGCCTTCGGCGGCTTTGGCGGCCACGCGCACGTGGGAGCCGCAGGCGGCGCAGGCGGGACCGGCGGGGAAGGCGACGGCGGCTGCCTGGCGGCGGTCGGCAGCGGTACTGTTACGGTCGACTTCTCGAGCTTCTCCACCTGCTCGGCCGCAGGCGGCCGAGGGGGCCAGGGCGGCAGTGCCGGGAGCTCGGGCGCCGGCGGCACCGGTGGATCCGGCGGTCGCGGAGGCGCTGCCGGCTCGGCCGGGGGCGGCTACTCCGGTGGCAGCGGGGCCGATGCGGCATCCGGCGGCGCCGGCGGCGGGGCCGGGTCTGGAACGGCCGGAGCGACCGGCGGAGCGGGCGGGAACGGCGGCGCGGCGGGCGGCGGGGCAGTCTACGGGTTCGGCGTGACCCTCGACGTCGAGCACACGGGATTCACAACCGACGCGGCGCAGGGCGGAGCCGGGTCGGTGGGCGGCGCGGGAAGTGCCGGAGGGAGCGGCGGCCAGGGCGGCGAGGGCGGCACCGGTGGCACCGGCGGCCAGGGCGGCGGCGGGACCGGCGGCAACGGCGGAGCCGGCGGAACCGCGCAGCCGGGTGAGCCAGGCGGATCAGGCGGCAACGGCGGATTCGGCGGTAGCGGCGGAGCGGGCGGCGCCGGGGGATCTGCGTACGGCGGTGCGATCGACGCGGAGGGCCCGTTGATGCTCAACACCAACACCTTCCTCACCAACAGCGCGCTCGGCGGCGCTGCCGCCTGGGGCGGCGCCGGCGCGCCGGGGGGTGCAGGCGGGCGCGGGGGCCAGGGCGGTGACGGCGGTGGCGGCGGAAGCGGAGGCGCGGGCCCCGCAGGCGACGGAGCCGGCGCCGACGGCGGAAGCGGCGGCGACGGCGGTCAGGGTGGCCATGCGGGTGGCGGCGGAAGCGGCGGCCAGGGCGGCAACGGCGGAAACGCGACGGGCGGCGCGATCTATACGCTCGCGCCGCCCCTGATCGACGTCGGCGACACCTTCACCTCGGACTCGGTCACCGGCGGCAGCGGAAGCAGCCCCTGCACCAGCGCTGCGTGCTCCGGCTCCATCGGCGGCACCGGCGGGCTGGGAGGATTCGGCGGCACGGGAGGTACAGGTGGCTCTGACGGCGACGGGACGCCGCACCCGCCCGGCAACCCCGGCGGCACGGGAGCCAGCGGCGCGAACGGCAACCCGGGCGTCACGCCAGGGCCGGGCGCGGCCGGAGCCGCGTCGTCCCCCGACCAGAACTAGGTCTTCTAGTAGCCGAGCGGCACGTACTCGACCAGCTCGCCCGCCGCAGCGACGCCCTCGCCGTGCGCCACGAGCGCAACGGCGTCGGCGGCCGCGGCGTGCACGATCAGGTGGGAGTCCTGCGGCCCGTCGGGCAGAAGCTGCATGCCGTCGTCACCAACAACGAGCCTGCACCTGACTGCGTGGTCACGGGCCTTCAGGCGCGGGACGTCCCGGGCCAGCCGCGCCACCGGGCGCGCCGGCGGCGCGGCGCCCTGCATCCGGTCGATGGCGGGCCGGACGAACAGCTCGAAGCAGACCAGCGCGGACACGGGGTTACCGGGGATCCCGAACACCAGCTTCCCGCCCTGTGACACGCCGAACCAGAGCGGCTTGCCGGGCCGGTGGGCGATCCGCCAGAAGACCTCCTCGACACCCTGGCTGAGCAGCGCCGGCTTGACGTGATCGTGCGGGCCGACCGAGACGCCGCCGGACGAGACCAGCACATCGGCCTCGGCCAGCGCCTCCTTCACCGCGCGCCGGGTCGCCTCGAGGTTGTCGGGCACCAGCTCGCTGAGCACCACCTCGGCCCCGGCGCGCAGCGCGAGGGATCCGATGGTGGTCGTGTTGGACTCGTAGATCATTCCCGGCTCCAGGGGCTGCCCGGGCGGGGTCAGCTCATCGCCGGTGGCCAGCACCGCCACCCGCGGGCGGGCAGCGATCCGAACCGTGGCCGCCCCGACGGCGGCGATGGCCGCCAGTCGGCCAGGTGTCAGGCGGTCGCCGGTCGAGGCAACGGTGTCGCCGGCTCCGACATCGCCACCGGCGGCGCGCACCGCCGCGCCCTCTGACGGAGGCTCTGCCACGAGCGCACCGTCGCGCTCCTCCGCATCCTCGATGGGCACCACCGAGTCGGCGCCTGACGGCATCGGCGCTCCGGTGGCGATCCCAGCGGCGGTATGAGCGGCAAGCGCCGAGGGCGCGTCACCCGCCGCCACCCGGAACGCGATCGGCAGCGGGCCGTTGCCCAGGTCGGCAGCTCGCACGGCATACCCGTCCATCGCCGAGATTGCAAAGGGAGGCACGTCGATAGGGCTGACCACGGACGCCGCCAGCACCCTCCCCACGAGGCCGGCCGAAACCGGGTGCTCCTCGGTGCCCAGCGACGGTGTCCGGGCCAGAATCAGCTCGAGGGCTTCGGACGGCGCCAGCATGTGCTGGGAGTCTACGTGGCGGGCGGACCGGTGCTGCCGCCACCACCGGTGGTGCCGCCGCCCGTGGTGCCACCGCCGGTCGTGCCGCCGCCCGTCGTGCCGCCGCCGGTAGTGGTGCCGGTCGTCGTCGAGCCGCCTCCGCCCTGCGCGGGCTTGCCCGGGTGAGGCTTCGGCCTGCAGGTGGGCGTGTTGGGCACGACGCCGTTGACCGGCGCACACGGGTTCGGCGGGGTGAGCGTGAAGTGGGAGTGGAACGGCTTGAAGATCACCGGGTGCTTGGGCAGCGGCCAGGCGGCAACCGCCGGGAAGTTGTGCGGCTCGAGCTGGAACGCCGACTTCATGAACTGCGTCCACATCTCCGCCGGGTAGTCGCCGCCGAAGGCATCGCCGTACAGCGGCAGCGTGGTCATCGGGACCTCGCCCTTCGGATAGCCCATCCAGACGCACGAGGCGAGCGTCGGCGTGAAGCCGCAGAACCACGCGTCCTGGTAGTTCTCGGCGGTGCCCGTCTTGCCGGCCTGCACCCCGTGGCCGAGCGGAGTCCTGTACGCCGTGCCGCCCACCGTCTGGGCCAGCACCGTGTCAGCCTCGTAGGCAACACCGTCGGGCACCGCCTGCCAGCCGTGGCTCTGGTAGCTCTTCGTGTTCTCGCCCTCGACCACCTTGGTGATGGCGAGCGGGTTGTGCCGGATCCCGTTGTCGGCGAGCGTCGAGTAGGCCGCGGTCATCCAGAGCGGCGATACCGGGCTGACGCCCAGCGTGATCGCCGGGCCGGTCGAGAGCGGAATCGAGTTGGGGATCCCCAGCCGGTGGGCCATGTTCACGATCTTGTCGCCACCGATGTCGATTGCCAGCCGGGCGAACACGGTGTTGTCCGACTCGATCGTGCCGTGCGTGATCGTCATCGGGCAGCCGCAGGTCGCGATCTCGGCCGTGTCGACGTTCCACGGGTTGCTGGGCCCCAGCGGCTGGTCGGGGAACGTGTAGCTCAGGTGCGCGGAGAGCTCCTGGAACGTGTTGGGGTCGATCCCGTCGGCGATCGCGGCGCTGAGCGTGAACGCCTTGAAGGTCGAGCCGGCGGTGCGGCCGGCGTTGACCGGCAGGTTGAACTGGTTCTTGGGGCTGTACGGGACCGACGCGTCCATCGCCAGCACCTGACCGGTGCGCGGGTCGATCGCCACCATCGCCGCGGCCGGCGCGTTGGCCCAGGTCATGGTATTGGTCAGCGCCTGGTGGGCCGCCCTCTGCAGCTTGGGATCGAGCGACGTGTAGACCTTCAAACCGCCCCGCTCCACCTCCGCGGTGCCGTAGTTCTGCTCGAGCTGCTGGCGCACCCACGAGACGAAGTAGCCTTCGTGGGTGTCGTCGAGGTAGTCGCCGGGATGGATGCCCAGCGGCCTCCGGACGTTGACGTTGTACTGCGACTGGGTGATGTACCCGGCGTCGAGCATCGCCTGGAGCACCTCGTTACGCCGGTCGAGAGCGGCCTTGGGGTAGGCGATCGGGTTGTAGACGATCGGGTTCTGGGGCAGGCCGGCCAGGGTTGCGGCCTCGTCGATGGTGAGGAAGCGGCAGTGCGTGCTGTAGAAGCGCAGCGCAGCCGCCTCGCAGCCGTACGTGATCGCGCCGTAGGGGACGACGTTCAGGTAGGTGGTCAGGATCTTGTCCTTCGACCATGTGTTCGCCATCTCGGTCGCAAGCCACGCCTCGCGGATCTTGCGCGTGATCGTCTGGGCATCCGACAGGTAGAGGTTGCGGACGAGCTGCTGCTCGATGGTCGAGGCGCCCTGCACCGCGCCGCCCTGGGCGAGGTCGGCGTATGCCGCGCGGACGATGCCCCACGGGTCGACGCCGCCGTGCTCGTAGAACCGCCGGTCCTCGATCGCCACGGTGGCCTTCTTCATCCACGGCGAGATGTGCTTGCTGCTGACCGGCGTCCGGTTCTGAGTCGAGCTGATCGTCTCCAGCAGGTTCCCATCACGGTCGAAGATCTGCGTGTTGACGCCCGGCGGGTGAGAGGTCAATGCGTCCAGCCTGACCCCGCTGAGGATGTGGTTGACCCAGATCGCCGTACCGGCGGTCGCAGCCGCCGCCGCCGCCAGCACCCCGATCACGAGGGCGACGGCCAGTGTCGCCAGCAGCGAACGGCGCCCGCCACGTCGCCGCTGTGCCCGGTGCTTCCGGCGCTTCGAGGAGATGTGGGCGAGCACGTCGTCGTACCCGCGGCGCGACTGGGGCGTCATGGTGCGACCGCCTGGGCCTCGCGGAACACGCCCTCATCGGACAGCTGCGCCAGCGCTCGCTCACGGAGCCAGGCACCCGCCTGGGCCGCACTTGCGGCGTCGGCCGTCCAGACGCCGATCGTGAACACCACTCCGTCAACGGTCAGCTCGGCGACCGACACGCCGGGATCGGGCCGATCGCCCAGCCGGCCGGGCGTCAGCGGCACCAGGTCGGTGAGCACCTCGCGCACGCGCGCGACATCCGACCCGATCGGCACCGTCAGCCTGACCTGGGCAAGCGTGACCGGATCGACCAGCGTCAGGTTGGTCACACGCGAGTTCGCCAGCTCCTCGTTGGGAATCAGCACCCGCCGATTATCCGCCGTTCTGATGCGCGTGTATGTGAGGCCAACATCCTCGACCACTCCCTCGTCGGCGCCCACCGCAACCCGGTCGCCTAGCCGCACCGGCTGGTTGATGGCGATCATGATCCCGGCAACGAAGTTCGCCAGCGTGCTGCGGGCCGCAAACCCGATCGCCAGGCCGAGCACCGCCGACGACGCGAGAGCCGTCTGCGCGTAGGTATGCGTGGCGGGGAAGTACAGCAGCAGCCCGACCACGGCGATGAACAACAGCACCGCGACGATGATCCGCCGCAGCATCCGGTATCGCGTCTCCAGCACCGCCTGCTCGGCGAGCGGCAGCCGCTTCGCCCACTCGCGACCCCTTCGGGCCAGCAGGCGGTCGACCAGCCACAGCGCAACGAGCGCGGCGATGCCGGCGAGGATTCCTCCAAGGTTTTGTGAGAGCCAATGCTGCATGTCAGCGGCGGCGAACGTCGTAGAGAAACGCACCAGTCGAGTAGTCGATCAGCCCGACCGTCCGTAAAGGACCGTCGCTGCTCGTGCGTCCCGTCACCTTCCAGAGTAGCTGCGAGTTGGCCGGAAGCAGGATGGTTCCCTGTTTGCCGCCCACCCGAAAACGCCTGCTCGTGACGTACAGAAGTCCCACCTTGACGGGCAGCACCGGGCTGCCCGAGAAATGGCTCACGGCCAGGTCGCGCGCTGCGTGCGGGGTGCCCGCCTTGGCCGATCCCCGGTCGGCGGCGACGTCGATCACGAACTGCCACCCGTCCTGCGGGTGGGTGAGGAAGTCCACGGGCTCGTCGGGTGAGGTCGCCGCCCGGGCCAGGAGCGCCGGCGCGTAGACCACCAGGCCGATCACGACAACCGCCACGACGGCCCAGAACAGGCTGCTGCGGCCGCGCATGGCTGCACACTACAATCGCGGCTCATGTCGCCCCGCAGCACGCTCGCTGCCCTGACCGTGCTCGCCCTCGCGACCACGGCCTGCGGCATCAAGTCCGAGCCGACCGGCGTTCTCCCAGCCTTCCCCCAGACATCCTCGGACGGCTTCGGCCGGCAGGTGGAGGTCAACAGCAACCCAATGCGGATCGTGTCGCTCGACCCCGGCCTGAGCGAGAGCCTGGTGGCACTCGGTCTGGGCAGCCGGCTGGTCGGCCGCAGCGGCCAGGAAGGACGCCATTTCAAGCACAGGGTGCCGGTCGCGCTGAAGGCGAACGGGCAGCCCAACCTGCCCAAGCTGAGGAAGCTGCAGCCCGACCTCGTGCTGGCAACACCCGACGTCGAGTCGTCCCCGGCGGGCGCCGACGCACTGGCAACCGCCATCGGCGCCGAGGTCTACGTGTCGAACCCGACGTCGCTGCGCAGCGTCGAGAACGACCTGCAGCAGATCGGGGCGCTGACCGACAGCCGGCGTCCGGCCCAGCAGCTCGTCGATCGCATCGCAGCGGTGCAGCGGCACGTCTCCGGGACGGTGAAGGGTCAGCAGCCGGTGCCCGTGTTCGTCGATCTCGGCTTCCGCAACACGATCTCCTCGGACAGCCTGGGCGCAAACCTGATCGCCCTGGCCGGCGGCCGCAACATCGCCGCCCAGGTGCCGGAGGGCAAACCGACTCCCTCGCGCGTGCTCAGACTGGGGGCGCCGCAGGTCTACCTGATTGCGGCAAGCTCCGGCCTCAGCCTGAAGGACCTGCGCAAGAACCGGGCCACCAGGTCGCTGCCGGCGGTCAAGTCGGGCAACGTGTTCGTGATACCCGACTCGATGCTGACCGAGGGCGGACCGGGCGTCGCCAGGGCGCTGGCGACGATCGCTCACGACCTGCACCCCGGATGAGCCGGTACGACGCCGTGCTGCTGGACGCGTTCGGGACGCTGATCGGCCTCGACGACCCGTTCGGGCGGCTGCGGGTGGCTGCGCGGTCGCGCCTGGGAGCCGAGGTGTCGGCGGAGGACGCCGAGCGGGCGATGCTCGCCGAAGTCGCCTACTACGAGGCGCACTGCCACGAGGCGTCCGACGCCGTCTCGCTGCACGCCCTGCGGCTGATCTGCGCCGGCATCGTCCGCGACGAGCTGGGGCTCGACATCAGCGCGGAGCACGCGCTCTCGGCGCTGTCCGGAGCCATCGTCTTTCACGCCTACGACGACGTCGCGCCGACGCTCGCAGGCCTGACAGATGCCAGGGTCGCCACGGCGGTCGTCTCGAACTGGGACTGCTCGCTGCCCGACACGCTCCGAAGCGCCGGGATCGAGATCCCGGTCGTCGTCGACTCGGCGACCAGCGGCACGGCCAAGCCGGACCCGGCGATCTTCCGCCGTGCGCTCGACCTGCTCGGGGTCGCGCCGGATCGGGCGCTGCACGTCGGCGACCTGCAGGCCACCGACGGCGAGGGCGCCCGGGCTGCCGGCGTGGACGTGCGCATCCTCGACCGCTCGGCCGCCGCCGGCCCGGGTACGATCGCCTCCTTGACCGAGATCCTGACGCTGGTGCGATGACCGACCCCCACCACCACCCAGCCACCGACGCCGTCCGCGCAGGCCGGCCGCCCGACATCGAGGACGCACCCGTGATCGCGCCCGTCCAGCGCTCGGTCATCTTCGAGTTCGAAACAGCGCAGCGGTTCGGCGAGGTGATGGAGGACGCGAGCCTCGGCTACCTCTACTCCCGGATCCGCAACCCGTCAGGCGACGAGCTGGCCGGTGCGGTCGCCGCCCTGGAGGGGGCGGAGGGCGCGCACTGCTCGGCGTCCGGGATGGCGGCGATCAACGGCGCGCTCCGCCTACTGGCACCGCTCGGCGCCGGCATCGTCGCCGGCACCCGGCTCTACGGCCAGACCCACGCCGTCCTGCGGTCGCGGGACGACGTCACCTTCGTCGACCTCGACGACGAGGCTGCGGTCGCGCGTGCCCTCGGGGGCGCGTCGCTGCTCTACGCGGAGACGATCTCCAACCCACGCTGCGACGTCGCCGATCTGCCCGCCCTGGCCGGGATCGCGCACACGGCCGGGGCCAGGCTGCTGGTCGACAACACGATGGCCTCGCCGGTGGGCTGCCGCCCGCTCGCTCTGGGCGCCGATCTGGTCGTCCACTCGGCGACCAAGTACCTGAACGGCCACTCCGACGCCGTGGCCGGCGTCGCCGCCGGGCCGGCCGACCTGGTGGCGAGGCTGGCCGCGGACGAGGTCGACACCGGCGCGATGCTCTCACCCGACTCCGCCTGGCTCGTCCGCCGCGGCCTGCGCACGCTGCCACTCCGCTGGGAACGCGAGTGTGACAACGCCCTGGCCATCGCGCGATTCCTGGAGGCCGACTCGCGGGTGGCAGGCGTCTTCTACCCCGGGCTGGCGTCGCATCCCCACCACGAGCGCGCAGGGCGGCTGCTGAACGGCGCCGGCGGCGTGCTGGCCTTCACGGTCACCGGCGGCCGGGCAGGCGGGGAGCGGCTGATGGACCGCGTCGCGCTCTGCCTACGGGCGACCAGCCTGGGCGGGATCGAGACGACGCTGTCGCATCCGGCGTCGACCAGCCACCGCCAGCTCTCCGACGGCGAGCTGGAGGATGCCGGCATCGACCAGGGGATGCTGCGCCTGTCGGTCGGCTGCGAGGACGTCCGCGACCTGATCGCCGATATCGACCAGGCGCTGTGACCAAACGGGTCTCGCTGTGGTGGCTGGCCGCCCCGGCAGCGCTCTTCGGCCTCAACTTCATCACCGCCCACCCGGCCCAGCGGAATGCCGTCTACAACGGCACCTTCGTTGCCAGCACCGCCGTCTCGGAGCTGATCGTGGTCGGCTATGTGTTCGCGGCCATCCGCATCGCCGGGGCGCCGGCCAGGGACACGCTGGCGCTGCACCGTCCCGGGCCGCCCCTGCGCCGGGTAGCGGTGATGACGGTGATCGCCGCGGCGCTGGTCGCGGCCGTGGAGCTCGTCTTCGACCCGCTGGTGCACGCCGACACCAAGCAGGGGATCACCCCCAACCATACGCCGCTCTCGGCGCACCAGTGGCTCGCCCTGGCGGCTGCGGTTCTGGTGCTCTGCCTGATCGTCCCGTTCGCCGAGGAGCTGCTGTTCCGCGGCCTCACGTTTGCTGCGCTCGGCCGCTACGCCGTGCCCGGAAGCGCCGCGCTGTTCGCCCTCGCCCACGGCCTCGTCGCACTCCTGGTGCCGACGTTCATCGCCGGGCTGCTGCTCGCTGAGCTGCGCCGGCGAACAGAATCACTGTTCCCCGGAATGGTCGCCCACGCCGCGCTGAACGCGACCGCGCTGGTGCTCGCCTTGTTGGCGGCGTAACAGGTGAGTGTTTGTAGACTCGCGCGATGGAAGCGTCTGACGACCCTCGGGTGCAGGAGTTCCGCGCGCAGATCACCGCAGCGGACGACGACATCCTGGCCGCGCTCAACCGCAGGATCGAGCTTGTGGCGGCGCTGCATGCGCTCAAGCGGGAGCGCGGCTACCCGATGCGCGACGCCGCCCGCGAGGACTCGATGCTCGATGAGCTGCGGGCGGGGAACAGCGGCCCGCTGTCCGACGAGGGCATCCGTCAGCTGCTCGCCACCCTGCTCGACCTGACTCGCACCGAGGTCGCGCGGCTAACAGAAGATTAATCGCGTGGTGGCCGTCTTCTGACGGGAACCGTGGCAACATGCGTGCCGAGGCGACGGAAGGAGAGACCATTGGGAGTCATTTCCGCCACCGATCTGACGCGTCGGTACGGTGAGGGCGATGCAGCAGTAGACGCCCTGCGCGGCGTGACGCTGGACATCGCCGCGGGCAAGATGACGGCCGTCATGGGGCCGTCTGGTTCGGGCAAGTCGACGCTGATGCACATCCTTGCGGGGCTCGACACGCCCACCTCGGGCACCGTTGAGATCGCCGGCCACGACATCACGAACATGAACGACAAGCAGCTCACGCAGCTGCGTCGCGACCACATCGGGTTCGTGTTTCAGTTCTTCAACCTGCTGCCAATGCTGACAGCGGAGGAAAACATCCTGCTGCCGACGGAGATCGCGGGCAAGAAGCCCGAGCCCGGGTGGGCCGACGAGGTGATCGAGAAGGTCGGGCTGTCCGACCGCAAGAAGCACCGCCCCGCCCAGATGTCGGGTGGCCAGCAGCAGCGTGTTGCGGTCGCGCGGGCCCTGGTGTCGAAGCCGACCGTCGTGTTCGCGGACGAGCCGACCGGCAACCTCGACTCGCACACCAGCGCGGAGATCCTCCAACTGCTGCGGGATTCCGTCGACGGCTACGGGCAGACCACGGTGATGGTCACCCACGACGCAAATGCGGCGGCGCTCGCCGACCGGATCCTGTTCCTGGCCGACGGCAAGGTCGTGCGCGACCAGCCGGGCGCCTCTTCGGCCAGTGAGGTGCTGGACGCGATGAGCGAGGTGTCGCGGCTGTGATCAAGGTCGCGCTGAGGGGGCTGTTCGGCCGCAAGCTGCGCGCTGTGCTGACGGCGATCGCGATCGTGCTCGGCACGGCGATGATCTCGGGCACGTTCGTGGTCCGCGACCAGATCAGTAACGCGTTCTCGGACATCTTCACGAACGTGAACAAGGGCAAGTCCGTGATCCTGTCGCGGAAGCCAGCGTTCGACCAGAGCCAGACGCAGGTGGGCCCGATCCCCGCATCCCTGATCGCCAAGGTGCGGTCGGTTCCAGGCGTCGCAGTGGCAGACGGGCAGATCCAGGCACTGGGCTCGATCGTCGTCAACGGGAAGTACATCAGCAACAGCACAGGCGCGCCGAACCTGGTGTTCTCGGCCCTCTCGCCGCCGCTCGACCCCTCGACGCACTACGTCGAGGGCCACGCCCCCAGCGCTTCGGGCGATATCGTGGTTGGCCAGAAGCTCTTCCAGGATCAACACCTGAAGATCGGGCAGAAGGTGGGACTCGCAACCGAGAAAGGCGTCGTCCCCGTAACCCTCGTCGGAGCGTTCACTCTGGCCGGCGTCGGCTCGATCGGCGGCGCCACGCTGGTCGGGACCACGTTCAGCGACGCCCAGTACTGGTTCGACCGCCAGGGGCAGACATCGTTGATCCTGGTTGCCGCCGACAAGGGAGTCAACGCCGAAGACCTGAAGCACCGTATCCAGCAGGTGGTGCCGCACTACGTCCGCGTCCAGACCGGCACCGAGAACGCGCAGTCCTCGAGCAGCAGCGTGACGAGCTCGATCAACGGCTTTCTGACGCCGCTCTTGCTGGCGTTCGCGGGTGCGGCTGTATTCGTCGGCGCCTTCATCATCTTCAACACGTTCTCGATCACGGTTGCGCAGCGGATGCGCGAGCTGGCCACCCTGCGCACGCTTGGCGCCACACGCCGACAGGTGATGCGCTCCGTGTTGCTGGAGGCCTTCGTGATGGGCCTGATCGCCTCGGTGATCGGCATCCTCGCCGGGATCGGGTTCGCAAAGCTGCTGGACAGCCTGTTCTCGGCGGTCGGGTTCGGCCTGCCCACCGCGCCCATCACGATCTCCTGGGAATCGATCGTGATCCCGCTCATCGTCGGAATCGGCGTCGCCCTGCTCTCGGCGCTGCCGCCGGCGCTGCGTGCAACCCGCGTGCCGCCCGTCGCCGTCCTCCGGGAGGGAGCCGAGCTGCCGCCGTCGCGGTTCAGCAAGTACACGCCGGTGGTGGCGGCGATCATCGGCATACTCGGCCTGGCGCTGATCCTGTCAGCAGTCTTCGGCAACGCAAGCGGCACCCAGGTACTGCTGTCCCTGGCAGGCGGCGCGATCCTCTGCTTCATCGCCGTGGCGATGGTCTCCCGCTACCTGGTGCCTCCGCTGGCGAGCGTGATCGGCTGGCCGATGGAGCGGCTGACCCGCCTGACCGGCCGCCTGGCACGCGAAAACACGATGCGCAACCCGGGCCGTACGGCCGTCACGGCGGCCGCGCTGATGGTCGGCGTCGGCCTGGTCGTATTCGTCGCGGTATTCGTGAACGGGTTCAAGACGACGTTCCTGGATGCGATCGACAAGTCGGTTTCGAGCCAGCTCATCATCAGCGCCAACGGAGGGGCTCAGCTCCCGAGCGACACCGCTTCGGCTGCGGCGGGCGTGCCCGGCGTCCAGGCCGCCGCACCGCTGCAGATCACGACGGCGAAGATCAACAGCGGCGGCACCGACGAGCTGAACGGCATCGACCCGCAGACGTTCCCGCAGACCTACCGGTTCGTCTGGCGCAACGGGGCCAGCGACGCGCTGCTCCAGAACTTCCACGGCACCGACGCGCTGGTCGAGAAGCAGTTCGCCAGCGACCATCACCTGAAGACCGGCAGCACGTTCAGCGTCGAGAGCGTCGACGGCAACCGCGAGC
>Ga0265327_10002056_pt1 | contig 22574 bp, 12 predicted proteins | sample 41621metaG_FD_202089 | JGI IMG/M metagenome (GOLD analysis project Ga0265327, IMG submission 202089) | Rhizosphere microbial communities from Carex aquatilis grown in University of Washington, Seatle, WA, United States - 4-16-21 metaG | ecosystem: Host-associated > Plants > Roots > Rhizosphere...
CAGCGAGACCGTCGGCAGCTGCTCCAGCAGTAATTCATAAAGCGGCGGCAGCGCCAGCAAATGGCTTACCCGTCGGCGTTCGATCAATGCGCCCAATGCGGAAGGTTCTTTAATTTGGCTGTCCTCCGGCAAACACAAGCAGCCGCCTTGGCTCAGCGTCCAGAAAATACCCGCCACCGAACTGTCGAACGCAAACGACGACAACAGCAAAAAACAGCCGACCGGCTCCCGATAATAAGCGCTCCGGGCCCACGTGGAATGCATCAGGTTGCCGTGACTGACGACCACGCCTTTGGGCTTGCCGGTCGACCCCGACGTGTAAATAACATAGGCCGCATGGTCTGCATGCAGCGCTAGTTCCGGGTTATCGCCGCTGTAATCGGCGTAGGCGTCGATAGCGTCTATGCACAGGCTGATCTTGCCGCCGCAGTCCAGGTCGGGCAACAACGCGGCTTCGGTCAACAGCCACTCGCAACCGGCATCCCGCATCAAATAGGTTTGACGGTCTTGCGGATAAGCCGGATCGATCGGCACATACACCGCACCGGCTTTGACTATCGCCAAGATGCCGACGACTAATTCGGGACAGCGCCGGATGCACAAAGCGATGCGTTTTTCCGGTCCCGCGCCGTGCGCCAGCAGCCAATGCGCCAGCCGGTTGGCTTGCGCATTAAGCTCGGCATAGCCAAGGCTGCGTTCCCGGTAAACCAGCGCGACGGCTTGCGCTTGTTCACGAGCAACGGCTTCAAAAACACTGTGTACGGTAGCGTTGCGCGGAAAGGGAGTAGAGCTTGCATTCCATTCCGCCAGTTGTTGCCGCTCCGCCGGCGTCAGCAACGGCAGTTCCGACAAGCGCGTGTCGGGATCGGCAAGGATGCCGCGCAGCAGGCATTGAAAATGACCGATCAGTCTCTGCACGGCGGCTTCGGATACTCTATCGCTGCGATAGTGGAACGAAGCGGCCAAGCCTTGCCGGGTCTCCGCCATCAGCAAGGCTATATCGAATTGCGCGCCGACGTCCTCCGGCGCATAGCTTTCGGCCGCCAGGCCCGCCCAATCCAGTGACTCTCCGGCTATGCCCAAAGCCAGCTCGGCAGCGTCCGACGCGCCGCCGCTTTGCAGCACGAACCAGGTCCGGTAAAAAGCCGAGGCCCGGTGCTCGCGTTCGGGTTGCAATTTTTCCACCAACAACGAAAACGGATAATGCTGATGCGTCAGCGCGTCCAGGACGGTTGCATTGACCTCGGCCAAATAATCGCTGAAGCGTTGCTCGGCGGCCGGGTGCGAGCGTAGCGCGACCGGGTTGACGAAATACCCGACGGTATCGGCAAACTCCCGTTTCGGCCTACCCAGCGTCGGCGAACCGACGATGATGTCCTGTTGGCCGCTGTAGCGGTAAAGCAGGGTTTTGAATACGGTCAGCAACAGCGTATACAAGCTGGTGTGCCGGTCGGCGGCCAACTGTTTAAGGTTGTGCAGGGTATCCGCCGCGATATTCAGCGTTTCCGCGCGGCCCCGGCATGACGGCGAAGCGGTTTTTTGGGGGTCGGCGGGTAGAACCGGTTGCGGTAACTCGCCGGATAGCTGCCGTTGCCAATAGTGCCAATCCTGTTCGGCTTGGCTGCCGGTCAAATAGGCCGACTGCCAGGCCACATAATCGGCATAGCTGGCTACGGGCTTGGGCAAATCGGTGTCAGGCCGACGATAAAACGCCTTGAACTCGTCCAGCAGAATCGACAACGAACGAAAATCGACGACGAGGTGATGCGCGCAAAATGCCAGTACATGATCGTCGCCGGCGCAACTGAACAAGGCGGCTCTGAGTAAGGGGCCGTGCTCTAAATCAAACGCTTCGCGCATGAATGCGGCGATATTTTCCCGGCGTTGCGTTTCGTCCGCGCAAGTTACGCTGACCAACTGGGGCGAGGCTTGCATCGGGATGCATACCGTTTGTGCTTGTCGGTTGAGCCGAAAGCCGCTGCGTAATTGCGGGTGGCGCTCGAACAGTTTAAGCAATGCGGTATGCAAGGCTGTTTTATCGAGCGTGGAACGCAGTCGCAACGCAACCGCCATATTGTACAGAGCGCTGTCCGCCGCTATCCGATTCGCGGTCCACAGCGCTTGTTGCCCGAAGGATAGCGGCAGCTCGCCGTGGTCATGGCTTGGCGTTACCGGCGCGGTTGGCGTTTGACCGGTTTTCGCCAGCTTTAGCGCCTGTTCCGAACACTCCGCCAGAGAATGATTGCCGAGTAGTTGCACTACCGGCAAGTCGATCATCAGCCAGTCGTCGATGAAGTATTTCAGTTCCACCGCTTTCAGCGAATCCAGCCCCAGACTCGGCAACGATTGCGAACTATCGATAGTTTCGGCGGCCAAGCCGCCCAGCATCGCCACTTTCTCGGCCAAATACCGAGTCAGCAGAGCAGCGCCGGCGTCATCGGCAAGCGACAGCAAGGCTTGCCGGAATAAACTGCGTTCTAAATTCGTCGAAGGCCCGGCCGTGGGCGTTTGCGCATCATGATGGTGAAGTTCCCGAGCCTCGACACGGGAAGCCGGAGCGGATTCACAGGTTTGAGCTTCGGAACCGGCGTCGGCTATATCGCTTTCGCCGCTCAGCCGGTCAATGGCGACAACGTTAAGTTGCCGTTGTTCGAAGGCCTGACGGCAAGCCGAACGCCTGATTTTGCCGCTGCTGGTTTTTAAGATCACTCCGGGCTTTAACAACATCACGGTCTCGGCTTGTAGGCCGCATTCCTCAACCAACCGGGCGCGTATCGCGGCAAATTCGGCGCGGTAATCGGCCTGTCTTAGCCGATTGCGTTTCAGTTCGGCCAGTACAACCAGTTTTTCAGTGCCGTTTCCGGCCGCCGCAAAGGCGGCGGTGCAGCCGGGGTTTAAGGCGTCCGTCGCCGCTTCGACCGCATATTCCAGGTCATGAGGATAATAGTTGCGGCCCCGGATAATGATTAAGTCTTTCAGCCGTCCCGAAACGAACAACTCGCCGTTTTCGATAAAGCCCAAATCGCCGGTGCGCAGCCAGCGGTTTTGGCCGTCGGCATCGAGGGTAAATGCCTGCGTGGTGGCGGCCTGATTTTGCCAATAGCCGAGGCTGATGCTGGGACCGCCGAGTTGGATTTCGCCGATTTCGTCATCGCCGCACCGCTCGCCGGAGTCGGGGTTGACTATGCGTATCCGTTGTCCGCTCTCGGCATCGATGCCGCCGCAGCCGACCAGTTGCCGACCGGCTGCATCGTCGCCGATAGCCGGGCGTACTTGGCCTTGCTCCAGAGCGGACTTGTCAAAAGCCGTCATCGTAGGCTCGGTGTTTTTATCGCCGCCGGTCGCCAGCAAAGTGGCTTCGGCCAAGCCGTAACAGGGGTAGAACGCTTTACGATTGAATCCGCAGCCTGAAAAAGCTTGGCTAAAGCGTTCCAGAGTGTTCGGGTTAACCGGTTCCGCGCCGTTGAAAGCCAGCCGCCAAGCGCTAAGGTCAAGTTCCGCTTTGTCTTCGGCGGTTATTTTTCGGGCGCACAGTTCGTAAGCAAAATTCGGCCCGCCGCTGGTATGAGCGCGATAATCGCTGATCGCTTGCAGCCAGCGGACGGGTTTTTCCAAAAACGCCAGCGGCGACATTAAAATAGCGCCGGCTCCGCAATACAAGGGTTGCATGACATTGCCGATCAAGCCCATGTCATGGTAAAGCGGCAACCAGCCGACCACCGTTGAATCGGCAGTGTGGCCGAAGCGTCGCTTGATCAGACGTTGGTTCGCCATCAGATTGCCGTGGCTGACGATCACGCCTTTGGCCTCGCCGGTAGAACCCGAGGTGTATTGCAAAAAAGCCGGATCGTTATCGCGCAACACCGGCAAGCGCCAGAGCTCGGCATCGACGGCGGCAAGATGGTCGGTCGCCAGCCAATTTTTATCTAACAAATTAAAACTGTCGCCTCTAAATTGGCGCAGCGTATCGGCGACGCTTTGGGGGCTGAGTATTACCGCCGCGCGGCTGTCATCGACTATCGCCTGCAAACGCGGCATATGCCGTCCGTTGTTCGGCGGATACGCCGGCACCGCAATGGCGCCGGCGTAAAGGCAGGCGAAGAACGCGACGATATAATCCAGGTCCGGCGGATACAGCAACACAGCACGTTCGCCCTGCAAACCCCGCGCCTGCAAGTGTACGGCCAGTTGTCTGGCTTGCTCATCCAGTTCGCCGTAAGTCAACGACTTAAGGGGCCGTTCGCCGTTTTCCAGGAAGGTATAGGCGATGCGATGCGCCTGCCGTTGCGCCCGAAGTCGCAATACGGCAACCAGGGATGCGGCGTTATTGAGCGATGCGTCCTCATCCACGCGGTCAAAACTGTGATGATTGTTTAACATATCTGCCTTGCTCTTGATGAAATGAATCGTTGCTTGGATTACCGTTGCGGAAGCCGGGATAATTTGTTTTCGCTGCCGCTCAGAGGCTTATTCCGGTCTATGTTGCCTGTAATCGGCCGCCAGTTCCAAATCGGTCGGAACATGAAAATTCAGCCGGTCCCGGCAATAATTCCGCCAGTTTTCAGAAACTTGGTCGAACAGCACATCCTCGCCATGCCACATCGACGCGGTAACGCTAAAGTCCTGATGCAGATAGACCACAGGGTTATCCGTCGGCGCCGGTTTCCAGCCGGAAAATTGCTCTAATGCCTCGGCCGGATAGGCTTTGCAATAGGTCCGGACAAGTCCTGCCGAGATGACGCCGCTGTTTTGCTCCGCCTGTTGCAGCAGATTCGCAACGTCCACGTGGGCGGCCGCCAAGGCGATTTGATAAGGCGTTCTGCGGTCGCGGCCGCTGTTGACCGGATTGACTCCGACTTCGAGCAAAAACTGAACAATAGCCAAATCGCCGCGACCGGCCGCCCAATTCAATGCGCTCCAACCGTAATCGTCCTTTTGTTCCAAATCTTCGCCGCTTGCAATCAAAACTTGCATACGATGAATATCCCCCGCTTTCGCGGCTTCAATCAGCTGTGCTTCATTCATAAATCATTTCCTGTAAATTTTTAGATGGAAAATGCAAAGGCCGAATTGGACGTCCCAACGCAGAGTAGACGATTGGCGATAACTTTTGCCTCACAGCTGTTTTTTCGCGGGCTCGGAGGATTTTTTAAGCTCATAAAAAAATACGGCATATCACCTATCGATGTGTGTGATATGCCGTATTTTTTTCTTGATAGGGCTGTTTTTTCCAGCTCAAATACAAGCTAAGGACTTGCTTTAACAAACGCTTACAATTACCGGCAAGTTAATTGCTTTATAGGGGCCGAGTGAATAAAGCGCTATCGTTCCCGCGCTCCGGCGCTCGTCTTTATACACATCTCGATGCAGGCCGGAATAAGCCGGTCCGCGCTTTAGCGCAGGACCGGCGTTTCCGGCATCCCGAGGCTTGGGAGTGCCGGAAACGCCCACCCTGGCTAGCGCCGGGCGGGCTTATTCCGGCCTACGTCCCGTCTTGAACAGACTTCGCTATCGTTCCCACGCTCCGGCGTGGGAATGCCGAAGTACCGCTCCAGCGGTACGGGACGCAGGAGCGTCCCTCACTGCATTCCCACGCTGGAGCGTGGGAACGATAAATGTCGTTAATTGCTTCATGTACCGGCTTACTTATTATTCCGTCGCGGCATTCATTCAGAACCACCGGGACCAACTGCAATGAGGAAGATACTCAATTTTTTAGTACACTGCGCCCAACTACGATTGCACCGGTCTCGGGCAAATATTTAAAACACCTTAATTAAATAAATGGATACTCATCATAATGAACAACACCTTGACTATTTTTGACCGCACCGGGCTTTTTTTGACGGTTTTCCTAACCGGGGCGTCGGTTATGGTGATCGAACTGTTAGGCACGCGGATGATTGCGCCGTTTTACGGGGCCAGTCTTTATGTCTGGTCGTCACTGATTTCAGTCACTATGATCGCCTTGGCGGTCGGTTATTTTATCGGCGGACGCTGGGCCGACCGGGCCAAGCGCACCGGTTTATCGCTGATTATCGCGCTTGCCGCGTTGTTCACTTTATTGATCCCGTGGGCAACGCGGGCGGTATTACTGGCGACCGATCCGTTGGGCTTACGCGCCGGTGCTTTCGTCAGCTCGCTGGTTTTGTTTTTTCCCAGCCTGACCTTGCTCGGCATGGTGGGCCCTTTCGCGATTAAACTGTCGACGTCGAGATTGGACGGCGTCGGTAACAGCGCCGGTTCCATTTATGCGGTCAGCACACTGGGCAGCGTGATCGGCACCTTGGTATTGGGTTTTTTCCTGTTTCCTCTGGTCGGTTCCCGCCAAATTTTAGTCGGCCTAGGCCTAATGCTGCTGGCATTGGCGGTTGTTATCGCCATTTACGAACAAAAAAAATTAGCCGTGCCTGCCGCGATTACGCCCTGTATCGTGTTGGCGATAGCCGGATTATGCCTGTTGCCGAAAATCGTCGGTGCCGCGCACAGCTATACCGGAGGCAATCGGTTTCACATTCAGTCGGAACGCGAAAGTCTTTACGGCTGGGTGCGGGTTATCGACCAACCGTCCCGCGATTTGCGCCTGTTGACCTCCGATGCGTCGACGATAGGCGCCGCCGGCATCAGTGACGGGCAAAGTCGCTTGACTTACCAAGATATTGTCGGCCTGATTCCCGCGCTAACGCCGAAAAAAATGACCCGCGCGCTGATTGTCGGCTTGGGTGCGGGCCATATGGCAAAGGTTCTGCATGATCGTTACGGCATAGCAACCGATACGCTGGAAATAGATCCGGCCGTTGCCGACGCCGCAGCCGGATATTTCGGCTTCAAACCCACCGGTCAGGCGATTGTCGGCGATGCGCGTTATGAAATACGCCACCTGAAAGGGCCTTACGATTTGATTATTCACGATTGTTTCACCGGCGGCTCGGAACCCGCGCATTTATTGACAGTTGAGACACTGGCGCAATTACAGGGATTATTGTCGGAACAAGGGATATTGGCGCTTAATTTTGTCGCTTTTTCGCAGGGCGAACCCAGCGTCGCGCTGGCGTCGGTGTCGCGAACTATTGCGGAAGTGTTTCCTCAGCAATCGGTTTTTGTCTCCGAACCGGGTAAGGATTTTAACGACTTCATTTTTCTTGCCGGAGCTCAGCCGATCGATATTAATTCAAAATCGCTGCTGCCGGATCAGTCGGATTGGCTGAGAGCGCGGGCGTTTTCGCTGGATAAGAGCAAGGGCGTTATTTTTACCGATAATCTAAACCCGCTGGAGCATCTGCAAACCGCAAAAGCCGAATATTACCGGCATGTGATTGTCGATTGGTTCGGCCCGGAGCTATTGGTGCGTTAACTGTCAGGTTCCGGCTAACAGGGATTTTTATTGAATCCGTACATCTGCAATCAATTGGGAGTAAGTCATCTGCTGTCGAAAAAAATTATTATCTGCCGATTACTTTGCAATATCGGTTTTGTAGATCGGAGCTGATGTTTATGTCCGACGCTCACTTATTCCAATTTTCCGGGAACGAAAACAAGTTGCCTTGCCGACTCCTCGGTTATAGCCAACTCTGAGCGTGAAATAAGTACTGCGGTCTGCCTTTATGCGTATACTGAGCTGTAATACTTCCGCTCAGGTTGATTGCCCTCCCATGACGATAAGAAAAAAATCTAAAGCAGTCCTAACCGCCTCAAAAACCGCCATAGGTTTTCCCATTGTTGGCATTGGAGCTTCGGCTGGGGGCTTGGCGGCCTTCGAGACTTTTTTCGCCGGTATACCTCCGGACATCAATCCGCCGATGGCTTTTGTGCTGGTGCAGCATCTTGCCCCGGATCATAAGAGCCTACTCGCTGAAATTATCCAGCGGCACACCTCTATGCCGGTTTTCGAAGTTGTAGACGGGATGGTGGTGCAGCCTAACTGCATCTACATCATCCCGCCTAACCACGACATGGCATTTCAGCACGGCACCTTGCAATTACTGAAAACCTCCAGGACCAATAGAGAACGCCAGCCCATCGATTTTTTCTTTTGCTCATTGGCACAGGATCAACATGAGCTAGCAATCGGTATCATCCTCTCAGGCGCCGGCAACGATGGCACTCAAGGGGTGCGGGCCATTAAGGACGAATGTGGCATGGTCATGGCGCAGACCCCGGAATCCATCGAATTCGATAGCATGCCCAGCAGCGCTATCGCCACCGGCTTAGTGGATTACGTGCTGCCTGTGGCCGAGATGCCCGCCAAACTCATCAACTATGTCACTCATGCCTTCGGCAAACTCCCGCGTTTAAACGCCTATCTTGCGCCCCAAGATCAAGACTGGATGAGTAAGATATTCCTGCTGCTAACCAACCAGACCGGTCACGATTTTTCTCAGTACAAGCCCAACACCATCAACCGTCGTATCGCTCGGCGTATGGCCGTCCATCAGATTGACGCTATTGAGGGTTACTTCAAGTTTTTACAGCGGACTCCGACCGAGGTAAAGGCGCTGTTTTTCGACATGCTTATTGGCGTTACCAATTTCTTCCGTGATCCCGAGGCGTTTTTGGTGCTCGCGGAACAACTTCCCCTCAAGCTTTTTGCCAACAAGCCTATAGGTACTGTGATCCGCATCTGGTGTCCGGGATGTTCCACTGGCGAAGAAGCTTACTCCCTTGCCATTCTTTTAGTGGAGTGCATGGAGAATCTGAAACTCAGTTATACGGTGCAGATATTCGCCACGGACATTAATGGTTTAGCGATTGCCGAGGCGCGAATCGGCCGCTATCCTGTCGGCATCGCCAACGATGTCTCGCCAGAGCGGCTGGCGCGCTTTTTTACCGTCGAGCCGGATGGCGTTAACTACCGCATCCACAAAGTTATCCGTGACATGATGATCTTTTCCGAGCATGATTTGATCAAATCCCCGCCTTTTTCCAAAATAGATCTTATTAGTTGCCGTAACCTGATGATCTATTTGGGCTCGAATTTGCAAAAGAAGCTCATTCCTTTATTCCACTACTCACTCAATCGGGGCGGTCTGTTGTTCCTGGGTACTTCCGAAGGTGTGGGCGAGTTTGACGATCTTTTTACGGTGTTGGATCGCAAGTCAAAGCTCTATCTGCGCAAAGAAGACACTTACAAAAATCCTCATATCAACCGATGGCCGTTTACGCCGGCCGTAACTGCGATAAATGCAACCATTCAACAAAACACCAAAAGTTCATTCCCTGTTAAACCGCCGTTGCGTGAATTGACCGAGCGGACGCTCTTACAACAGATCACCGGTTCTGCGGCTTTGGTCAATAGCAAGGGCGATATCTTCTACTTGCACGGGCATACGGGGATGTACCTGGAACCCGCTATGGGTGAGACCGGCGTCAACAATATACTGAAGATGGCTAGAGAAGGGCTAAGGTCTCAGCTGTCCACAGCCTTGCATAAAGCTACAAATACTGGAGAAATCGTGCACGGCCCGACCTTGCGTGTTAAATCAAATAAGCATTTTACTTGGGTCAGTCTGACTATCCGTCCGGTGACCTCAGCTCTTGCCGCGTCATTTGACTCACCCTTCTACTTAATTATCCTGGAGGAAGTGCCGGTTCCTGATCCTGAACAGAAGCAACAGGCGCTTGCCGGCAGCGACGCCCAGGCTCTATTACCGGACGACAATGAACGACTTATCGAGGAACTTAGACAAGAACTGAGGGACAAGGATGAATACATCCTATCTACCCGTGAGGAACTGGAGAGATCGAACGAGGAACTTAGATCGACTAATGAGGAGATGCAGTCGGTCAATGAAGAATTGCAATCCACCAATGAGGAACTGGAGACCTCCAAGGAAGAATTGCAATCGGTGAACGAGGAATTGGCCACGGTTAACGCAGAGTTACAAAGCAAGGTGGACAATTCATCGAGAATCCAAAACGACTTGAACAACCTGCTGGACGGTACCGCCATTGCTACCATTTTCGTGGACTATAACCTCCGCATCCTGCGTTTCACCCCCCTTGCCACACAAATCATCAACTTGATCGAGAGCGACATGGATCGCCCCGTGAACCACATTACCGCTAACCTGGTAAATTACGACCGCCTCGCGGCGGATATACAGGCCGTTCTGAAAACGCTGATTCCCCTGGAATTACGAGTACAGACCGAGGATGGCCAATGGTATACCATGCGTATCCAACCTTACCGCACCCTTCACAACGTAATAGAGGGAGCCGTACTCACTTTTGTAAATATCACCCAATCAGTGCAGGTTGAAGCCGCGCTGGAGAAAGCCAATAAACTGCTTCGTTTGGCGGTGGTGGTACACGATTCATATGATGCTATTACCGTGCAAGATTTGAATGGGCACATCACCGCTTGGAATCCTGCGGCAGTATTATTGTATGGCTGGAGTGAAGACGAAGCACTGCAAATGCTTGTCAGTGAGCGGATTCCGGAAGCTCTGATAAAAACCGAGCTGACCAAGTTGCGCAATCTTAGTCGGGCTAAAGTCCTAAAGCCCTACCGCACCCAACGAATCACCAAAACGGGTGCTGTCCTGGATGTCTGGTTAACGGCCAGCGCTTTGATGGATGAGGCTGGTCAGCTGCATGCAATTGCAACGACGGAAAGGGCAGTAACCGTGGACGATCAACCGTTGGGAGATGGCAATGAAAAACCGGAATAAACACCCCGCAGAGACAAGCCCTTCGGCGAAGTCAATCTGCCTACAGGCAAACTTACGTCAACAGGCCGAAACCAGGATACAGGCTAAAAGAGGTCATTTAGCGCAACAGAGCAATGACCTATCCCCAGAAGCGCTGCAAGGTATTTTCCACGAACTCCAGGTACATCAGATTGAGTTGGAGCTCCAGAACGAGGAACTGCGTCAGGCACAAACAGAGCTGGTAGCGGCAAAGACCCGTTATTTCGATCTTTATGATCTTGCTCCAGTGGGTTATCTCAGTGTCTGTAAAAACGACTTAATTAACCAAGCCAACCTCGCCGCTTCCACGGAGTTGGGTTTGCCTCGGCGAGAGCTGGTTAATAAGCGGTTATCCTACTTTATCGTCAATGATGACCTAGACCGCTACAACCAGTTTCGAAAACTGGCCTTTGAGTCCAATAAACATGAAGTAATCAATTTGCGGATGCTGAACCGCGGCGCTCCGTTTTGGGGGCGTCTGGAGGCGATCGCCGCCGAGGACTCTGCATCGCTGCGTATTACGCTAACCAATATCACCGAGCTTATTCAAGCTGAAGCGGCTCTACACGACAGCGACGCATTCAAACAGACCATCTTAAATTCCATATCCTCTCAGATTGCGGTGTTGGACAGTGCCGGAGTTATCCTAGCGGTTAACGAATCCTGGTGCCGCTTTGCCTTGGACAATAGAATAGACTTGGGTGTACCCGCTCGTCATACTCAAGTTGGCGCTAATTATCTGGAGATTTGTAAAGCGGCTATCAATAGCGAATCATCGGAATACGCTCAGAAAGCATACGAGGGAATTTTAAGGATTCTCGAACGCCGTCAGCTGGAATTTTCTTTTGAATATGCCTGTCATTCGCCGGACCAACAACGTTGGTTTATTGCGAACATAACACCGCTCAGCGCGGAAAGAGATGGCGCGGTCATCACCCATACCGACATCACCGATATCAAGCAGGCTGAGCGGTTATTACGTAAATTCAAAGAGATGGCTGATTTATCCATAGATGGATTTTGGATAGTCGACTTAAAGGGTAATTTGCAGCATGCAAATAAGGCCTATGTAAACATGACCGGCTATTCGCTTGATGAATTGGTGGGCATGAATATCAGTCAATTGGAAGCCAATGAAAACAGTGAGCAATTAAACAGCCATCTTTTGAAAATTGCCAAGTTGGGCCGTGACCATTTTGAAACCAAGCTCCGCCATAAAGACGGACATGAAATCGATACGGAAGTATTCAGCACCTTTCTGCCGGAATTTCAGCACATAACCGCGTTTTGCCGCGACATCACTGAGCGCAACCGCCTGAAACAGCTAGACCGGAAACATCTGGAAGAGCTCGCGCATATCACACGTATGGGACTGGTGGGGGAAATGGCTTCCGGCATTGCTCATGAAGTTAACCAGCCTCTGACTGCGATTGCCTCCTATACTCAAGTCAGTTTGAACCTCATTAATAAAGAACATCCCGATCTGGTAAAGCTTGCCGAGATTTTATCCAAAACCCAACAACAGGCTTTAAGAGCAGGGCAGATAATTCATCAGATGAAAAATTTTGCTAAATCTCATGGCACAAAACATTCATTTACAGACCTAAATGCCTTGATTCATGACGCTGTCAACCTGAGTAGGACTGAATTTAAGCAAAACAGTATAAAGGTGACTTTTAAACTGGGAGACCATCTGCCGCCAGTCTACGTTGATAAAATACAAATTGAACAGGTCATCATCAACCTCATTCGAAATAGTGTTGAAGCCATGCAAAACCTCACCGCAAAACAGCAGCCCCATATCATTATCCAGAGTCAGTTGGTGGCCGATAATTTCATACAAGTCAGCTTAAAGGACAATGGGCCCGGTTTTGATCAAGACCGGCAACAAAAAATATTGATGCCATTTTTCACCACAAAAGCCCAAGGCATGGGCATGGGGCTGTCCATCAGCCGCTCATTGATCGAAGCTCATGGAGGCACTTTGCATTTCCAGAGCAAACCAGGAAAAGGCGCCACTTTTTATTTCACGCTGCCAATAGATAACAAAGAAAGAGAGCAGTTCCTGATGGGCATTAATAACGAAGCTTGACACAGCCATCCACGGTCTCGACAACGTTACGGAAGCGCTGCTCGCAAATGGCCGTACCTCGCCATTTCAAATCCGGGCATTTTATCTAACCTCCACAGCCGCGAAAATTTCCATTCTCTGTGACAAAAAATCCATAATTTTCATTAATTCGGTCAAAAACGCGTATATAGCGTGTGACGTACAATTAATAAAGTATCGCTTTAAATCAATGGCCCCTATTTCGCTTACGGTGTCACTTGGCGCGAGCATCATCCAAAATCGCATAACAAACCGGCGTCAATATCAGGCTGGCGACCATGCCCAGCAATAAACCCGCCGACAGCGACAAGGTCATCGGGATCAAAAATTGCGCTTGCGGGCTGGTTTCCAGCAAGGCCGGTAAAAATCCGGCGAAATTGGTCAAAAAAGCCAAAAAGATCGGCCGAAATCGTGAGCTGCAAGCCTCGCAAATCAGTTCAATAACCGGTTTATGCGGGTCGTGGTTTTCTTTCATATAATCCAGCAGCACCAAACTGTCGTTGACGACCACGCCGCTGGCCGCGATCATCCCGACCAGCGATTCCATCGATAACGGCAAACCCGCCAGCCCGTGCGCGATAACCGCGCCGCACCAAGCGACCGGCGCGGCCAGCAGGAAAATCAGCGGCTTCAGATAAGAACGGAACGGTACCGCAATCAGCACATAAATCACCAACAGCGAAACCAGAGTGTAGTGCGCCAAAGCCTCGGTCATCGCCAGCTGTTCCTGGCGTTCCTCGCCGATGGTTACGCTTAAACCGGGATAATTCAGGCGCAGGTTCTTCAACGGCTCGGCTTCGAGTCCGGCATAAATGGCGTTGACATCGGCTTTTTGCGGATCGACCCGCGCTTGTACTTTCAAGACGCGGCGGCGGTCTTGCCGGATTAATTTAGCGACGCCGGGCGTTAAGGTCACTTTAGCCAGCCCCCCCAACGGCGCGTGTTGGCCATCCGGCAGTTGTACCGGCAATGCCGCCAAGCTGTCCAGCGATTGGCGTTCCTCGCGCGGATAACGCACCATCACTTTGACTTCATTGCGTCCGCGCTGCAAACGTTGCACTTCGTCGCCATAATAGCCGTGACGGACTTGCTCGGATAAATCGTCAAGACGCAAACCTAAGCGTTCCGCTTCCGGCTTCAATGTCAGACGGATTTCCGCTTTGCCCGGCTCGCTGGAATCGACCGCGTCGTAAACGCCCGGATAAGCTTCCAGCATACGCTTAAGTGCGTCCGCAGCCTTGGGCAGCAGCTCAGCATCGGTCGTGCCGAGATCGAATTCGATGTCGTAAGGCACATCGCCTTCCTTGTATAAAAAATCGATCTTGGTGCGGCCCAAGTCGCCGACCCGTTTGCGCCACTCATTAATGAACTCCTCGACCACGATCCGTTGCCGCCCTTGCGCTGAAAATTCAGTCCAAAGCCCCGCGCTATGTTCGTAGATCATGGTTTCCAAGCCGACCACGACACTGTCATGGCCGGCTTTACGCTGGTCTTTAGCGACGCCGTCCAGCTCGTCGCGCAAGGCAAAAAACGCCTGTTCCACCTGCCGCGCCCGCTTGCGTACTTCGCTGTAAGGCGCATCTTGCGGCGACACCAAGGAAACCCAGAAACTGTCCTTGACCACATCCGCCTGTAGCGACATGCGCAGGCGGCCGCTGTCCAGCCATGCGCCGCACAGCAACAGCAAGACGATAAAAGCGCTAACGGTCAGATAACGCCAGTCCAGCGCGCACTGTAAGAACGGCCGGTAATAGCGGTCGACAAACCGTTCCAGGCCATGATTAAGTTTTCCTCGTAAGTATTCCAATCTTGAACAAGATGGTTTTGCGCGATCGGGCGCGGCCAGATGCGAAGGCAAAATCAGCAGCGCCTCAATCAGCGAAAACACCAGCGTCAATATCATCACCAGACAAATCGGCTTCATCATCTGCCCGGCCCATCCGGGCAAAAACAGTCCCGGCAAGAAAGCCACCAGCGCCACCGATACCGACAGAATCACCGGCAATGCTACGGCCTGGACGCCGCGAATCGCACCGGTCAGAGCGGCTTCGGCATCGTGCCCGTGTTGCTGATGCGAATAGATGCTTTCGCCGATAATAATCGCATCGTCCACCAAAATTCCCATCGCCAGCAGAAAACCGAACAACGACAACATGTTCAGCGAAACATCCAGCACCGGCATCAGCCACAACGCGCCGAGCACCGAAGTAAAAATGCCGACCCCGGCCCAAACCGCCACGCGCAGCCGCAAAAACAAAGTCAGCACCAAACACACCAACACAAAGCCGCCGAGGCCGTCTTCGACCAGTGAGCGCACTCGCTCGTCGTAAGCCTGCGAATCGTCCCACCAAGTCGTCATCGCCAAGCCTTCCGGCAGGTGCGGCTGCATTTCGGCGACATACGCCTTGACCCGACGCGCCACTTCGACTGAGCTGTATTTGGTATGGATTTCCCAGCCTTGGGCAGTCTCGCCGTTATGGTGCCATTCCGACAGCCGTTCTTCCAAGCCGTCGCGGATCACCGCAACATCGCCGAGCCGGAGCCGGGTGCCGTCGGCATCAGTGCGCAGCACCAGATTGCCGATACCGGCCGCATCCTGGGCTTTGCCTTTGACTCTGAGCTGTAGTTCGCCTGCCGGCGTTTTTACCAGGCCGCCGGTCCGGTCGAGCGAGGCGCGGCGTACCGCATCGGCGACATCGTGCAGGGACAGGCGGTATTGATTCAGCTTGGCGGCAGCGATTTCGATCACGATTTCATAAGGGATTTCGCCGTAATTGCGCACCCGAAGCACGCCGGGTATCCGCTCAAGGTCGGTGCGGGTGCGCTCGCCGAAACGTTGCAGCGTGAGCGGATCGGTAGGGCCGTGCAAGGCCACCCAGATAACGCCGTCGTCGTCATTGCGCAGGGCCGGTTGTACGTCGATTTTTTCCATATTTTTCGGCAATCGGGGAATGTTTTGGATGCGTCCGCGCAGGGAGTTGACGGCTTGATCCCGATCGTAATCCGCTAACATCGAGACTTTGACCGTGCATTCCCCTTCGCGAATCGCGCTGTTCAGCCGCTTCACTCCCGGCATGTCGATAATCGCCTCTTCGATGCGGATACACACCGATTCTTCGATTTCCAACGGACCGGCGCCCGGATACTCCGCGGTAATATCGATCTGCTGCGGACTGAAACGCGGGAACACTTCTTTGTCCATGGTAACAAAGCCGATAACGCCGCCGACAATGATCAGTATCATCAACAGATTGGCTGCGACCGGATTGGCGGCGAACCAGGCGAGTAAGCCGGTAGAACGCTGAGATGACGGACTTATCATTTATTCAACCCTAACCTTCATGCCTTCCACCGGCACCTGAATGCCGGAGGTCACCAGCCGGTCCCCCGCGTTCAAACCGTGTTTAACCAGAATCCGTTCCGGTTCATTGCGCAGCACCTCAAGATGGCGAATATGCAAGCGTTGCTCGGCATCGACCGTCAACACTTGCTGAGCCGCATCGATTGCGTTTTGGGGCAGCGCAAACAGGTTTTTCAGCGCTTTGCCCTGCACCAAGGCCTGCACAAACAGCCCGGCCAGCAGCGGCGGACGGTCGGCTTTTTGACTGTAGGGATTGAGCACTTCGGCGACCGCATACAGGACGCCGGTGCTATCGTCCAGTTTGCCTTCGCTACGCACGATGCGCCCTTCCCAGGTTTGCAAAGCCCCGGCAAAATCGGCGGTTAACGTGACTTTAGGGCAAGCGTCGCAGCGCCCTTTTCCGGTTGTCAAGGGCAGATCCAGGTAGGCCAACTGATCGGTCGGCAGCGGCAACCTGATTTCGGCAACATCGGTGGAATAAATATGGGCGAGTTTTTCACCGGCTTGAACCGTTTGGCCCAAACCGGCCAGTTTGGTTTGCAGGCGTCCGCTAAACGGCGCGCGCAATTCGCACCGGCTGCGTTTGATTTGGGCTTGCAGCAGATTGGCTTCGGCGGCTTTGAGTTTAGCGCGGGCTTCGGCCAATTGCGGCTCATGCATCGCCAGCGCGGTGGCGGTGCCTTCGCCCAAGGCTTGCCATTCATTATGCGCCTGTTCGGACTGGGCTTCCTCCATCGCCAGTTGCCGCCGGGCTTCGGCGATTTGCGCTTGGGCTTGGGCGATAGCGTAGTCGTAATCGCGCGGGTCGATGGTCACCAGCACATCGTTATCGGCAAAAAAGCCGCCGGTAACAAAATCAGGGTGCAGTTGGATAATCTTGCCGGAAACTTCCGGGATCAAATCGATTTCATTGCGCGGCGTGACTAGCCCTTGAGAATGCACATCGAGCCTTAGCGTTTGCGCTTCGACCCGGATAACGCTAACCAGCGGCGCTTCGTTAGTCGGTAGTTGCATCGCCATGTGCGGACGCCTGGCAATAACCGCCCAGGCGCAGGCGACGCCGCTCAGCAACAGCGCAACGGGCAGGAGGATCTTCAACCGGTTTTTTTCAATCATCGAATAGCTTCTCGTAAATAACAGGTATATCCCCAAAAACAGTTTAAAAAAGCATTCACCACGAAGACACGAAGTTTTCGCTATCGTTCCCACGCTCCGGCGCTCATCGTTATACACAAGTCTGTTCAAGACGGGACGTAGGCCGGAATAAGCCCGCCCGGCGATAGCCAGGGTAGGCGTTTCCGGCACTCCCAAGCCTCGGAATGCCGGAAACGCCTGTCCTGCGCTAAAGCTCGGACAGGCTTATTCCGGCCTACAGCGAGATGTGTATAACGATGAGCGCTCCGGCGTGGGAATGCCGGAATACCGCTCTAGCGGTACGGGACGCAGGAGCGTCCCTTACTGCATTCCCACGCCGGAGCGTGGGAACGATGTCGATTCCGGCCTACGTCTGAGTTTAAAAAATTATTTTCCTTCGTGAGCTTCGTGTCTTCGTGGTGAAGAGTTTTTTAAACCGAATTTGATAATGCTTTCACAGTCTCTCTTGCTTGGAAGCCCACATAAACCCGCGCCGGCTTAAACCCCGCCGCCCAAGGCCAGATAAAGATCGATACGGTTACTGAGCAATTGCCGCTGTACGGAAAGATGCGCGCTTTGGGCATTCAGGGTGCTGCGGTAGCTGTCCAATAAGGTGAGAATTTCGATCAAACCCTGACGGTACGAATATACGGCAAGCTTGCGGCTGGCTTGGGTTTGCTCGACGGCTTGCTTAAGCGCCCGTTCCTGTTCCCTGAGCCAGAATTCCGCGGCCAAGGCTTGTTCGACTTCGCGAAACGCATTCAGCGCGGTGCTTTGATAGTGGTTAAAAGCTTCTTCGCTGCGCGCTTCGTTCAAGCGTATTCCCGCCTTTAGGCGACCGCCGGTGAAAACGGGTTGCACCAAGCCCATGGCTAAATTCCAGGCAACGGCTCTGGGGTCGATTAATTCCGCTAACGCCGGACTGCTAGTGCCACCGGCCGCGGTCAGGGTAATCCGGGGCAACAGCGATTTCTTCGCGCTTTCCACGCGGGCATCCGCCGCTTGCAAGCGCGACATCGCGGCGATCATATCGGGCCGTCGCGCCAGCAGCTCCGAAGGTAATCCGGCCGCCAAAACGCTGGGCGGCGTCGGCAATGAGGATGCACTGTTTAAACGATTGTCCGGATAACGGCCCAATAACACTTGCAAACGCCGGGTAACGATTTGCACCTGATTACGCGAACCGGCAAGCTGGGCTTTCGCATTCTCCAGATCGGTCAGCACCAAACGTAAATCCAGGCCGCGGGTTAAGCCTCGGGCAAATCGACCGCGCACCAGTTCAACGATAGTGCGCCGGTCTTTAATCGACTGTTCGGCAACCTCGGCCTGAAGCTTGGCCTCAATCAGTTCGAAATAGCTTTGTGCGGTGCGCGCCGCTAACGACAGTTTGGCGCCGTAATAATCGGCGGCTACAGCCTCGGCTTCCTGGCCGGACGCTTGTTGAGCGGCCTTGATGCGTCCCCAGACATCGATTTCCCAGCTCAGCGCAAACAGCGCGTCAAATGCGCCCGCCTCGGCGGACATTACATCGGCGGCGCGTCGGTATCCCGATGCAAAAGACAGCTGCGGCCAACGCGCCGCGCCGTCGATACGCGCTTGCTCCCGCGCCGATTGCACGCGCGCGGCGGCGGCTTTCAGGTCATAGTTTTGCTTCAATGCCTCGTCTACCCATGCGCTAAGCTCAGCATCGGCAAAACAGTTTAACCATTGCGTTGCGATCGGGTTATTGGCGGCGGTTAGGCTTGACCATTGGGGCGGCGGCTTTGTCATAGCGGCGGCATGACGCTCCGGGGACGTCGCGCAGCTTGCCGTGAACAATAGCGCCGTGCAACAAAAAGCGCGCAGAGTGTGCGACATGTAAAAAATATCCGGTTCAGCGCGAGGTGCCGCCTTGTTAAGTGTTTATTTTTTATCCAGCTTGGCTTTGGCGGCAGCGGTCTCCGCCTGGATTTTTTCCATGGCGGCTCTTAATCGGGCTTGCTCGTTATTTGCGCTATCGGCGATCAGCGCGTTATCCGCGTTAGCTTCTTTAATCAGGCAGCTGTTGTAATCGTTGGCTTTTTGCTGCCAGTCGTTGAGCGCCCTGACGCTTTTGTTGTAGGCGTCAATGCTGTCATGCTCGATAACCGGAACCTCGGGTTCGATACCGCAGCCGGTTGGCGACCACGTCCCGTTGGCAATCGTGCCCGCCATGCCGGGGGCGGCGGCGAGCATCATGGCGCCCGCAAAAAACAGTGGTTTTATCATGTTCACACCTTGGTTGATTTCAGATAGATATAGTAGCCGGAACGAATAAAGCGATATTGTGCCTATGCTCCGGCACTCCAAGCATTCGGAATGCCGGATAAACCGGCGCATTACTGTTGCAGAGTGACAAAAGCGATCTTGGCAATACCCGCGTGTTGAACGGCCGCCATCACTTCGGCTACCTTGGAATAAGCCAAGTCTTGGTCGGCATATAAATGCAGGCCGATCTCGGGATTTTGCAACAACTCGTTTTTTAAAGCCGTTTCCAGCGCGACCAAATCGGCCAAGGGCAGTTTGTTCAGCGAGATAAGGCCTTGCGCATCGACACCCAATTGCAGCGGCTGATCCTTAACATCCGCCGTGGTCTCGGCGGTTTTCGGCAGCGTCACATGCACCGATTGCGTCAGCAACGGCGCGGTCACCAATAAAATAATCACCAGCACCAACATCACATCGACCAGCGGCGTGACGTTAATCTCGCTCATCGCTTCATCGCTTTCCGATTGTGTTTTAAAAGCCATAACTACTCCTTAGCCTTGTCGTCGGCATTTAAGACGATATGCAAAAAGCCGGTGACAAAGTTTTCCAAACCGGCCCGATGGTGTTTAACCCGGCGCAGAAAAAAGTTATACGCCAACACCGCAGGCACGGCGACGGCGATACCGATGGCGGTGGCGACCAGGGCGTCGCCGATAGGGCCCGCCACTACATCCAAACTGGTCGAGCCGCTGGCGGTAATCTCGTGCATCGCATGCATGATGCCCAACACCGTGCCGAACAAGCCCACGAACGGCGCCGTGCTGCCGATACTGGCGAGCATGGTCAAACCGCTTTCCATCAGGCGTTGTTCTTTTTGCATTTGCACCAACAGCGACTGCTCCAGCAATTCGGCCGGAGAACCGATATATTTGAGCTGCCGGCCGCCCGTCAGCCGCGTTTCATGCAGCCAGGCAAAGCCTTGTTGCGCAATTCGAGCTTGCGGACCTATCGCGGCGTCGGCGGGCAGCGCTTCCGCTTGCGCCAAATCGGCCGCTTGCCAAAACGCGGCGTTAAAACGGCGATTGCGATAACTGTTATTGGCGAACTCCCACATTTTGAACAAAATCGCCGTCCAGGTCGCCGCCGAAAAAGCCAGCAGAGTGTACAAAGTGCCGTCGATAATAACTTCCGGCGCAATATGATAGGGCATTCAAGTCTCCTTTCTAATGATTCAACACAAAATTAATAGGTACGATCACCGAACTGGCTATCGGCGTATCGCCGCGCTTGGCGGGAATAAATTTCCATTTTTCGACCGCTTCGATAGCGGCTTCGTCGAGCGCGTCATAACCGCTGCTGCGTTGCACGGTGACTTCTTCGCTATCGCCTTCAATCGATACTTTCACCAGCAAGCGCACTGTGCCTTCCCAGCCTCGATGGGTGGCGACGCCGGGGTATTTCGGTTTGGGATTGGAGCCGTAATTGGCATTGAAATTCGCTTCGGTAAAAGGCGCGAGATCGGCCGCGGTTTTGCTCGGCGCGGGAGCGGCAACGCTGGGCGTAAGCGGAGCCGGGGCGGATTCCGAAAGCGCCGGCGCGGGCAAGGCTTGTTCAGCCTTAGCCACCGGTTTTGGCAATTCCATTTGTTTGCGCACGACCGGCTTTTTTTTCTGTTCCGGCTTTTTAAGCGGCGGTTTTTTCGGCTCTTCGGGTTTCGCTTGCGCAACCGGCGTAGCGGCGGCCTGTTGGCTCGGCGCCGCCACCAGCGACACTTGCATCATCATCGGCCGGGCCTTGGTAACGATTTCGGCGGGCCGCATCAGCCAAATAGCCGCCCAGACATGCACTAACAGCACTAAAATCAATAACAAGCCGCGCATTGAAGACGGATTTTCTTGACCGATTAAGGCCTTAAACAAAGGCTGCGCATTGATTCGCGCGGCGGCTATGGATGCGAATAAATGCGCGCCCGCAAATGACCGGCTAGCTTTGTGGCTGTTGAGTAAAAACATAGTGAAGATCGCCTTCCGGTCAAAGCACAGGTTCGGGCGGACGGCTTAACAGCGCCATCAAGCGTTCAAGTTTTGCATCGACTTTAGCCACGTAATCTTTAAGTTCAAGCAACTCGCCCTGAAGGTCGTGGGTATTTTCATGAACATGCTGAAAATGCACTTGAAAATACCGGGGTAAGGGGAACAAATCGATTAAGTCGTCATCGGCCTTAACCCGGCGCCGTCCAGGCGTCTTTACCGATTTTTTTACATCCTTGGCTTCTTGCGCCAGTTTTAATGTTTTCATATCCCCTTCCTCGTTGCGTTAATGTGTTTTTATCGGTCTGTGTTCTTGGTAATAAAGACGTTGGCTAATGTAAAGCTCCGATCAGCGATCCTGGCCGGAACTTTCCCGCGTTTTCTTTGTAAGCAAGTCCTCGAATCATAGTCAGGTAAAAAACCATCCCTGGACAATTATTTATCGCGCCCGACACAAAATAATGAGGAAGACAAGAAGCTCGAAATTTGCGGCGTTCGTTAAACGACCAATTTTGTGGGGCAAAACAACAAATTCCGAGCTTCTACTGTAAGACGTTTCAGGCGCAAGAAATCCTCATCTAAAAAACAAAAAATTATAAAAAGCCTCATTAGACAAGCGCTGCATTGGCGTAAAGAAATATTTTTTAGCCAGTTATAGCGTCCGAAATGAATAAAGCGACATCGTTCCCGCGCTCCAGAGCGTCACTGCCATTAAGTTACGCTGGTTTCCAAGCAGGAGCTCTCATCGTTATACACATCGCGCTGTAGGCTGGAATAAGCCTGTCCGCGCCTTAGCGCAGGACAGGCGTTTCCGGCATCCGAGGCTTGGGAGTGCCGGAAACGCCCACCCTGGCTATCGCCGGGCGGGCTTATTCCGGCCTACGTCTAAAACGAATACTTTCACAGTCTCAGGAGCTTGGGAATCAGCACGAAGGTCGCGTACACAACCCGCTCTTACAGAGCCGTGGGATTAACTTAATGGCAGCGAGCGGCTATGTTCTGTTTGCGGTTAGCTTGCACAAGGT